>NPIE01010482.1_pt1 | contig 10512 bp, 8 predicted proteins | sample 8637661 | NCBI WGS metagenome assembly NPIE01 (sample SAMN07420842, study PRJNA396082) | bioreactor metagenome | isolation source: sample BA12 brine-fed electro-methanogenic bioreactor BA | place: Japan: Kochi | collected 2016-12-09 | reverse complement strand
TACTGAGGTAATGCTGGAAACAGCTGGTAAAGTATTGGTAACCAATGCTGATGGTGAAGTGATTGGAATTAAAACAGAGGGTATCGATGGTCCTCTAGCGATCAAAGCCAGGAAAGGTGTAATCCTGGGTACTGGTGGATTTGATTTCAATAATGAAATGACAACTTCTTTCTTACGAGGTCCAATTTATGTAAGTAATGCAGTTCGAACAAATACTGGAGATGGACATTTGATGGGAATGGCATTAGGAGCTGATCTTCGTAATATGAATTCCTGCTGGGGTCTTCCATCTATGCCACTTGATAAAGAAAAATTATTAGGGGAAGTAGACTGGTTATCCTACCGTGGAAAACCAGGCGCGATTGTAGTGAATAAATATGGTGAGCGAATTGGTAATGAAAGTTCGGCATACCATGTTTTCAACCGTGCTTTCTGGTACTGGGACACCGGGAAATTTGAATGGCGCAACACGCAATCATTCTGGATCGTAGACTCTTCTTATGCTGAACGCTATTCCTTCCCAGGAAGTCAGCAGGTAGGTGAGGTTCCGGATTGGATAACACAGGCTGACACACTCGAAGAATTATGTGAAAAATTAGGCATCGATTCTGAAGGATTTAATGCTACTTTGGAAGTATTCAATCCGAATGCTGAAAATGGTGTTGATCCACTTTTCCATCGTGGAGAATTTCAATTCGATCTGAATATGTTCGGCGATAAAACCCGTACTGATCTGAAAAATGCTTGTTTGGCTCCAATTTCACAAGGGCCATTCTATGGTAGTGAATATGTTCCAGGCACATGCGGTACCAATGGTGGTCTGCGGATCAATGCAAATGCCCAAGTAATTGATGTAAAAGGCAATATTATTCCACGCCTGTACGCAGTTGGGAATACTTCCGGGTCTGTATTTGGTGATGGATATCCGGGCGGTGGTGGTACTTTAGGCGCAGGTGGTGTGTTTGGCATGATAGCCGNNGTCACGCAACAGGTCTGGAATCAGTTTAGAATTTTCATTGTTCCAGAGATTGAATTCGGTTGAGTTCAATCTCTGGAGGCCTCCTTTGAAAACGGGAAAGGATTTAAATGTTCAAAAAGAAAACCAAAACTGAAGATCTTGAACAAGAAAATCAAGAAAACAAACAACCCAAAGCGGAGAAAAAATTCAACTGGTTCAAATTCAGCGTGATTGCCAATATAGTGCTGGTTGCAGGAGTTGGAATTGCCTTAGCATCCATGGCAATTTTGCATCAAAGCGATACCAATCCTAACTTCTGTGCTACCTGCCACATTATGGAACCTTATGTTGAATCTTACTTGACAGGTAATACAATGGATAGTGTGCATGCGCAGGCTGGTGTGCAATGTAAAGAATGCCATAGTGATTATGATATTCCGGCAGAAATTGAATCGGGCATTAAATTTGTTACGGGAAATTACGACAAAGATATGCCGCAGCGTAAATTTGATGATTACGTGTGTACACAATGCCACATCAGCATGGATTTTATGGCGGAGGCAACAGATTATTTACGTCGAAATCCCCATGCCAGTCACTGGCCGGATTTGAAGTGCCGTTCCTGTCATATCTCGCACGGCGAACAGGTAGATTATTGTAGCGAGTGCCATGATAATGGTGGTCAGAGAATGATTGAAGACGAATACTTCCCACGTGTAGATAATCCGTACGATAATTATCCGGATACCACGCAAGAAACCAGCCATTAGAAATTGTAAGTTAATCAAATTAGAATTCCTCCTCTGAATAGGGTTTTTAAAGAACAATGGCACACACGCGTGTGCCATTGTTCTTTAAGGCAGTTGCATAAATTTTTATAAAAATAAGATAAATCACTTCTTGGATTGGTTAAGAAGATTTATTCTAAGTACGGTACAATAAACACAACATGGAGGTAGAATGAAATTTGCATCGCAAACACTCTGGTGGGGGATAAAAGAGGGCTTTTATCAGTTGACCAGACTGATTTTATTAAACGCTTTGTGGATAATTTTTTGCTTACCAATCATTACCATCCCTGCAGCTACCTTGTCTTTAGCAAGTACCATCCGGGTGATGGTAATCAATGAGACAAACTTTTCCTGGAGTTTGTTTTTTGAGGGGTTGAAACATTATTTCTTCTCAGGTTGGCGGTGGTTTCTACCAAATTTAATCTTGCCATTGATATTTGTCTATAACATTCTTTTCTTTGCTGTGGAAAATTATGTATTAAGTATTTTCGTTCAGGCAGCTAATATTGTCATGTTGGTGATCTGGTTCTTCATTCAGACATTTGCGATCCCTTATTTGGTGGAGGAGCAAAAACCAGTTATGAGAACAGCTATTTTGAATAGTGTGCGTTTGTTGTACCAAAAACCCTGGTTATACTGGTTGGTTTCTTTCTTTTTGGTCATGTTTTTTGTGTTGAGTTTTGTGATTGTGTTTCCAATTTTCCTTTTTTCTGTAAGTTTGAGTATGTTCATAATTATTTATTGCTTGCAAGTGGTTTTAGGGCGACGAGGTATGGTCCCCGAAGAAGAAAGCAGTAAGATACAAAAAACAACCCGGTAAAACCAGGCTGTTTTTAACATTCATAAGCTAGTCGCGCCGATGCGGGCCACGCAAAATGATATTCCTTTTTGCAAAGTTGTTGTTTCGAACAAACACCAAGGTTCATCCAAATTCTTCTAAATAAAAAGTCTTGGACAAAAATTTAATACGCTTCTTCGTTTTCGAATTCTAAAAAACATATAATTCAATTATGCATTTTTCCTCTACAATACCCCCAGATATGCTATATCATGCCCAAACAGCCGTTTTTCCGATAGCATGTGAAAAAATTTCATTAAATTGTGTTCTTTTCTGCCACATAAAATGCGGTGCGACACCCTGGACCTCTAAGGGCCATTCTATTTTAGAGACTGTAAACGTCTATGCGTGGCGCGGGTGAGTGTTGTTAGCCCAAACTTATTGCGACCCTGACTGCGGGTAAGAAAAAACGGGGCCTTTGTACACCGCTATTAATAATTATAACTGAAATAGAACAATAATTCTATAGTAAAAAATTCAGAAATGCATGTTATTTATCACAATTTTATAGAGCAAATGTCATATTTTGTTATTATTAGACTGAAACTAGATAACCCAATTAATTTCTGCATACTTAAAGTATCAAAATAGATTTGGTAGCTAAAGGGTGACCCATCGAAGTTATGTAGATTGCTTAGCAAGAGTGGCACTGGCTATAATATACATAATTGTGAAACCATTCTCCTTCTTTAATTATTTTCAAATGATATTTGAGCCTTATCAGGTTCTCGCAGGTTTATTTTTCTGGTATTAAACCAGGCACATTTTCAACAATTACATCCAGGTTTGCTTCCAGCTCTTCTGGTTTCACTTTGTCTGCCGTGAGGAAAATCTCATCATTTCCATGACATGAGTTGCATGTTAAGGTCTGAGGAGTGTAGCGTTGAATATTATGAGGGGTTGTGTACGCCCAAGTAGGTAACAAATTGAAATTTGGAAGCAAGTTTTCGCCGTAATAAGCAAAACTTTCGGGGTCAACAGGAATATGGCGTACGGGGACATATTCATAGGGACGATCTTCATTTTGACGCGAATTGCGGCCGATGAAGAAAGATGAATAGGTTGATTCAATATTGAAAACGGGGTTTCCCGTTGTTTCATTAATTTCAACATGACAACTATCGCAGCTGGTGTACGTTACTGAATGACATACCTGACAAGAAAGGGTGTCTTGGTGGATCTGGTGTTCAACAATCACATCACTTGTTTTACCAATCTGATCATGGCAGCTCTCGCAACTGGGACCTTGTTCGCCTTCATAGCGGTGATTTGCACCTCCAGAATCATGCATACTAGCACCATCGTGGCAATCTACACAATTCATGCGACCCTCACGGAAGTGTACATCTTCAGGGGAGTTCTCATTTTTGCCCATAAATTCATTACCAACAACAGCGCTATGGCATGCAGCGCAGGTAAGTGACATGGGTGGCGTTTTGACGTACTCATGTCCATTGAGCAAACCACCACCAACACTATCGGGTTGAGTGATATGGCAATCTCCACAGGTTGTGTGACAGGATTGGCATTGGTTATCAAACATCTCATTCAATGCTTTGTGATTTTCTGGTAGGCTGCGTGAATACATTGCCTGGAAAAAACCAGATTGACTGACATGCAAACTGTCTGCACTGGTTGAAACAATTTCGTTATGACAATTTCCGCAGGTTCTCTGTGGATCTGCATCTGGTGCTTCGATTAAACCTTCGTGAGCTTCTTCTTTTTCCAATGTTGATGAATTACCTGCATGACAAGCTGAACAGGTGGTCTGAGCATGTACATTAGTAAAAAACGCATCACTAATTAAAACTTTTTTCCATGGCTCAATTGGATCTATATCTCCACCTAAGCCAAAATGACTGATTTCTTCTCCGGTTACAGCTGTGTCTATCAACATTTGTTTATCAGTGTGACATTCAATGCAATTATCAACAGGAGGTTCGAGAGATATTGGAACAGTTGTATCTGGGGTCTCTTCACTAATCGCCAAATCTGTTTCATCCGGCACTAAGGATGTAGGGCTTTTTGCTGAGCAAGCACTTAGTAAAAGCAATGAAAAACATAAGATCAGAAGCGTTAATAATTTTCTCATGAGAAATCCTTTACAACTTTCTTATTATTCAGGTTGTTGTTCAAATTTGGATAATTTTGGGCAAATGCCTATTTATAACCTTAAGTTATTAAGAAAATTATACAAGAACAATCATAATTAAGAAATATTTAATCTGTTAGTGACATATATCACAACAAAATATTTGATTGTTTATAGCATAACGATAAGTTTTGCTTATCAATAAAACAAATATGATAAAATCAATCCATAATTTAGTGGAGTGGTCATAATGTTAGATACCCATCAATTAAGAGTTTTTTTAGCGGCAGCAGAAACGCTTAATTTTTCACAAGCAGCCAAACGTTTACACATGTCTCAACCCAGTGTGACACAACATATTCACAATTTAGAAACACATTTTGGGATGCAGTTGTTTGTGCGGGCTGGAAGAAAATTAAGCCTGACAGAGGCAGGCGTTACCCTTTTACCGATGGCAAGAGATTTGGTGCTCTCAGCGATTCGTGCTGATGAAATGATGGACACTTTAAAACAGGAAGTGCATGGGAATTTATGGATTGCTTGCACGACCACCCCCGGAAAATATATATTACCTTCTTTAATGGCTGAATTTTTGAAGCGACATCCAAAAGTAGAAGCGACAATATCCGTTACAAATCGCGATGATGCCATGAGTTACCTCAATGAAGGAAAAGCGCACATCATGGTGACCAGTATTTTCAATTATCATCCGGACATTGAATTACATAAATTCCTTACTGAGCCATTGGTTTTGATTGTACCTAACAATCATCCCTGGACAAAGCGGGAAAGTATTAGCTTGGATGAATTAAGAAAAGCCAATGTGATATTGCGTGAACCTTCAGCTGGAGCTTATATAGTTTTGCGAGATGGCCTTGCGGAAAAAGGGTTTGATATTGGCGATCTTAGAAGGGTGCTTACTTTAGGTAATTCTGAAGCGATTGCATTTGCGGTGCAAGAAGGTGTGGGGGTTGGCTTTGTTTCGATGTTGGTCGCTCAAAAAATCGTCAAGAACCAGGTTTCGGTTGTAAAAATAGAAGATTTAGAACTCAGCCAGGATATTTATATTGGCCAGCACCGGCGTTTACCATCCACTTCGGCTCAAGTTGGGTTCTGGAAAATGGCAATTGAACCAAATAGCGATCCGCTAAAGAAAATTTCATCCTACCTCGATAGCTAGCTTAATTCTGGAAAATTTGAGGTTCATTTATCAAGAAGGGATTCCTTCTAATTATTTTTTAACAAAAAATGCGGTTATAATCGATCGATGTTAAGAGGAAAATTTTGAACAGAGTTATTTTATTTGATTTGGATGGAGTATTGATCGACTCCATGGGGTGCCATGCTTATGTTTGGCAGCAGGCTATAAAAAATCAGTTAGGGATTGATTTACCTGAACAATATTTTCTAATTAATGAAGGTAAAAATTCCAAAGATATTTTAGAGGAGTTGATTGAAAGATACCAAATTAAATCTGACGAGCACACCTGGAAGAGAGTAAGCGATTTTCGGGATGAACTTTTTCTTAAAGAATTCCAACCACGCTTGATGAAGGGTGCTAAAGACTTAGTAACCATGTTAAATGGATTCGATTATAGACTTGGTGTTGCGACGGGTAGCACCCGTCAGGTTGCTGAAGATATGCTTACAAAAACTGACATCCGACCTTATTTTTCCACCCTCGTTACCTCAGAAGATGTCCAATTCAGTAAACCACACCCGCAACCCTATCAAAAATTATTAAGTCAATTAGATGGAAATGCAGAGCGTGCGATTGTGATTGAAAATGCACCATTGGGAATCGAATCTGCTTTAGCTGCAGGATTGATTTGTATGGCGGTTACAACAACAAATACTACCGAAGTCCTCAGTAAAGCGAATAAGGTGTTTTCCGATTTAGAGGAAATAAAATTTTTTTTAAAGGTAGAACACTCAAATTCCCACGGCAGAGGTCTCTGGAAGTTTGAAAATTTATAAAAGGAAAGATCATGCACCCCAGGTTACAAAGAGAACAAAAAACCATTGACCTTATGATTGATTTATACTGTCGAGATAACCATGGTACGAAAGGTGAATTGTGTGATGAGTGTGCTTCATTAAAGGAGTACTCTCACTTAAGATTAGAAAAATGTCCTTATCAGGAGAACAAAACTACTTGTGCCAATTGTCCAACGCATTGTTATCAAAAAACCATGCGTGAAAAAATTCGGATGGTCATGCGTTATGCAGGGCCACGTATGCTGATTAGGCATCCCTGGTTGGCAATTTTACATCTCTTCGATGGTTTTCGAAAACCGGTTTCATTAAAGGAAATTCGGGAGAAAAACAAAGCAGAGCACCACAATTAATGGTGCTCTGCTGCTGATGCCACGAGGGCAAACCGCCTGTTAAGCATATTATTAGCAATTTTCGATTTTTTTCAAGTAGATTTTTTGATCATTGTTCAATGAATTAAATAGTTAGAATCAAATCTTTGAAACTTCTTTACCAAAAAATTTGGAAGTAATCCTATTCTATTATTTCGGGACTAAAACTTTCAGCCCACCTTGATTCACTTTGATTTCAACTGGAGATTCTCCCCACATTTCTCCATCAGCCTGCGTCGATTGAACAGGTTCCGATTCTAAGGAAACTGACTGAACCTGCCAATGTAAAGCTTGATCTTTTAGTTCATTTTTCCCTACGAGTGTCGCTGCCAAAGAAAACAACTGAACAAGGTCCATTTTTCGAAGAACAAATACATCCAGCAATCCATCGTCAATTTTAACTTTAGGATCGAGAACCAGTCCAGGTACACCAAAATATCCCGCGTTGGCTATCAGACAGGTTAGTCCGGAGCATTCAACTGATTCTCCATCCAACACCAGGTTGTAATGTGCTTCTTTGATATTATGTAAGGCTTGGGTAGCCCCCATGATATACGCAAAAATCCCATATCGCTCTTTTAATTCCCGATCTGTGCCTTCCAACAAGGCAGCTTCCAACCCAACACCAGCTCTTAAAGCGAATGCAGGCACTTTCTCATCCGTGGTTATACCTAAATCAACCGCTCGAATCTTTGATTTTTCTGGTTGAGTGATTAATTTACAGGCTTCTTCGAGGTTTTGCGGAATACCTAATTCTATGGAAAGGATATTGCCGGTGCCTCCCGGTAGAATAGCCATAGGGATATTCGTGCCTTGTAAGCCACTGGCAACTTCCATCACTGTTCCGTCGCCACCATAGGCAGCGACTATGTCAACGCCATCTTTGATGGCTTTCTCAGCATGACAAATTCCATCACAGCGCTCTTTGGTGATCACCAAATCCCATTCGTAGTTCGATTTGTGAAAGAGGTTATTAAATACCCGTAAAGGGGGATTCTTTGATCCTGCGGTTGGGTTTAAAATGACGAGAACGTTTTTTTTGGACATCTTCCAACTTTTAATGAATAATATTGTTATCTAATTTACTTTGAATTCTATTTTATTATAAAGACTTATATCGATAAGGTAAATAATGATAGTCAATTAATTTGTAAGCTTCTCAAGGATGTGTTAAATTTAAACGCATCACTTCAATTGAATTGGATAAAAAATTCTATGAAAAATAATTTGAAATTGATTGCTCGTTTGATTGTAATTATTGCCTTAGGGGTTGGTGCGATTTTTCTTGCCCTGGAATTAATGGACAATCTTTATTCCTATCGCTCACCTTTGGCTGATAATCCACCAGTTCCAGGTCGTTCTTTTGGGGAACCATTTGGTGAACAAGTTGTCTTTGTTCTAATTGATGCCTTACGGTATGATACCTCTCTCAAACCAGAGGTTATGCCAACCCTGAACCAACTGAGAAACCAGGGAGCCAGTGCAAAAATGCATTCGCAAACACCCTCGTATTCTTCTCCAGGATATGGTGTTTTACTAACGGGTGCATGGCCATATCTGAGTGATGCACCGGCTTTCAATTCAGATTATGAGAATATTTATCCTTTTACACAGGATAATGTGTTTAGTTCTGCGAAACGCCATGGTTTACGAACTGCAGTATCAGGATATTACTGGTTTGAACAATTAATCCCAGATGACGCTCTGGATATTGGCTATTTTACACCTGAGGAAGATCATTTAGCGGATCGGGCTGTGGTCGATGCTGCCATTCCCTGGTTGGAATCACGTGAGTATGATTTGATTCTGATCCATCTTGATCAGGTGGATTATGCCGGTCATAACGAAGGAGGACCGCAGGGAGAGGGTTGGGAACAGGCAGCCAGTAGGGTAGATGCCTTATTGGCAGAGATAGTTTCTGAAATGGATCTCTCTGAGGATGTATTGGTTATTTCCTCAGATCATGGTCAAATTGACCAGGGTGGGCATGGTGGTCATGATGCTGTTACTTTAGAGGAACCGTTTATTATGGTTGGTAAAGGGATCAAATCTGGCGTGTTTGAGGATATATTAATGGTGGATGTGGCCCCAACACTGGCCGCTCTCACTGGAATCAATTTGCCAGCAACTACACAGGGTCGTGTGCTAACAGAAATGATGTTTATGCCGTCCAGCACCATTACAAACCTCAAAAGTGAAACAGCAAGGCAACAATCCCAATTAGTTGCCGCTTATGCGAATGCGATTGGGCAATCCTTACCTGAAGAAGCGACCAATGCAAGTGCAAATATTACTGTGCAAGAATACCAACTAGCTTTGGAAGGAATTCAGCAATCACGCTTAAATCGTGAACGCATACTACGTATTGCTATTGCGGCAGTAATCCTTTTGGCTGTGCTTGTTTTTGTTTGGAAAAAGAAACCCAAAGGGCTAATGAATTTATTGCTGGCTGCACTCCTATACACGGCAATATACCATTTTTCCTATATCACTTTTGGACCAAAAGTATATTCTTATAGTTCAGTGATAAGCCCCACCCAGTTGGTAGTAATTAATGGCATATTTGCTTTAATTGCCCTGATCATTGCCTGGTTATTATTTACGTTTCAGAATTGGATCACATTGGATATTAAGCAAAACTTAAGTAAGGCAGCGGATATCGCTTTATTTATCATGCTGATCACATCTCTTCCGCTGATAGCTCATATTTTGTGGAATGGTTTGTTTGCTACCTGGATGTTACCCGATTTGCTGTTGCATTATCTGGCATTGATCAGTCTTATTCAAATCTTCTTTGTAAGTGTTGGCGTGCTGCTATTGGTGATCGTCACAGGCATTATTTTGTTGGATAGGAGGAAAAAACCAGCATGACAAAGTTGATATTACATTCAGCAAATATGGATCACAACCTGCCTACCGGATCTTTGATTGCTTTAGAAGAGAGTCTCAAAGCTAAGGTAAGTCGCATTGAAGTGGATGTAATTCCCTTAAAGGATGGTGATTTTGCCTTGCTGCATGATCCAAAGTTGGAGCACATATGCAATGCTACGGGTGATGTACCTGATTTTTCATCAGAAGAAATTCAATCTTTTACTTACAAAGATTCCGTCCATAGATTAGGAACCCTTCGGCAGGCTGTGGAATTAATACAAAAATATCCATTGGAGGATTTTTTTCAATTAGATTTAAAGCCATATGCACCTATGACGCCCACCAGCATGAGTGATTTGGTGAACTTAATCCAACCCATTCAGGAGATGGTGATGGTTAGTTCGGTTGCGGATTGGGCTATTCGATTGTTGAAACGCTTGTCACCTTCCTTGAAATTAGGTTTTGATCCTTTGTTGTACCTGGATCTGGTGGAAGATGAGCCGCGTGAAGAAGGCGTTCCACCTTTCCGGGTAGGGGCTTATGGATATTTGGATGAGCATCCATTGGCAGCGCAACGCTGGGGTACATTAAAGGAT
>NPIE01013233.1_pt1 | contig 10515 bp, 10 predicted proteins | sample 8637661 | NCBI WGS metagenome assembly NPIE01 (sample SAMN07420842, study PRJNA396082) | bioreactor metagenome | isolation source: sample BA12 brine-fed electro-methanogenic bioreactor BA | place: Japan: Kochi | collected 2016-12-09 | reverse complement strand
TTGCGGTGGGCTGAATAGTTACGGTACGACAAGTGTCAGAACTCACCCGAGAACTATCGGTGGGATCTTGGAGGAGAACACGCTGTCTCCTTGACACAATTCCGTTTTAATTTGTGCTATTAATTAAAAAATTTTGTTCTAGAGCAGCAGTCTGTAACCATGAGAAATTTTTAAAATGGCTCTCCGAGGAGGAGCCGCGAAGAGACATGTGGAGTTCACCGGCTCACCTTCTCAAGGCCTGTGAATCCAAAACGACGTCTTTTCAGGCCGACGGTCACCGCGCGACCCGATCCCGAAGGGATCGGGCGCTGCCCTTCGTTTGGCCCCCAGAACTCACCGATTTGAATAAGCTCCCACCAGCTCCTCGATCCCCTCTTTGAGGGTGCGTTGGGCCTCGAAGCCCAGGACCTCCTTCGCTTTCGAGGTGTCGGCCAGGGTATGCATCACGTAATTCTTGATTGGATTTTCAGTGTACTCGGGCCGGAGGTCTGTTCCCATCCTCTCGTTGAGCATTTCGACCACCTGGTTGAAGCTGTAGCTCTTTGCCGTCCCGACGTTGAGGATGCCGTGATAATCGGAGCTCATGGCGAGCCGAAGGGCAGATACCACGTCCTTGACGAAGACGAAATCCCGGGTCTGAGAGCCGTCGCCGTATATCAGGGGCCTCCTCCCTTCCATGATCTCCCAGAGGAACTGGGTGATGGTGTTGGCGAAGGCCCCCTTCGCTCTCTCGTGGGGGCCGTAGACGGAGAAGAACCTCATCCCCGCCGCCTCGACGCCGAAGAGCGTCTTGTAAAGCTCCGCCATCCGCTCCATGGAGAACCTCGCCTCGGTGTAGTAGTCGGAGACGAGTACCTCCATATCCTCCCGGTGGGGTGGGGTCTGGCCGCTGTACAGCGAAGATGTGGAGGCGTAAACGACACGGGCGCCGGTCTTTTTAGCAAGCTCCAGGACGGCGATCATCCCGTTGACCGCCTCTCCGACGAGGAAGGGATTTTTCTTGTACATCGGCGAGGAGGAGGGGACCCCCAGGTGGTATATGCCTTCGGGGTTCAGATCGAGCTTTGGCAGGTCGAGGCAGCTGGCCTCTATGACCTTCAGATTCCCTGAAAGACCCTCCAAATTTTCGCGGCTTCCGGTGGTCAGGTTGTCCAGAACCACCACATCCTCGCCGGAGGCCAGGAGGTCTTCAACCAGGTTCGAGCCAATGAAACCCGCACCCCCAGTTACTAGTATGCTCAATATAATCTCTCCGAAATATCCCTTAATCCATCTGTTGTCTTGTTCAGCTCAGCCGATCTCCGCTCTCAAGATCCTTAAGGACTCCCTCAGGGGGAGGGGCTTCTCTTCTAGAACCCGTGCAGCTTTGGCCGTCTCCAGAGAAGAATCCTTAGGCCTCTTCGCCTTCCACTTCATCTCCCCCATCTTCGACGGGACGATGAGCCCTTCGTCGAGGCCGAACTCCCGCGCGATCTCGACGGCGAAGTCGTATCTTGACACCCTCGTCGCCCCCGCCATATGGTAGACCCCTGAGAGCCTCCTCTCTGCGGCCTCGAGGAGCATCTTCGCGAGGTTGGTGTTGAGGGTGGGGGTTATGAACTGGTCGGTGACGATCCGGACCTCCTCGCCGGAGCTGAGCCTCTCGATCAGCCAGAGGGCGAAGTTGACCTTCCCGGACGCTGGCCTGGCTCCGTAGATGACAGAGGTCCTGGCGACAAGGCTGCAGAACCCCTCCCCCAATAGCTTCGTCAGGCCGTAGCGGTTGACGGGGTTTGTCCGATCCTCCTCCCGGTACATCCCCTCCTCGCCATCGAAGACGTAATCGGTGGAGACGTAGACGAGATAGGCCCCCACCTCTGCCCCAGACTTCGCCACCCTCTCCGTCCCCAGGACGTTCGTCCTCCACGCGAAATCCGGGTCGGCTTCGCACCTGTCGACGTCCGTCAGGGCGGCGGTATGGAATACGACCTGGGGCGCGATATCCGCGATCGCCCTCTCGACCTTGTCCCCCTCCACCAGATCGAGCTTCACAGCCTCCCCGGCCTCGGGGAGGTGGTGGCAATATCCGGAGAAGACCTCGTGCCCTCCGGATAGGGCGATCTCAGCGATCTTCGATCCCAAAAGGCCGCTCGCACCGGTTATGAGGATCCTCATCCTTCACCACTCCAGCTTCCAAGGCGTCGGATGAAGGACCCGATCGTCGGCGAGAGGCCGCCACCAGTCATCGTTCTCGACGTACCACCTCACCGTCTCTTTCATCCCCTCTTCGAAGCCGTGCTGCGGCTGCCATCCAAGCTCCCTTCTTATCTTCGACGAGTCGAGGCTGTACCTTAGATCGTGGCCGGGGCGGTCCTCGACGAACTCGATCGCCTCCTCATCCTTTCCCATGATCTCAAGGAGGGTCCTCACCACCTCGAGGTTCGTCTTCTCCTCCCCGGAGGAGACGTTGTAGACCTCGCCCTGCTCGCCCTTCTCCAGGACCATCTCCACCGCCCGGCAGTGGTCCAGGACGTATATCCAGTCCCGGACGTTCTCCCCCGTCCCGTAGATGGGGACCTTCAGAGAGATGAGGGTCCTTATTATCGCCTTGGGTATCAGCTTCTCGGGGAACTGCCGGGGCCCGTAGTTGTTGGTGCACCTCGTGATCATCGCTGAAATCCCATAAGTCCTGGCATAAGCTGAAACGAAGACATCGGAGGCGGCTTTGCTCGCGGAGTAGGGCGAAGACGGCCGTAAGCTGTCGGTCTCCAAAAAGGAGCCAGAAAGGGCGTCACCGTAGACCTCGTCCGTGGATATCTGGACGAGCCTCGCCCCGGGGTTTCTCGTCCTCAGGGCCTCGAGGATCGAGAAGGTCCCCAAGACGTTGCTGGTGAGAAACGTCTCGGGGCTCGATATGCTCCTATCGACGTGGGTCTCAGCGGCGAAGTTCACCACGGCGTCGGCTTTCTCTACAAGATCCGCCATCAGACGGCGGTCGGATATCTCCCCCTTGACGAAGGTGTACCTCTCCTCATCGACCCCCCTCAGGCTCTCGGGGTTGGATCCCGCCATCAGAGCGTCGACGTTGACTATCCTGGCCTCTTCGTGCCTCTCCAGATAGTGGCGGATGAAGTTGCTCCCGATGAACCCCATCCCGCCGGTGACGAGGAGCCTCATAGCATCACAACAGAATCTCCGAGCTGTCCCCGGCTATAAACCTGTGGCCTGCAGGCCTTCGGCCGTTCTCCCGGATGACGACGTTCTTTCCTATCAGGCTCTCCACGATCCGCCCCGCCCTTGATATGGTGCACCCCTCCATGATGACGCTGTCCTCCACCTCCGTTCCTTCGATGGTACAGCCGTCGTTTATCGAGGTGTAAGGGCCGATGTACGAGTCCCGGATGGAGCAGTCTGCCCCGAGGATGCAGGGACCCTTGATCTCGGAGTTCTCGATGACACACCCCTTGCCGATGACCGCCCTCCCGAATATCCTGGAGGACCTCAGGACCCCCTCGTTCTTCGGCTTCATCTCGTCGAGGATCAGCCGGTTAGCCTCGAGGATATCCTCGGCCTTCCCCGTATCCTTCCACCACCCGTCGACGATGGACGCCTCCACCCGCCGGCCGTTATCCAGGAGCCACTGGATGGCGTCGGTGATCTCCAGCTCGTTTCGCCAAGAGGGCCTTATGCTCTTACAGGCTTCGATGATAGAGGGCTTGAAGAAGTATATCCCCACCAGGGCGTAGTTGGACGGCGGGACCTTCGGCTTCTCGACGAGCCTCCTCACCCTACCCATTTCGTCCAGATCCGCGACCCCGAACCTCTGGGGGTCCTCCACCTCCGTCAGAAGGACGAGGGAATCGGTCCCAGACTCCAGAAACTTCGCCGAGTGCTTGAGGATACCGCCCTTTATGACGTTGTCCCCGAGGTACATGATGAAATCGTCGTCCCCGAGAAACTCCTCCGCGACCAGGATCGTATGCGCCAGCCCTGCCGGGTCTCCCTGGAATATAAACTCCACCTCTGCATCCCAGTCTCTCGATCCGACCGTCTCGATGACCTGATCCTTATTTGGGCCGACGATGATCCCCACCTTCCCGGCCCCCGCTTCTATGACGTCCTCTATGGCGTAGAAGAGGACGGGTTTGTTGGCTATAGGTATCAGCTGCTTCTGCTGAGAATGCGTAATGGGCCGAAGCCTCGTCCCGTGCCCTCCTGACAGAATCAGAGCCTTCATCTTCTTTTTCTCCCGTGCATCAAAATCAGCCTTCTCAGAACAAGGAACCTTCCATGATAAGGTTTTTCAATCCAGGCCAGCTCTTATCCCTCTCTGCGAGAACCGGATCATCGATCGGCCATTTTATACCCACCTCGGGATCATCCCAGATCAGGCCTCCTTCGCACTCTGGGGAGTAAGGGTTGTCGACTTTGTACATAACTTCTGCGACATCGCTCAACACCAGAAACCCGTGGGCAAAACCTCTTGGCACGTAAAGCTGGTACCTGTTATTCTCGGAGAGGATCGCAGCAGCGTATCTCTTGAAGGTCGGCGAATCTTGCCGAAGGTCCACCGCAACGTCATAGATTACGCCCCTGGTGCACTGGACGATCTTGGCCTGGGCGCGGGGCTCTCTCTGGAAGTGCATCCCCCTCAAAACACCGTACTCCGACCGCGAATAGTTATCCTGGACGAACTCGGCGTCAATTCCTGCCGTTTTCAGATCCTCTTTTTTGTAAGTCTCGAGAAAGAACCCTCTATCATCCTTGAATATCTTAGGTTTTATCTTGAAAACGCCTGGTATATCCATATCTTCAAATTTAAAAGGCATCTCAACACCTACTCCGCTACCAGCATATCCCTTCGCCACCACGGCATGAAAGGATCTTTCTCCCTTCTATGATCACCCTCGACCTCATGGCGTCGAACTCACGATCGAGCTCGCCGAACTCGGGCCATTCGGTCATGATGAGGCAGCCGTCCGCATCCTTAAGAGCTCCAGCGGCCCTCTCGCAATAGTCGATATCCGGGACGATTTTTCGCATATTGGAGGCTGCCATGGGATCATAAGCCCTTACCAGCGCCCCTCTCCTCAACAGCTCCTTTATCACCGGAAGAGCCCTGGAATCCCGGACGTCGTCGGTATCGTTCTTGAAGGCGAGCCCCAACACCGCCACCTCTTTACCTGCAAGAGGTCCTATCCTCTCCTCCAGAAGCTCCACCAACCTCAGGGGCTGGCGTTCGTTCACCTCGATGACGGATTTCAAGAGGACGGGATCCTCGCCGAGCTTCTCACCAAGGCGTATCATGGCCGTTACGTCCTTTGGAAAGCAGCTTCCTCCAAAGCCCGCACCGGCGTTCAGAAAATGGGGCGATATCCGATGATCCATCCCCACTCCTCGCATCACCTCGTAGACGTCTATCCCGAGCTTCTTGCAGATGTTTCCTACCTCGTTGGAGAAGGATATCTTCGTCGCCAGGAGGGCGTTGGAGGCGTACTTGATCATCTCCGCCGCCGAGAGGCCGACCCTCACCACAGGCGCGTTCAATCCAGCATAGAGAGATTCCACGATATCTCCAGCCTTGGGCTCCAGGCTTCCGATCACGATCCTGTCCGGATGCATGAAATCCTGAACCGCCAGCCCCTCCCTCAGAAACTCGGGGTTCATGGCAAATCCGATCCTATCACCGGCGCCGCCGGAATGCTTCAGAACCGTCGGCATCACCAGGTTCTCCGTGGTGCCGGGAGGAACTGTGCTCTTCACGGCTACGACGTGATAGCCCCCCTCTTCCCGGAGAGCCTCTCCCAGCGACCTGCTCGCCTTCTCCACCATGGATAGATCTGCACCGCCGTCGGGCCCGGGGGGCGTTCCCACGCATATGATTGAGAGATCTGTATCGCGAACATTATCGTAATCCGTATATGCGCGAAGGTTGCAGCCGGCATGTCTTGATAGCAGTTCCTCCAGGCCTTTTTCATAGATCGGGGGGCTGCCTGAGTTGATCGCCTCCGCCTTTGCCTCATCGATCTCGATGATATCAACAGAATGTCCCAGCTGCGCAAAACATGCGGCGGAAACGAGACCGACGTACCCACCACCCACCACTGATATCCTCATCAGATCACCGAGGTCGATTTCAGACAAATCCCTTTCGCTCAGTCTCTGATAGGTAGCGGTTCAGCTGGTCCTCGATGATATCGGTGAGGCTCTTCTTCGGCGAGAATCCAAGACCCGCGATCTTCGAGATATCTGATAGGAGGATCGGCACCTCAGCAGGCCTAAACCTCTCCGGATCAAACTCGATCGTGACCTTTTTGGAGCCCGAGAAGGTTACGACCCCTCCGTCCTCGGGACCGAACTCCACCTCGCCCCGGAGGATCATCCCGTCGATCTTCGTCTTATCGAAGCTGGACCCGAAGATCTCGGACCGGTCCGGCTCCGTGGGGCTCTCCACCGCCTTCTCCCCCCGGATCGTCTCTATCTTGTGGATGGGATATCCAGCCTGTTCGAGGGAGAGAAGTATATAGCTCAATACCGAGTTCGTCCTCATGGACCCCTGGTTATAGACGTCTCCATACCGCCCCTTCTCCGCCAGCAAAAAGTAGCCGTCGATGACGTCGGAGACGTGGGACCAGTCCCGAAAGGCGTTGACGTTTCCTATTCTGATCTTATCGACCTCGCCCATCACAAGCTTCATCACCTGGCTCGTGATGACGGAGGTGACAAACATCGTGCCCCTCCCCGCCCCCTCGTGGTTGAAGGCCCTGGAGACGACGGTCTTTAAGCCATAGGAGTGGCAGTAGTTCCTCATCAAATAGTCGCCATAGACCTTGCTGACGGCGTAGGGTGACATGGGCCGCAGGGGGTTATTCTCCTTTATGGGAACCTCTGGGATATTTTCTGGCTCGGGAAATACCGTCCCGTACTTCTCCTGAGCCCTTTTATGCTGCTCCTCGGAGGATATCACCAGGCCGTACTCCTCGCTGGACCCGGCGAAGACGACTATTGGGTCAACATCTTTTATCCTGATCGCCTCCAGGAGGTTTGCCGTACCCTGGCAGTTCGCAGCCTCCGTCTCCAGGGGGCTAGCAAAGGACCGGGGTACGAAGGACTGGGCGGCGAGGTGGAATAAAAACTGCGGATCGCTCTGCGTCAGGGCGGCGCCGATGCTGGAAATATCCTCGATATCCCCCTCCAGGAGCTTCACCTGGGACCCTATCCCCTGCTTCTTGAGGTTATGGGGGAGGACCCCGTCTGCTCGCCTCCTCTGAAGGCCGTAGACCTTCGCCCCCTCGTCGACGAGCCGCCTCGCCATATTCGACCCTACAAAACCGCTGATGCCGGTGATCAGCACTCTTTTCTCATCAAATTCCATAGAATCATCCTCTTAAAGCCATGAATGAATATTTTTATCGGGCCTGGCAGGTTCAGATCAGCTCTTCATATACCTCTTCGACCCGTTTTGCGACCGTCTTCCAGCTGTACCGCTCCTGTGCGAGCCTTCTTCCGACCCCGCCCATCCTGAGGGCTTCAGACCTGTTCTGGAGGAGGCGGAGTATGGCCTTGCTGAGCTCTTCCGCGTTGGAGGGCTCGACGGTCAGCCCCGCCCCTTCCGCCTTCACCTCCTCTGCCACGCCTACGATATCAGTGCAGATCACCGGCTTTGCACAGGCCATCGCCTCCAGGGCGACCATCCCGAACCCCTCCTGGGATCCTGAGACGGACGGAAGGACGAAGATATCGCATCGGTTATAATAGTTCGCCACCATCTCCTCGGGCACCCGGCCCAGGAACTCAACGTTCTCCGCCAGGCCCAGGCCGTCTGAGAGCCTTCGATAGTCCTCCAGGTGATCTCCCTCGCCCCCGACGATCAATCTTACGTCGGGAACCTCTTTTTTCACCGCCGCCAGCGCCAAAAGAAGAATATCCAGGCCTTTATATCTATGAAACCGATCTAGAACGCTCAGGAAGAAGAGGGTCTTTCCGTCCGCTCCGGTGCCGAGGGGTCTGAACCTTTCAAGGTCCACGCCCACGGGTATCGCCACGACCTTCTTCTTGTAGCGTCTCAGGTGGAGAGATGTATTTATATAGTCTGGCTGTATAATTATTATCCTCGACGCCGTTTTCAATACAAATTTTAAGTTAAACCGGTTATAAAGCTGAGCGATCCTTTCGGCAGCCCCTTCACCGACGATGTCGTTGTAGTAGGTCAAGACCATTGGCCTTCTTTTTGCAGCTGCGGCCAGAGCGCTCCAGTCCGCGCTCCAGGGGGTGGGAAGATGCGCATGGATCAGGTCGAACTCCTCCCTCAGGATCTCGATGGGCAGGCTTGGTGTGATATTCGTATTCGCGATCTTGCCGGCGTAGGGAAGTCGCCTGACCTTGATCCCATCCAGAAGCTCCTCTTTCTCCGACTTTGTCTCGTTGGCGCAGAGGACGGTCACCTCGTGGCCGAGTCCGACAAGCCCTCTGCTAAGGTTGTAGACGTAATTTTCCACCCCGCCTATAAATGGGTGAAACCTGACCGGCGTCTGCAGTATCTTCATCGTCTTCGACCACTATATTAGATCTCGTACAGATCTCGTTGAACCTGAACTTAATCTCGGGTCTTCGTTGTCCATATACCACTTATTCGCCTGCATCAGATCTGCGGGAGTTCCCACGTCGATGTGTATTCCGTCTATCTCTTTATAAAGGACCCTTCTGCCCTCGTCGATGGCGACTTTAATGGAATCGGTAAGCTGATACTCTCCCTTGTATCCCGGCTTGGTCTTTCTGATGGCGTCGAATATCGATCTCTCGAAGACGTATGCACCTATAGATCCGAGGGTGCTCGGCGCCTCTTCCATAGAAGGCTTCTCGATTATATCAGCGATCCTATCTCCTTCCGGCAAGATTATGCCGTGGCGGGTGACGTCTTCCACCTCTGCCACACCAATTGTGGCATCAGCCCCTTCATTCACATGATAAATGATGAGATCTCTTAGAAACTCCTTTGGACGAAAGAAGTTGTCTCCCAGGACGACTACGAAGCTTCCGTCGATAACATGCTCCCCCGAGAAGACGGCATCTGCAAGCCCTTTTCGCTCGTCCTGCACGACGTAGGTAAATTTCAAACCAAAGCGGCGTCCAGAACCGAGGTAGTCGGATAGGCCGTGCTTGTGGGGGCTGATGACGATCACGATCTCGGTAATACCCGCAAGCTTCATCGCCTCGATAACGTGCTCGATCACAGCCTTATCTCCGACAGGAAGAAGCTCTTTTGGTATCGCATTCGTGGAATGGAGCCGGCGGAAATAGCATGCAAATACGATCTCGATAAGGAGGATATACTGGCCTTTCTGGGATATGCGGCGAGGATCGTGGCCGGCCTCAACCGCCCAGCTCCTTGATCGCCCTCTTGATCTCGACGATCTCCCCCTCGATCTGCCCAAACCGCCTGTCCATGTACTCCTGCAGGTCGGATCTCATGCCGCGGATCTCCTCGATCGTTTCGTCCTGCTTTTCGAGCATACTTCTTCCTACGGAGAGCCCCTCTCTGCTCACTGCCAGGTTCTCNNCTGATCTCGGCGATGGCTGCTTTGATCTCGGCTATCTCCTGGCTGAGCCGCTCATACTTCTCCTCCAGCCGATCGCTTTTGAGGGTCGATATGATCTCGTCTCTTCCGCGGCGGGCTTCTTCTCGGGTGGCGCAGACCTCCTCTCTGATGGCTCCGATCTCGGAGGTGTCGGCTTTGATCTCCTGGAGGATGGATATGGAAGCGTCCTGCTTATCGAGCATCTGGTCNNCCAGGTTCTCTCTGCTCACTGTCAGGTTCTCTTTGCTCACTTCCAGGTTCTCTCTGGTCACTGTCAGAGTCTCCTCGCCCACCTCTATGCTTCTGTGGAGCAGTCCCACCGCCACATCGGACCTCTCTCCCAGCTCCTCCTGCCAGTCTCCTCTTATGATCATGAAGTAGGGAAACTCGCCCGTCGCTGAAGCCCAGCGGACCTCCAGCTCCCGGACCTGTATCGGACCGCCCTTTATTCTAAGAGCCTCCACAAACTCCTTTAGGGCTTCTTCCTCCCCTTCGCCCACGATCCTGACATCGTAGGGCTCTTGGTTCTGGACGGTGCCGGAGAGCGCGAGGTTCCTTCCTATCCTCTGGACCACGTCTCTGAACCCAACCCTCTGGACGTCTCCTCTGGCGAGGACCTCGACTCGTTTCATATTCCTTTTCCACTGGGGTTCTCCTTCCATGTCAGGATTTCGGTCGAAGATCGAGAAGATCGTGTCAGGTGCACAAAGAGGCCTCAGCCCCATCTTAGGGGCGCGTATGGCATCTGTGTGGATGGCTTGCATGATGGCGTGTCCGCTGGTCGTCGGGGCCGAAGGGGGCGGCGGCCCCTTTAGCCTCAGCGCCCAGATGGCGGCGGCCAGCGACGATGGGGGCCTTCAGCCCGAGGGGCCTGGGACGGGTCTCGGAGATTCGGGGTTAGCCGTCTCGTTCTGATCCGCCTCTCTTCTTCTTAAATCCGGCATTCCGCAGTAAGTCT
>NPIE01012599.1_pt1 | contig 10520 bp, 10 predicted proteins | sample 8637661 | NCBI WGS metagenome assembly NPIE01 (sample SAMN07420842, study PRJNA396082) | bioreactor metagenome | isolation source: sample BA12 brine-fed electro-methanogenic bioreactor BA | place: Japan: Kochi | collected 2016-12-09 | reverse complement strand
GTCTGTTCAGCAGAGTCAACAATCCGGCGGTCAGGATGACATTGGTCTGGTGCTTGAGCCCAACATGGTGGAAAAGCTGCAACGATCCCTTCAGGACAGCGTGCAGCGCCAGGAAATGCTCGGCAAGCCCGCCATCCTGCTGGTTTCGGGGCCCTTGCGGCCAGTACTGGCGAAGTTTGCCAGCTACGGGGTAGAGCGTTTGCATGTGCTCTCTTACCAGGAAATCCCGGATAACAAACAGATCACGATAGTCGCTTCTGTGGGTCAATAAACCGACGGAACATCGCGGGGAGCCAGAGTGCTTGCCGGTGGGAGGATGAAACAGCATGAAAGTAAAACGGTTTTTTGCGCAGTCCATGGCTGAGGCCCTGAAGCAGGTAAGCCACGAAATGGGGCCGGATGCCGTTATTCTGTCTAACCGCCGGGTTGATGGTGGTGTTGAGATCGTGACGGCACTCGACTACGACGAAAACATGGCGCGTCAGCGTCTTGGCGATAGGGCGGTTGAAGCCACCAACGGCTCCCGGCTGGCAGAGATGCAGGCCGAGCAGCATCGTCGGCTGGAAGAGGAGCTGAACCGGTCCCGCAGTCGCATTCGTGAGGTTCGGGAAAAGCGCGCAGGAAGTGGCGCCTCAGGTGGCGTGGCGTCGTCCTTGTCTTTCGAGACTGCCGATTTTCCGGCGTCACGTCCCAGTGATGAAGCGCTGGCAAAGCCGTTTGCGGGTAGCGAATCCGGCGCCGGTGGCTATGCCGATGAACTGGCCAGTATGCGTGCCGAAATCAGCTCTCTGCGTGATCTGGTCAGTGGTAAGGCTGCAACTGCCACGCCGACCGGCAACAGCGCAGTTCAGCAACGATTGGCCGAGCGCCTGCAGGAGTTCGGTTTGGGCGCGGAGCTGGCCGGCTCTCTGTCCCGTCGGCACCGGGCCGGGCGTCTGGAGGACGGCTGGAAGCAGTCACTGAAAATGCTGGCGACCGGCGTTCGTACCGGTCGCGAAGACTGGCTTGATGCCGGCGGTATCTATGCCCTGGTCGGGCCAACCGGGTCTGGCAAAACCACCACCATTGGCAAGCTGGCGGCCCGCTACGTCCTTGAGCATGGTCCGGATTCGTTGGCACTGGTGACCACCGACCGCTATCGTGTGGCCGCTCATGAGCAGCTCTTCGTGTTCGGCCGCATCCTGAATGTGCCCGTGCGTGTGGTGGATGAGAGCCATTCCCTGGATGACATTCTTGATGAGTTATCGGATCGACACCTGGTGCTGATTGACACTGCCGGCCTGACCAGTGCCGACCGCGGTTACCAGGAACAACTGGCGGAGTTGGCTCGCAGCGATCACAATATCCGTACACATCTGGTGGTCTCCGCCACCAGTCAGCCACGTATCATGAAATCCGTGTGGCATTGCTATAAGATGGCAAACCTTGCAGGCTGCATCATGACCAAGATTGATGAGGCCCTGACCCTGGGCGAAGCGCTCGGGTTCGTTATGGAGACCAGCTTACCGGTGGCCTGGTACACCGATGGCCAGAAGATACCGGAAGATCTCCAGAGGGCGGAGGCCATTCCGTTAGTGCGCCTGGGCGTAGAACGGCTTAAGGCCGTGCAGAGCACACAGACAGTCGCCGAAGGTGCCTGAGCCTCGTTGGCGACAGAATAAAACACCGGCACGCGTGCCCGTACAAGAACGTAGTAAGAGACTGATAACAGTATGAGCAGACCACATCCGGTTCAGGTGATTGCGGTTTCCGGCGGCAAGGGCGGTGTCGGCAAGAGCAATGTTTCGGTCAATCTCGGTATCGCCCTGGCCCAGAAGGGGCGCCGGGTTGTCTTGCTGGACGCGGATCTCGGGCTCGCCAACATCGATGTGTTGCTCGGCATTACCGCCAATCGAAATCTTCAAGACGTACTCAGCGGCGATTGTGATCTGAAAGACGTGCTGGTGAATGGCCCTGGTGGTATCAAGATTGTACCGGCTTCCTCCGGCACCCAGCGTATGACCCAGCTCAGCGCCATGGAACATGCCGGCCTGATCAACGCTTTCAGTGAGCTGGGCGACCAGATTGACGTTCTGATTGTGGATACCGCCGCAGGTATTTCTGAATCGGTGGTCAGCTTCCTCAGGGCCTCGCAGGAACTTCTGCTGGTGGTCTGCGACGAACCTACTTCCATTACCGATGCGTACGCGTTGATCAAGCTGATGAACCGGGATTATGGCACCAACCGCTTCCGTATCCTGGCAAACCAGGTCCGCAATGAGCAGGAAGGCCGCCATCTGTTTGAAAAACTGACCCGGGTCACCGAGCGTTTTCTGGATGTGGCACTACAATATGTAGGTATCGTGCCTTACGACGAGGCCGTCAAGAAAGCCGTCCAAAGACAGAAAGCGGTATTGGATGCCTATCCGAGGGCGAAAGCCTCGCTGGCTATCCGGGCTCTGGCCGAAAAAGTGGACAGTTGGCCTTTGCCGTCCTCTCCCAGGGGGCATCTCGAATTCTTCGTGGAGCGGCTCGTCGAAGTCTGATCTGAATCCAGTCCTACAAGAAAACCGGATACATGACATTGGCGAAAAATCTGGGAATTTACCATCAGGCCGGCGCCAGGAGCCCTTCAGCCCTGATTGAAGAGCATGCGCCGCTGGTCAAGAAAATCGCCCTTCATCTCATGGCCCGGCTGCCGCCATCAGTGCAGCTGGAAGACCTTATGCAGGCCGGTATGATTGGCCTGCTGGAGGCCGCGCAGCGCTATTCTTCCGGCAAAGGTGCCACCTTTGAAACCTACGCAGGGATTCGCATCCGCGGCGCCATGGTGGATGAGATCCGCAAAGGCGACTGGGTGCCCCGCTCAGTGCATCGCAACGCCCGGCGAATCGCCAGTGCTATCAAGCAGGTGGAAGATCGTACCGGGCGCGAGGCCCAGGATGCCGAAGTAGCTGAAGAGCTTGGCATTGGTCTGGACGAGTATCATGCCTCACTCGCCGACGCTAACAGCGGTAGACTTTTTAGTCTTGATGAGCTCAATGAATCCGGCGAGCTGCCGATAGAAGAAGCAGAAGCGAGTGATAATCCGCTGGACGGTATTGCTTCAGGCGCTTTCCAGCGAAGTCTCGCAGACGCCATTGAGCAGTTGCCTGAGCGTGAAAAGCTGGTATTGAGCCTGTATTACCAGGAAGAGCTCAACCTCAAGGAAATCGGTGCGGTGCTAGGGGTCAGTGAGAGCCGGGTAAGCCAGATTCACAGCCAGGCGGCGTTGCGACTTCGCAGCCGGCTGGCCGAGTGGCGGGATGGTGACAACGACTGATCGGCCAGGTGCTGTGTTTCTCTTTCAGCAAGCTGTGTAGCTTTTGGTAAACGATGCTTTACAACGTGCGCAAACACCACACAATAAGCGCTTAAGGTAGCAGCCTGCTAGACTTCCAAAAGGCTGAATGAATTCCGGGTGTTACTGACTGGAGGTCCCATTGGACAAGAACATGAAAATTCTCATTGTGGATGACTTCTCCACAATGCGACGCATCATCAAAAACCTGCTGCGAGATCTCGGCTTCACCAATACGGATGAAGCAGACGATGGCAACACCGCGTTGCCCATGCTCCGAAGCGGCAAGTATGACTTCCTGGTGACTGACTGGAACATGCCCGGCATGTCGGGCTTTGACCTTCTGAAGGCTGTCCGTGCTGATGAAAACCTGAAGAACCTGCCGGTTCTGATGGTAACGGCAGAGGCCAAGCGGGACCAGATCGTGGCTGCGGCTCAGGCCGGGGTGAACGGGTATGTGGTCAAGCCTTTCACGGCAGCCGTGCTGAAGGAAAAGATCGAGAAAATCTTCGAACGAATCCAGTAACCAGAGGTCGGATGGCTCGCCATGAGTGATACCAAACAGAACCATCAGGGCCTTGATCCGGAGGTGGCGGAGAAGCTTAAAAAGCAGGCCTCCGACCTGGCCGAGAATGTAAACGCCGGGAATTATGCCAAGGCGATGACCCTGATCAATGAACTGAGCGAGGTTCGCGATCAGAGTCTGTATCGGGAAGTGGGGCGACTGACCCGCAGCCTCCATGAGGCAATCCGGAACTTCCAGATAGACCCGCGTAATGCCGAGCAGAAAGAAGTGCTGTCGAAGATGAGCGACGCTTCTGACCGTCTGGCCTATGTGGTTCAGATGACCAGCCAGGCGGCGAACCGCACCATGGATCTGGTTGAGGAAAGCATGCCGGTGGCTCACGCCATGCGGGATGAAGCGGTTTCCCTGCGGGATGAGTGGCAGCGTCTGCGCCGTCGTGAAATGGAGCCTGCGGAGTTTCGGGAGCTTTACGGTCGCATCGACAAGTTCTTCGCTGGCCTGACGACAGACTCCGACAGTCTGTACCAGAACCTGTCGGAAATCCTTCTGGCTCAGGATTTTCAGGATCTTACCGGCCAGGTTATCCAGAAGGTCACCGCGTTGGTGAAAGAGGTGGAAGACAACCTTCTTGGTCTGGTGGTGATGGCCAGCCACGTTGATCAACTGACCGGCACAGTGCATCAGATTGAAGAAAAAGAAGAATCGGCCGAAAAAGGGGTAGGGCCCCAGATCAAGGCCGATGAGCGGGAAGATGTAGTTTCGGGACAGGACGATGTGGACGATCTGCTGTCCAGTCTCGGATTCTGATAATAAAGAGGGTGACGCATGGCGTTAGATGCTGATGAAGAGATCCTGCAGGACTTCCTGGTAGAAGCCGGCGAGATACTCGAAAAGTTGTCGGAGCAGCTGGTGGATCTGGAGCAGCATCCCGATGACAGCGATCTGCTGAACGCCATTTTCCGTGGCTTCCATACCGTGAAAGGGGGCGCAGGCTTCCTTCAGCTGGAGGCATTGGTTAATTGCTGCCACTCTGCGGAGAACGTGTTTGATATTCTCCGGAATCACAAGCGCAAGGTAACACCGGACCTGATGGACGTGGTGCTGGAGGCGCTGGACAACGTTAATGCCATGTTCGAAGAAGTCCGCAACCGGGAAGAACCGACGCCCGCGCCGGACGAACTGATTGAAGCTCTGGATGCACTCGCCAAACCCGAGTCCGAGGATGCACCGGCGGTGGAAGCACCAACCCCGGCACAGGAGCCGTCGTCTGCGGATGTCGGGCAGCAAGGGGATCAGGGCGATATCACTGACGAAGAGTTCGAGCAGCTGCTGGACGCGTTGGCGGATGAAAAATCCGATGGCCAGAAACCGGTCGGCAACGAGCAGGTGAGCACCCCGGCAGAATCCGCCGGCGGCTCAGACAGTGATGAGATTACCGACGATGAATTTGAGGCCCTGCTGGATCAACTCCACGGCAAGGGCCAGTTTGCCGGCGCACCTGCGGAAGATGAAGCGCCCAAGGCAGATATCGACACCAGCGGTGGCTCGGAGAAATCATCCGGTGACGCCGATCTGATTTCCGACGACGAATTCGAGAACCTGCTGGACGAACTGCATGGCAAGGGTGCAGGCCCAAGCGCGGGGGCTGCCGCAGGTGAGCCCAAGCCTGCGCCGGCTCCATCAAGCAAGGCCGAACCAGCCCCGGAACCAAAGAAAGCGGAAGCCAAAGCCGAGAGCAAGGCCGCTGCCAAGCCGGCCCCTGCGCCTGCACCTGCCCGTGAGGCCGCACCAGCGGGCGAAACCACGGTTCGGGTTGATACCAAGCGCCTAGACGACATCATGAACATGGTGGGCGAACTGGTGCTGGTGCGTAACCGCCTGCAGCGTCTGGGTTCCGAAAGCGAAGACGAACACATGCACAAGGCAGTGGCCAATCTCGATGTGGTGACCACGGATCTGCAGGCTGCCGTCATGCAAACACGGATGCAGCCGATCAAGAAAGTTTTCGGCCGTTTCCCCAGAGTGGTGCGCGACCTGGCCCGCAGTCTGAAGAAAGAAGTGAATCTGGTCATGCACGGTGAGGAAACCGACCTGGATAAAAACCTGGTTGAAGCTCTGGCCGATCCCCTAGTGCACCTGGTGAGAAATTCCGTGGATCATGGTGTCGAGGCACCGGACGTACGGGAAAAGGCCGGCAAACCTCGCGCTGGAACCGTGACTCTGTCGGCGGAGCAGGAAGGCGACCATATTCTGCTGTCCATTGTCGACGACGGCGCCGGTATGAATCCTGATGTCTTGCGCCGCAAGGCGGTCGAGAAGGGCCTGTACGATCAGGATGCGGCAGACCGCCTTACCGATAACGAATGCTTCAATCTGATTTTTGCGGCCGGTTTCTCCACCAAGGACCAGATTTCCGATGTATCTGGTCGGGGTGTCGGCATGGACGTGGTGAAAACCAAGATCGGCCAGCTCAATGGGCAGATCAATATCATGTCCGAACAGGGCAAGGGCACCAGCATTATCATCAAGGTGCCGCTGACTCTGGCCATTATGCCAACGTTGATGATCATGCTCGGTGACCAGTCTTTCGCGCTGCCGCTGGTGAATGTGGTGGAGATTTTCCACCTGGATCTGACCAAGACCAACATTGTCGACGGCAAAGAGTGTATTGTCGTGCGGGACAAAGTGTTCCCACTGTTCCACATCAAGCGCTGGCTGGTGCACGGTGCGGCAGGTCAGGCCGAGCCGGAGAATGCGCACGTGGTGATTGTGGCCATGGGCACCAAACAGGTCGGCTTTGTCGTTGATCAGCTGATTGGCCAGGAAGAGGTGGTGATCAAACCTCTGGGCCGGGCCCTGCAGGGGACGCCAGGAATGGCCGGCGCCACCATCACCGGTGATGGCCGTATCGCCCTGATTATTGATGTGCCGAGCCTCCTGCAGCACTACGGCTGAACAGGAATTTCCGGGATTGTGTAGGAGAAATGGATGACAGTTTCTGTCCTGGTCGTGGATGATTCGGGCTTTTTTCGCAAACGGCTGACGGAAATCCTGACGGCCTCGGGCCCGATTAAAGTGGTAGGCGCCGCCACCAACGGGCGGGAAGGTGTCGAGCTGGCAGAAAAACTGCGCCCCGATGTGATCACCATGGATTACGAGATGCCGGTGATGGACGGCATCTCTGCCGTGCGCGAGATCATGCGCAAACATCCCACCCCGGTTTTGATGTTCTCGTCCCTGACCTATGAAGGTGCCCGCGTTACCCTGGATGCCCTGGAAGCCGGGGCAGTGGATTTCCTGCCCAAGAACTTCGAGGAAATTGCCAGGGACACCAGTCAACTTCAGAAAATCCTTATCCAGCGTATTCTGGATGTGGCCGGTAGCCGCCCGGGTGCCCGATCGGCGCCTGTGGCCCCGAGGCCGGCGGCACCGGCTGCGGAACCTCGCCGTGAACCTGTCGAGCGCGCTGGTTCGCGCCTGCACCGCCCGGTAACGACGGAACCCCGTAAAGACCCTGCGACCTCCGAGCCGGTTCGTAAACCCACCAGAAAAACGGCCGCCAGGCACTACAGTGTGGTAGCCATCGGCACTTCCACCGGTGGCCCCGTTGCGCTGCAAAAGGTGCTCACGGCGTTACCGGCTTCGTTTCCCGCGCCCATCGTATTGGTTCAGCACATGCCCGCCAGCTTCACTCCGGCCTTTGCCGAGCGGCTCAACAAGTTGTGTCGCATTGAGGTGCGCCAGGCCGAGGACGGCGACGTGCTTCGTCCGGGACTGGCCCTGCTGGCGCCCGGTGGCAAGCAGATGATGATTGAAAGTCGCGGCGGGCAGGCAAAAGTGCGGATTCTTCCGGGCGATGACCGCTTGAATTACAAACCCTGTGTGGATGTTACCTTCGGTTCTCTGGCCAGGAGCTTCCCAGGCAAAACCCTGGGTCTGATCCTCACTGGTATGGGTTCCGACGGCAAGGAAGGCTGCAGGATGATGAAGCAGTCCGGTTCCGTGATCTGGTCCCAGGACGAGAAATCCTCCGTCATCTATGGCATGCCGATGGCTGTGGCCAAAGCCGGACTGAGCGACGAGATTCTGGCGCTGGAGGATATTGGCGCGCGGCTGGTTGAAGGTGTGAGCTGATGGATATTCTGAGCCTGCTCGGAATCATCCTGGCGTTCGTGGCCATCCTGGGTGGCAATCTGCTGGAAGGAGGCGCTGTCAGTTCGCTGTTCAACGGCCCGGCCGGGTTGATCGTGGTGGGCGGAACTCTGGCGGCGACCATCCTGCAAACCTCCTGGCCGATGCTCAAACGTGCCTTCGGTCAGGTTCGCTGGGTGTTTATTCCGCCCTACATCTCGCTGGAAGATGGCATTGGCAAGGTCATCGACTGGAGCGTCAAAGCCCGCAAACAGGGCCTGCTGGGCCTGGAAGGGCTTGCGGAGAGAGAGCCCGAGCCGTTTGCCCGGAAAGGGCTGCAGTTGCTGGTTGATGGTGCCGAGCCCGAGTCCATTCGCAGTATCATGGAAGTCGACCTGGAAACCCGGGAGCAGCGCGATCTGGAGTCGGCCAGAGTCTATGAGGCCATGGGTGGGTATTCCCCCACTATCGGTATTATTGGCGCGGTGATGGGCCTGATTCAGGTCATGACCAATCTGGAAGATCCCCAATCACTGGGTGGCGGCATCGCCACGGCCTTTGTGGCGACCATCTACGGCGTTGCCCTGGCCAACCTGTTGTTCTTTCCGGTGGCCAATAAATTGCGGGGCATCATCAAGGAACGCACCCGTTATGAGGACATGATGATCGATGGCATTATCGCCATTGCCGAGGGCGAAAACCCGAAATCCATCGAATTGAGACTGCGGGGCTTCCTGCAGTAATTCCGGGCCAGGGCTTCCTATGCGCCGTCGCAGACCACCCCAGGATGATCTCCACAACAAGGAACGCTGGCTGATTTCCTACGCGGATTTCATCACGCTTCTGTTTGCCTTTTTCGTGGTGATGTACTCGGTATCGTCCGTGAATGAGGGCAAGTACAAGGTGCTGTCGGAAACCTTCACCGGTGTCTTTAACGCCCCCCAGCGCTCATTGCAACCGGTCACCGTAGGCGGCCAGCCGGTCCGGGCGCCGCAACAACAGCATGAAGATGTTATTCCGCCGCCGGTTACCGAGGCGCCCCGTAATCCGGAACTGGATGCCGAGGGTCGCACCGAGGCTTTGCGAACCATGGCCAACCAGCTTGCCATGGAATTCGACGAACTGATCAATCAGGGGGTAGTGAGTCTGGAAACCAGCAGCGAGTGGATTGAACTCAATCTGCCGAACAGCATGCTCTTTGGCAGTGGTGATGCTGAGCCCCATTACGACTCTTTTGAAGTCATTGAAAAGATCGCCAGTGTACTGCGCAACCGCGACAATGCGGTCAAGGTGGAAGGCTTTACCGATAACCAACCCATTCGTACCAGCCGCTTTCCGTCCAACTGGGAACTTTCGACCGCCCGTGCAGCGGCTGTCGCCCGGATGTTGATGATGGAGGGCATCGAGCCAGAGCGCCTGGCAGCGGTGGGTTATGGTCAATACCAGCCTGTGGCCCGCAACGATACCGAGGAGGGCCGGCGGCGTAACCGCCGGGTGGTTCTGCTGATCTCCCGGGATGCAAGCATCCGGGGGGCGGTGCGCTGATCACCTGCCGGTGGCAGATGCGTATGGCTGAGCTGGCACACTTCCTGTATTACCTGTTGTTCATCGTCCGAATCGGCAAGGGGTTGCCGCAAAACCATCGATTCGGCTTTCAAGTTACCCGTATCCTTGCCGATAAGTTGAACAGAGGCCGGCGCATGACGCCAGGCTGAGCCGTTACCGGAGAACAAAACGTGCGTATCTGGGCTGTAGCCAATCAAAAAGGTGGAGTGGGGAAGACAACCTCTGTGGTCGCCCTGGGCGGACTGCTGGCCCAGCGCGGCAAGCGTGTGCTGGTGGTTGATCTGGATCCGCACGGATCGCTGACCAGCTGGTTTGGTTATGACCCGGATACCATCGCCCACAGCGTATTTGACCTGTTTCAGCATCAGGGCAAGGTTCCTGAAGGCCTGCCGGCGCAACTGATCACCGATACCGGTTGCCCCGGGCTGTCGCTGCTGCCTGCCAGTACTGCACTGGCCACCCTGGAGCGTCGGATGATTGGCGTTGAGGGTATGGGGCTGATTGTCTCCCGTGCCCTGGCCCAGTTGTGGGATGATTTTGACTACGTGATTCTCGACAACACGCCGTCACTGGGTGTGCTCATGGTGAATGCACTGGCCGCTGCCCAGTACCTGGTGATTCCGGTACAGACCGAGTTTCTGGCCATCAAGGGCCTGGAACGAATGCTGCACACCCTGCAAATGATCATGCGCTCCCAGAAGAACGAATTACCGTACATGATCGTTCCCACACTCTATGATCGCCGGACGCAGGCTTCGGTCAAGAGCCTTAATCTGTTACGCAAGACCTATCAGGATACCCTCTGGCGTTTCGCCGTACCGGTTGATACCAGATTCCGGGATGCCAGCCAGGCCGGGGTTATTCCCTCGCAACTGGATGCGGAAACCCACGGTGTCCGGGCCTATGATCATCTGTTGGACGACCTCCTGAAGCGAACCGGTTCGGTGAAGGAGCGTCAGCATGGCTGACAGAAAAATG
>NPIE01001150.1_pt1 | contig 10520 bp, 9 predicted proteins | sample 8637661 | NCBI WGS metagenome assembly NPIE01 (sample SAMN07420842, study PRJNA396082) | bioreactor metagenome | isolation source: sample BA12 brine-fed electro-methanogenic bioreactor BA | place: Japan: Kochi | collected 2016-12-09 | reverse complement strand
CGTGGTAGCGTCCGATCCAGTCCCGGTCATAGTTGGTTTCCAGACCGTAGGGAATGGTAAGCCCCAAGCCGAAGCGCCATGCATCTGTCAGTGCCCAGGAGACATAACCTGCCGGGAGAAAAACATTTTTGGCCGCATCGCCTTCACTGCTGTTCCCTCCGATTGGAGTCCCGAGAATGGTGGTTGCAGTCCCGTCCGTCATCTCCGACGAAGGCGCGATGTAGCTGCCGACCACGCTGAGCTGATTGCCGTCGATCTGTCCGAGAGCGGCGGGATTGAAAAACATGTAGCTGACGTCTTCCGCGGCGGCGGTCGCGCCGGCGAAGGCATTGCCCAGCGCCGAGGCGCTTTGCTCTTTCAGGGCAAACCCGGCGGAAAAAACCGGCTGCGTCAATGAGACAAAAAGTGTTGAAACAAGAAGAACAAAAAGGATACGCATCTTGAAGACCTCCGGCTGGGCAGAATATGGAAAATATCGGCACAAAATAGCTATATTGATTATTCTTTTCAAGTTTTTTGTAAAACGTCGGTTTGAATTTTCGGTTCAGGGAAATTTTTGAAAGATTGCGGGAACAAAAAATTCCCACTCTCAACAAAAATTTGTTACCCTTGATTTGTCGGATTCAATTTTTTGCAAGGTGAAGTAAAGCCATGAGTACAGATTTTCAAACAGTCGTAAATTCCGTCGGCGATCTCCCTCCCATGCCTGCGGTTGCGGTCAAGGTCATCGAGCTCCTGCAGGATCCCAATGCTTCTGCGGGGAGATTGGCGCGCACCATTGCCCATGATCCTGCGCTGTCGGCCCGGGTCCTCAAAATCGCCAACTCTTCCTTTTATTCCATGAAGCGTCAGGTGCGTACTCTTGAGAGCGCGATCGTCGTTATGGGAGAAAAAACCCTGCGCAGCCTGGTGCTGGCCGCCAGTCTCAAGGGGATGAATAAAAGTTTCGGCCTGCTGGAAAAAATGCTGTGGGAGGATTCCATCGGCTGTGCCATAGGCGCGAGAATTATTGCCCAGCGTATGGAAGAGGTGGATACGGAGGAAGCATTCGTGGCCGGCCTGTTCAGGCATCTGGGGAAAGTCGTCCTGAATTACAGCCATCCCGAGGAATTCCAGTCCTTGATGCAGGCCGTTTACAATGGTGAAGGTTCTCTTACTGAGCTGGAGGGGGTTTGTTTCCCCTATTCACATGCTCTGGTGGGCGCTGCGGTGCTCAACAAATGGAATTTTTCCCAGGGATTGGTCCAGTCCGCTCTGCATCACGCCGACCTGGATATCGACCCCGAGGAGGAACCTGCGATCCTGCAACTGGCGGCTGTCGTCAACGTGGCTGGTTGCCTGTGCCAGAGGCTGGGGATCGGGCAGCGCGAGCCTGCTCCACATCTTGACGTTGCCGAGTCCAAGGGAGCTTTGATTCTGGAATTCAGCAGTCGTTACCTGGAAGAGATCGAGCGTGAGATCGGCAGGACATTTTCTGAAAATCGGGAATATTTTCTGGGATAGATGCGCATCGGGGTTTTCCGGATGAACAACCGGGATGCTTTGAATCTTCTGGAGAGAACTCTGTAAAGCAAGGGGCCGTGCGCCCCTTTTTTATTGGTTTGAATCAGAGCCTGAAGAGTTTGACAAAATGGGCGAAAAGCTGCTGGTCGATATCGGCCAGAACGTGATTTTTCATCAACTTCAAGGCATCGAAAGTGCTCTGGCGAGTGTGGTAGGGGCGGTCCGAGGTCAGGGCTTCATACACATCGGCCAGACGGCAGATGCGGGCATAAGGGTGGATGTCCCTGGCTTCCAGCCCGTTGGGGTAGCCGGTGCCGTCATCTTTTTCATGATGTTCCAGGATAATAATGCGCGCCTCATCGGTCATGTGCCCGGTCTGCTCAAGCAGTTCATATCCCAGTTGGGGGTGTGTCTGCATCACTTCCCATTCCTGCTGGTCCAGCTTGCCGGGTTTGTTGAGAATCTCCAACGGAACTTTACATTTTCCCAGATCGTGAAGAAAAAATCCTGCTGACAATTTGTGCAGATCGTGATCGGCGCTATCGCCATATAAGATCTTTGTCAGGGCAATACTGAAAATGCCGACATTGGTGCAATGGGTGTAGGTGCTCACGTCGTGAGCCGTCAATTGAACCAGGCAGCGTGTCGCACGGTCGTCGTTTACGACCAGATCCACAGTCGGGGCAAGCATCTCATGGGCCTGGGTGATAAAGCTGGCGCGGGGGTCGGTATACACCTTGGACATGATGTCGCGACATGCCGCATGCACAAAATGGGCTTTGGTCTCCGACGGACAGTTCGGATCACGCACCACCAGCGTCAGCGCATCCTTGAGATAGTGGTAGAAGATTTCGGAATCTTCTTCCCGGATGTAAAGCTCTTCAACGCCGCTGTCGAGCATGTTCTGGCGGTCCCGCGGTGAAAACGCCAGCCCTTTGCGGGCAAAAAGCGTAAAGCGCGATTTAAGGCGGATCTTGAGATAGAGGTCGCAGGGCGCGGTGAGTTCCGGATGCAGACAATGCAGGTCGATAGGGCGAAAAGTTTCTGCCTCATCATTTTCATCCTGTTTCAACGCAAGATGATGAAGCAAGTGTTTCGGATGAGGATTTTGGGCCAGATGATTCATACCTGCATGTCATAATGGGGATTGGCGACCATTTCGGGCCGGAGCAGGACCAGAACAGGAAAGTACTGCCAGATGTGTGCCATTATAGCATTTTTCGGTCGAACTTCAGGCTGTTCATACTCGATAGGTCGGGCAGCCAATCCCCCTCAGAAATGCTTTGCCCGCCCGCAATAGCCATGTTAATCTTTGATGCTTCGATAAACCAAACTTCAACAAAATTTAATGCCACTTAATAATGTCACAAAAACAAAGACTTGACAAGCTACTTGTGGAGCGAGGGCTGGCTTCTTCGCGACAGCGGGCACAGGGAATGATTCTGGCCGGACTGGTGCTGGTCAATGACTGCGTCGTGGACAAGGTGGGAGCCGGGGTGGCTGCCGAGGCTGAGGTGCGGATCAAGGGGGAGCCTCTGCCCTATGTGTCCCGCGGCGGACTCAAACTTGCTGCAGCCCTCGATACCTTTGCCGTCGCCGTAAAAGATTGTGTGGCCATCGATGTTGGAGCCTCGACCGGAGGATTTACCGACTGCCTGCTTCAGCGTGGCGCAAGGCGGGTTTATGCCGTGGATGTCGGTTATGGTCAGCTTGCCTGGAGCCTGCGGCAGGACGCCCGGGTGGTCAACCTGGAGCGCACCAATATTCGCGAGCTTTCCGCCGAGGCTCTTGCGGAAAAACCTGAATTGGCGGTTATCGACGCCTCCTTTATTTCGCTGGAGAAAGTTCTGCCCCCGACCCTGGCGCTGCTGGCGCCTGCAGCACGGCTGGTGGCGCTGATCAAGCCCCAGTTCGAAGTCGGAAAAGGGCAGGTGGGCAAGGGAGGCGTTGTGCGCGATCCGAACCGGCACGAGGCTGTCATCGAAAAGATCAGCGAGTTTGCCCACTCCCTGGGGTGTATTGTGAAAGGAGTCTGCCCGAGCCCTATTCTGGGGCCCAAGGGCAACCGTGAATTTCTGATTTATCTGCAGGTGGGCGCTGCGCCGAATGACGGTGTCTCCGGTGAGATGGCCGAAACGCCCAATCCTGTTGAAAGTGATTGATCATGGCGAATAAAGTATATTTTATCGGTGCCGGCCCCGGTGATCCCGATATGCTGACTCTTGCAGGAGCCCGTGCGCTTTCGCGCTGCGGGGTGGTGTTTGCCGCCACCCCCTACGAGCAGACCTTTGCAGAGCATCTGGCGGACAAACAGATCCTGGTGCCTTTCGATTATTATTTTAACGAACTTCTGGAGCGTATTGACGGTTTCCTGGCCGAAAGCGACGTTGCTTTTCTGATCCCGGGAGATCTGACCTTCTATTCTCCTTTTCAGGGTCTGGTCGATGCCCTGGGAGAGCGCTGCGAGGTCATTCCAGGGGTCGGAACAGCCAACGCGGCCTCAGCACGTCTCAAAAGAACCCTTGATCTGCCCGGGGTCTGCAAGAGCGCCGTCATCGTTTCGCCCCGCACGCTGGGAGATCGGCCCGGAGATCCGACGTTGGCCGATTTTGCCCGCCCCGGCACCACCCTGCTGATTTACATGAACAACATGCCGCTGTCGGAGCTCGTCACGGAGCTGCGTCAAGGGTATGGCCGCGATGTGGGAATCGCCCTGATCCATCGCCTCGGACTTCCAGGCGAAGAGATCGTGGAGGGCTTGCTGAGCGACATCGAGGAAAAGGTTGGGGACCGCGATTTTTTCAACCTCAGCGAGAAGACCAAACGGCCGGCTTTGACCCTGGTGATTGTCGGCGAGTCGCTGATTGCTCACGAAGACGGCACCTGGTGGGATCACCGGCGTGAACACATCTGGCGTTACCGCGACAACGAATAAAAGCTGATGGCGTCGCAAAAACTCACCAACTGCTGCGTTGCTGCAATCGCTCTCTCTGCTTCGACGTACGATGGTACGCCTCATTGTTCGACAATCGCGCGCCTTGCATTTGGCGCTTTTTGCTTAGCCATCCACAGTGATGCTTTTTTACGAAAGCATCATAAAAGTTGAATCATGGCGATGAAAGTTATCTCTCCCATCGACAATGCCGCTGAAGCGGACCCCCTTTTAAGGGCCGGCGCCGACGAACTCTACGGTGGTTTCGTGCCGACCGAGTGGAAAGAAAAATTCGGACATCTGGCGTCGATCAATCAACGCACTTTTGTCGGTGCGCAGATCGAGAGTTTTGAAGATCTCTCAGAAATCGTCGCCAGGGCTCACGATCGGGGGCGCACTTTCAGCCTGACGCTCAATGCGCCTTTCTATGACGACGACATGCTGCCGATGCTGCTCGAGCATGTGGCCCTGGTTGACCGGATCGGCGTCGACGGTATCATACTGGCAGATCTTGGCCTGTTGCGCGCACTCAAGCCCCTTTATCCTCACATGGAATTTCATGCCAGTACCCTTGCGCATCTAAGCAATTCAGAAGCCGTGAAGTTTTACGCCCGCCAGGGCATTGACCGGGTGGTGCTGCCGCGGCACCTGCCGACGTCTGAAATCGCCCAGATTGTGGGCGCCGTGCCCGATGTTGTTTTCGATGCTTTCATGCTGGTCGGCAAGTGCCCCAATACCGAGGGCCTGTGCACTTTTCACCACAGCGCCCCTGATAAGATCTGGCCCTGCGAGATCCCGTATTCGCTCACTCCTCTTCAGCTGCCTGCATCACCGCAGCTGATTGCGGCAATGGAGCGGCAGGCCTCCTGGTCAAGTACCGACCGGCGCCACGGGTGCGGCCTGTGTGCGCTCCCAGCCCTGGAGCGTGCCGGAATCTCCGGTGTTAAACTGGTGGGGCGTGGGGCGCCGCCCGCCCTCAAAGCGAACAATATCCGCCTGGTAAGAAGATTCATGGACGACTTACAGAAAATTACGGATGAGAGTGAATTCCGACGCCTGGCGCGCGAGGCTCACCGGAGGCATTTCGGAGCCGCCTGTTCTACCAATGTCTGTTATTACCCCGAATTTTACGAGGCCGAATAAGGGTTTCTTTTATGATACGAGTTCTGCATACCGCTGATCTTCACCTGGGTGCTCCCCTTAAACAGCTCGGAGCTTCCCAGGAATCACGCAGAGAAGATTTCTGCCGCACCTTTGAACGCCTGCTGACCCTGGCAATCAAGAACGAAGTCCACCTGTTTCTTGTCGCCGGCGACCTGTTTGACCATCCCCGCCCGGATACCGGACTGATCGGCCGTGTTCAGGCCGGGTTCAAGCGCCTTTCCGAGCGGGGTATCACGCCGGTGCTTATTCCGGGCACCCACGACAATGTGGTCTCCGCGGACAGCGTTTACCGACGGCATGAATTCCCCGGCGCGAATGTGCTGCAGGATCCCGTTGTGGATGAGCCTGTTCGGATCACTGTGCGGGGACAGGATGTTTTCCTCTACGGGTTCGCCTACCGCAGCAGCGCTTCGGAAGGGGCTCTGGCCAGCATGCAGCGGCGCTGCGAAGAGGGGATTCATATCGGAGTGCTGCATGGCTCCCGCGAAGGCAGCCCCGAGTGGGATTACCGCAAAAAGGATCTGCCTTTTACCCTGCCGCTGCTTAAAACCTGGGATCTCGATTACGTTGCCCTCGGCCATTACCATAACTTCGACCTGCTCAGCGATGACAAACGTGTGTGGGCCTGCTACCCAGGCTCTCCGGAGGGCAAGCGTTTCGGTGAGAACGGCCCCCGTTATTCTGTTCTGGCGAATATTTCACCCCGCCATGTAGAGGTGGAGAAAGTCGAATGCCAGAGCCGGGTGCTTGAAGACCGGGATCTTGATCTTTCCGGATGCTCAGACGAGCAGGAAGCGGCGGATATGATCGCGAAGCTGGCCGACAGGGACCTGCTGCTGAGGTTGACGCTGACCGGCATGGTCGAGGCCCCTTTCGATCTCAGTCGGCTGCAGGGGCTGACGACCGAGCATTTTTTCTACCTTGAACTGCATGACCGGACACGCCTGTTCGACAGCGCCTTCGCGCGCCGCATCGAAGAGGAGAATACGGTCCGCGGCCTTTTCGTCAGGCGCGCGCGGGAGTGCATGGCGAAAGCGACCGAGACGGAAAGCGATGTTGTGGAGCAGGCGTTCCGCGAAGTGCTGGTCCGCTTTCATGCCTTTGGCGGAGGTGAATCATGATTCTGCGCAGCCTCGAACTCCGTCATTTCGGAAAATTCAGCGAAAAAAGCGTCGATTTCCGGCGCGGCCTCAACCTGGTGATCGGACCCAACGAGGCCGGCAAATCGACCCTGATCGAAGCGATCCCTGCCGCCCTGTTCGGGATGCGCGACAAAGAGCGTTTCCGTCCCTGGGGCAAGCAGGGCGCGCCCGGGGTCGCTCTTTCTCTCGAAGGCCGCAGCCACACGGTGCGGATCGAACGCGACCTGACCAGCGACCGTGTCGTGCTGGCCGAGCGTGACGACCTCTACCACAACCTCTATCGATTCGAGGGGAAAGCCTCTCCCCAGGGACGCTCCTCCGAGCGGGAGGAATACCTGGAACAGCTCAGTCGCCTGTTTGGCATCGCCGACGAGGACATCTTCCGCGCTTCGCTCTATTTCGGGCAGGGCAGTCTCGAAGTCAGCGGGCAGGGCGGCATGGCTGCAAAAATCAAGACCCTGCTGTCGGGATTCGTCGAGGTGGACTACGACAAGGTTCTGCAGTCGCTTCAGGAGGATTACTTCTCGCTGACGCGGGAGAACCCCTGGGGACGCGACAAGAACCGCGACCGCGAACTTGAGGAGGTCCGCCAGCGGCAGCAGGAATTGCAGGAGAAGTGGACCCGCGAGCAGGACGGCGTTGAAAAGCTCGAAGCAATGCGCGCCGAGATCGCCGAACTCAAAGACGGGATCGACGCAGGGCGCAGCGATTATGAAAAGGGCGAGCGCTACCTTTCCTGGGTGCGGCAGCAGCATGACCTGGAAGAGAAAGCCGAACGGCTGCGCAAAGACCTGGCCCGCTTCGAGCAGCAGCACGACAAAGTCAGCGACCTGCTGGAAAAGCGCGATAACATCGAGAAGGAATTCGCCGCTGTCGGCCTGCCCCGCCAGATCCCCGAAAAGCTGCCGCGCCTGCTGGAAGAGAGCGAAGAGGTTCGCCAGGAGCTGGTCCGGGTTCAGTCGGAGACGGTTTCTTTGCGCGACCGGTTGGTACGCATGCCTGCGCCCAGGTGGAAATGGCGCGCCGGCGCAACCGCAGGCCTGCTGGGAGCGGTTGTGGGGGGCTATTTCTATCTTCCCCAATGGTTCCCGCCCATTGCCGTCATTGCCCTTGTGGCCGCGGTATGTATCTGGGCGCCTTTTCTGTCTCGCCTTCTGCGTTTTCGCTCGGCAATGAGCAATCTCAAGGGGCAGGGGAAAATCCTGGAGCAGAGCCGGGTTGAGGCGCAGCAGCGTTTGGCGGAAATCGATGGGCAGTTCGAGACAATGGGGATAAGGTCTTCAGCGGTCGAACGGGTCAAAATGCAGCGCAACCTGGTTCGCCATCGAGAGCTGATCGATACTCTGCGCGAAGTGGAAAGCGCTCTCAGGGTGCTTGAAACGCCGGATGCCCTGCAGGATGAAAAACAGAGCGCTGAACAGGAACTGGCCGAGGTGGAGGAGAGTCTTGAGAAAGAGCGCCCCAAATACGGCCAGTCGTTGATGGCGCGCGAAGATCTGCCGGACGCCGAAAACAAACTGCGCCAACTCGGAGAGGAGCTGCAGCACAAGGAGAAGCGCCTGCTGGAGCTGACCCGCAGCGAAGCCGCCATGCAGGGCGCCCTGGCCGACCTGGAACATCTTCAGGAAGAACTCGAGCAATTGCAGGAACGGGAGAAGTCGCTGGCCTTTCGTGCGCAGGCCCTAAAGCTCGGGTTCGATCTGCTCAACGACGCCGTGACCGAGTTCCGCCAGACCTATCTGCAGAATTTTGCCGCCGATATCGGGCATTATCTCTCCAGGACCACGGCGGGCCGTTATGCTGAAGCGCGTCTCGATGACGACTTCAACCTCTTCGTCAAGACCCGCTCAGGACAGTGGCAGCCGGTCGAGTCCTTCAGTCGCGGCACGGCTGATGCGGTCTATTTCTCCGTGCGCCTGGCTCTGACCCGGCATCTGTCGCGCGGGCGCAATCTGCCGTTTCTCCTCGACGATCCGCTGGTCAACCTCGACGCCGCTCGTCTTTCCGAAGCGCTCGACACCCTGGAAAAGATCAGCGCCGAGCATCAGGTGATCCTGCTCTCCCACGATGAACGGCTTCTCAAGCGTGCCGCCCGCGATCGCTGGCATGTCGTGACGCTGGATAAGATCAAAGCCGCCCAGGTGAATGAATCACCTGAGAAGAAAGAGGAACTTCAGCAGCTGTTTCTGCTGTGACAGTAGAGAAAGGAGCGCGATATGAGTGAAGATTGCCTTTTCTGTAAAATCGCCGCCGGAGAGATCCAGGCCAAGGAGGTCTACCGTGACGATCAGGTGGTTGCCTTCGAGGATATCAATCCCCAGGCACCTTTTCACATTCTGATCGTGCCTCGCAAACACATCCGCACTACGCTCGATCTGACCACCGCCGACAATGACCTGATCGGCCATATCTACCAGGTGGCCGGCAAAATCGCCCACGACCTGGATTTTTCCGAAGACGGATTCCGGGTGGTCAACAACTGCAACGAAGGCGCCGGTCAGTCGGTGTGGCACCTCCACTTCCATCTGCTCGGCGGACGCGATCTGACTTGGCCTCCGGGGTAGTTGAGCGTATACCCGGGCATCTTTCGGTATACATCTGATAGCCGTTGACACCTTTTAGTGATCCTGATTTAATACCGGGCTGAACTGATCGAAAATACTCCAGCCGCGCCTGTTGCGGCGCATATCCTTTTCACCTTTTTCTGGGAGGAATTCATGAATCCTTTGGCCGCTGAACTCAACGAAATGCTCAGCCAGCACAATGCCAACGTGCTTGAATCATTGTCCGACCTCGGGAAAAACCTGTTTTTCCCCAAGGGAATATTGACTCAGTCGGCCGAAGCCAAGGAAAAGGCGCACAAGTTCAATGCTACCATCGGGATCGCCACCGAGAAGAATGGCCCCATGTACCTGCCCTGCATCCATGAAAAGCTCTCCGCTTTTGATCCAAAGGACATCTTCCCCTACGCGCCGCCGGCCGGCAAGCCGGAGCTGCGCCAACTTTGGCGTGACAAGATGCTCGAGGAAAACCCGAGCCTGCAGGGCAAGCATTTCAGCATGCCTGTCGTCACCAACGCCCTGACTCATGGTCTTTCAATTGTGGCCGACCTGTTCATGGATCCGGGCGATCACGTTGTTTCCCCCGACATGATGTGGGGCAATTACAACCTGACCTTTGCCACCCGCCGCGGGGCGATCGTCAAGAAGTTCCCGACCTTCACCGTGGCCGGCGGTTTCGATGTCGATGCCTTCAAAGCTGTTCTGAAAAACAGCGCGGAGGAGAAGGGCAAGGCGGTTGTGCTGCTCAACTTCCCCAACAACCCCAGCGGCTACACACCGACCGTGGAAGAGGGCGACGCCATTGTGGCCGCCATCAAGGAAGTGGCCGAAGGCGGCTGCAACGTGGTTGCGGTGACCGACGATGCCTATTTCGGGCTGTTCTATGAAGACTCCCTGAAGGAATCTCTGTTCGGCAAGCTGGCCAATATGCATCCCCGGGTGCTGGCGGTGAAACTCGACGGTGCCACCAAGGAAGAGTACGTGTGGGGCTTCCGTACCGGCTTCATCACTTTTGCCGATGGCCATGAGTATGACAATTCACCGGTTATGACCGCGCTGGAGAAAAAGACCCTGGGGATCATCCGCGCCACCATCTCCAACTGCCCCCACCCGTCGCAGACTTTCGTCATTGAAGCGCTCAAATCCTCCAAGTTCAAGGCGGAGAAGCAGCAGAAGTACAAGGTGATGAAAGGGCGCGCTCTGAAGGTCAAAGAGGTG
>NPIE01019122.1_pt1 | contig 10521 bp, 5 predicted proteins | sample 8637661 | NCBI WGS metagenome assembly NPIE01 (sample SAMN07420842, study PRJNA396082) | bioreactor metagenome | isolation source: sample BA12 brine-fed electro-methanogenic bioreactor BA | place: Japan: Kochi | collected 2016-12-09 | reverse complement strand
GCGCAAGTCATACTTGCGCTTTCCTTTTCTTGTTCTCGTTACCCTTGACTTTTGTCCACTGACTCAAGGGCCATTGTGCTACAAAATCTACAGCGCAAGTACGACTTGCGCACTAAAAAATTAACATGAACTGGGTTGCGGGCGGCGACCACGTTCCTTCTTTACAAAACAGGAGAAGGCATCATGAAGCGTGATTCGAGGTCTGCGCCTTTACACGTATTATTACTGGTTGCGGTAATGGCCGCGTTTTTTCTCTGTGGGTTGTCTGCGGCTTCCGTGACGCTCAGCAACACGCCGGACGCGCCCCCAAGTATTCCGCGTATAGACGGCAGGGTGCGCGCCATCGCGCGCGGCGCCACCCATGTGTATGTGGGCGGTTCTTTCACCACGGTAAGCAACGGCGCGTATGTGCGCGCCGGCCTGGCGGCCTTTCATGCCGAAACGGGTGCGCTCGACACCAACTGGGACCCCGGCCTGGGCAATGGCGTCAATGACGCTGAAGTGTATGGGATTGTCGTGGACAACGGCAAGGTGTATGTGGGTGGCCGATTTCTGACCGCCGGCGGCGTCGCGCGCAACAACCTGGCCGCGTTCAACGAGGCAACCGGCAGCGTGCCCGCCACACTTGATCCCTTCTGGAACCCCAATGCGGACAATGTGGTGTTTGCCATCACTTCTTCGGCCAATCACATATATGCGGGCGGCGCCTTTGAGACCGTTAACGGCTCGGTGGCGCGCGTGGCCGTGGCGGCTTTTAACAAGGCCGACCATCCCTCGCCTGGCACGGTGGACGCGCAGTGGAACCCCAATCTGGATTATGTAACCGGCTGGTTTGATTATCCGGTTGTAGTTGTTCTGACCGTACATGACAATTACATCTATGTGGGCGGAGAGTTTAACCGTGTTCGGGGGCCGAGCGGCCAGATTGTGCGCAATCATCTGGCTGCGGTCGAGTTGGCCAACAACAGCAATACCGGCCGGGCGGACGCGTCCTGGGACCCGGGGATTGATAGTTTTGGGACTGTCGAGGCCCTGGCTATCGCCAATGGGCGTATTTATGTTGGCGGCACGAGTTTTGAGACTGTATTGAACGGCGCTTATACGCGCCATCGTCTGGCCGCGTTTAATCTGGCTGGCGGCGGCTCCTCGGCGCAGGTGGACCCGTGGAATCCGATGATGGGCAGCAGCGTTTACGCCCTCGCCGTGAATGGGGGGCGCGTATTTGCGGGCGGCACGTTTACCAGCGTACTGAGTGGTTCGGTTACCCGTACGTGTGTTGCCGCTTTTAACGAGGCAGACGGCGCGTCACCGGCAATTGTAGACCCTTGGAATCCCATTTCATCCGTATACTGGAACTACTATGTCTTCGCACTTGCGCCGGCCCTGGACCATGGCGTATATCTGGGCGGCGACTTTATCTATATCGGCGGACGCTATCGCTACCACCTGGCGGGGTATGCTACCGACTGGACCCCGGCGCCGTCCATCCGACTGGTTCATCCGGCGAATGAAGCGCTTTTATTCGGACCGAACACGGCGATAGACGTTACCTTCTCGCAGAACGTGTATGACGTTGACGCAAGCGACCTGGTCTTGTCCGGGCCTGCGGCCGCTGGCGCCGTGGTGGGTGCGCCCTCGCTCATGCACCAGTACCCCTCCGGCGTTTCCACCAGTGACCGGGAGATGTGGCGTTTTCCGGTGACGGGCCTTTACGAAGGCGCCCTCTCGGTGACGCTCGCGCCGAATCCGGGAGATATTGTTAACAACTATGGCAGAACATTGGCTCAAACAAACAACAGCTGGGACTACACGGTTGTTTATGCTGCCGCTTCCATGCCGTTTCAGGAGACTTTCGAGTCGGGCGTGTTTAGCGATTGGTGGGACCGACGGGGCACGACGCGTTATTTCAGGAACCGGATACTCGACACCCAGAACCCTTGTGAGGGATTACGGCATTTGATTCTGGACAGCTCCCTTACCGGCGCCTATACCAGAAACGAAGTGACGTTGACCATTGATCTTGCGGGACAGAGCGACGTCTCTCTGTCCTTTATCGCGAAGGTTCCTGACAGTTGGAGTCCGCCTGCGCCGCCCGTACCCTTCTATAACGGCCATGACTTTGACGGTGTCGCCGTCAGCGCCGACGGCCTGTATTGGTACGAGGTACAGAGTTTGCGCATTGGCGACGGCATTGACGACAGCTGCCAGGAATTCGTGGTGGACCTCGACGCCGCCATCGCCGCCCATGGCCTGAGTTATAACGACAATTTTAAGATTCGTTTTAATCATTACGACTTTTGGTCCTATGGGGTGAACGGCGGCATGGCGATAGATAATGTGCGGTTGTCTTCCGCCATACCCGTGCCCGAGGTGATGAATGTTACCAGTGCCAAGCCGGACGGCGCCTATCCCCTCGGTGAAGTGATAGACATTCAGGTCGTCTTTTCCCATCCGGTAGCCGTGACCGGCGGGCCGACGCTTACCCTCGAGACCGGCAGTGTGGACCGGGACGCGGCGTATCTGGACGGCGCAGGAAGCGACACGCTCGTGTTTCGCTATACTGTTCAATCGGGAGACAGCTCCCCAGACTTGGATTACACTGACAGCAACGCCCTGCAACTGAACGGCGGGACCATCCAATCCGTTGCCTACGGCGAGAACGCGCTCCTCGCGCTGCCCGCGCCCGGCGCGCCCGGTTCGTTGAGTCACAACAAGCATATCGCCATTGACACCACCGCTCCTTCGCTGGGCAGCGTGAGTGTGACCGGCTATGTAACCGCGACAGTACTCTTCAACCAGGCCATGGGCGCGGGCGTGACGACGCCGGGAAATTATACGCTTTCGGGAACCGCCCAAGGTACGCTGGCTGAACACCCGAGCGCCGTCACGTCGCTGGGCGCAAACCAGTATCAGCTGACCTGGGCCGCAGGCGAGATGCTTATTGGCGGTGATTTCACGATTACGGCCACGGATATGGAAGACGCCATCGGGAATCCCATGGGCGCGAATAACAGCGCCACCCATGTCGGCGGCGGCATGGGCCTGGCGCCGCAAGTGATCGGCGTGGTTGTGACCGGAGCGCTGACAGTAGAGGTAACGTATGACGAACCGGTAAGCGCGTTGGCCCTGCTTGCCTCGGCATATACCGCTTCGGGCAGCGCCCTGGGCACGTTGACCGCGCAACCGGACCACGTTGTCGCCGGTCCGGGAAACACCTGTCTCTTGTCGTGGGCCGCGGGCGAGATGTTCCATGGCGGCGATATGACCGTCGTGGTCTCTGACGCCGTGACTGATCTGGCGGGTAATCCGATAGACGACGAGGCCGACACCGCCACCCACGTCGGCGGCGGCATCGGTACGCCGCCGGAACTGCTCGGGCTTGAGGTGCTTGACGCCTCGGACATGCGTCTGACCTTCTCCGAACCCCTGCTGGCGAGTTCCTTGTTCATGGACAACTTCGCCGTGTCCGGTTCAGGGCGCGGAACCTTGAACCTGCGTCCGCAACAGGTCATTGACGAAGGCGGCGGTTCCGTGAGGTTGCGCTGGACCAATGGCGAAATGAAAGGCGGCGGCGACATCACTATCGCCGTCGAGAACGTGCAGGACCTCGCCGGGAATCCCGTGCCGGTTAATACCAGCGCCACCCATATAGGCGGGGCAATCGGCGTGCCGCCCGAACTGCAATTCATCGAAGTCGTGTCGCCCCGCACTATCATGATTCAATACAACGAGTTCATGAGCAGCGGCGCGACCAACCCCGCGAACTATACCCTGTCGGGCACGGGCAAGGGCGCGTTGATTGCGCATCCCGACAACGTACTTGCCCAGGGATTAGAGATGTATCTGCTCGAATGGTATGACGGCGAAATGTGTATCGGCGGCGACATCACGATCACGGCCATAAACGCCGAGGACATGGCCGGCAACCCGGTCAACCACAGCCTTACCGACGTTGGCGCGGGCATGGGCGCGCCGCCGCTGGCCGCAATCATCCTTAACGACGGCGCGACGGTTACGAACGACCTGGAGGTTGTCGTCCGCTTTACCCAGGCCGACGGTACGGGCAGCGCCGTGACGGACATGCGCTTCAGCAACGACGGTCTTGTCTGGGGCGAATGGCAGCCCTTCACGGTGAGCGCGGCCTGGGCGCTGACCGAAGGCGACGCCTGGAAAACCGTGTACGCCCAGATTCGCGACGCCGCGGGCAATATCAGCGAGACGCCCGCCTCCGACGTCATTATCTTGGATATGACAACCTTGACGGTTGTCGCCGACGGCGATACGAGCGTCCTCAAGGCCGTGGGCGAAAGTCATGAATTATCCGTGACCATCGTCGAAGGACTTTTCGGTGAGCCGGTCTTCGAATGGACCCACACGCCTTTTGGAAAATTGGATGCGCTCCCTGGGATCAAGGACGCCGGTGAAGCCGCCCTGTTCCTGGACCATATTCAACTGGAAGACGCCGGTCTGTATACGTGTCAGGTTACGGACGACACCGAATCGGCCGAGCCGGTGGTGTTCTCCCTCGACGTGTATGAGTTCGTTGCCGCGTTGAATACGCTGGCCCTTGCGCTGCTGGCAATGCTGCTGTGCGTCATGCTTGTACGAATCGGACTGGCTGTTTCGCGCACCTAATCAACGTCGCGGACGGTTCTGTAGATGCGCGCCCCATGGGGCCCACAAAAAACAAGAAGTTGTCGGTCCTTTTTTTGTAGGACGTGTTAGACCTGTAGGTCGGGCGCATATACTTGTGGCATGATAACGTCCTACCCGTCCTACACGTCCTACACGTCCTACAACACATGCATAAAAACTATCCGGGCCGTGGGCGGCCCCTGCCGTTGTTTTCTGATATGAGAGACTTGTTTTGCAGACGTGTTGAAAATTCCGACCGGTTTAGTGTATTTTAATGGCAGTGAAACCGGAGATCAGGAAGCATGTCTGTTTTACACAGCGATTTGTGGATGCGTCGAGCCTTAATGGCTTCGATTTTTTTCGCCGTCGCGTCCGGTCTGGGCCTGGGTATTGGCAGTTACACATTCATTTACGCCAAGGGCTTGTCCTATATGACGGACGCGCCGGAAACCTGCGCCAACTGTCATGTCATGCAGGACCATCTGGACGCCTGGATCAAGTCCAGCCATCATGCCGTGGCGGTATGCAACGATTGCCACACGCCCCACAATCTTGTCGGCAAGTATTGGGTGAAGGCGCTGAACGGTTTTCATCACTCCCTCGCTTTCACCACGGGCAATTTTCCTGACGCTATCATGATCAAGCCCGGCAACCGCGTTGTTGCGGAGCAGTCGTGTCGCTCATGTCATGCCGACATGGTGGCGCGCATAGACGCCTTCGGCCATGGGCCCCAGGCGCTTGATTGTATCCGGTGTCATGAATCGGTTGGCCATATGCAATAAATCCATGCGTTCATCAATGCGCATATACAACACAAGGAGCGTCGTAAGATGAGCAAGAACACGGTTGGTACTGCTCGCACCATCTCTTTACGAACCTTTGTAACCGTTATCGTGGCGATTGGACTGGCGGCCGCTGTCGCCGCCTTTGGCGTAACCGGACTGTTGGTCACCATTGTCCAGCGCCAACAGGAGGCGCGTAATCCTTTCATGCGCGTGGTCGAGGTCACGGACGACACGGTTGATCCCGCGCAATGGGGCAAGAATTTCCCCATGCAATACGACCAGTACAAGCGCACGGTGGACATGGTGCGCACCCGTTTCGGCGGCAGCGAGGCGATTCCGCATGCGCCGGACAGCGACGATCCGCGTTCGGAAACGGCGCGCAGCAAGATAGAAATGAATCCGCGACTGAAGCGGATGTGGGCGGGTTATGCCTTTTCCATTGACTATCGCGAGGCGCGGGGACACGCTTACATGCTCGAGGACCAGACCCTTACGCAGCGCCATCAGGTGCAGCAGTACGGGAACTGCATGAATTGCCACGCCTCGGTATATACCATTTACAAGGAACTGGGGGACGGAGACGTCCAGGAAGGCTTTGAAAAACTGAATCCCATGCGCTATGAAGAGGCTCGTACTTATGCCGAGCATCCCGTATCCTGCATTGACTGTCACGACCCGGAAACCATGCAGTTGCGCATCACCCGCCCGGCCTTCAAGGAGGGTATTCGCGTGGCCAAGGCGGCCGAAGGCGTCGCGAACTATGATGTGGACGCCATGGCCACGCGCCAGGAGATGCGCAGCTTCGTATGCGCTCAGTGCCATGTCGAATATTACTTCGCGCCGGATGAAAGCCGCCGCTTGACGTTCCCCTGGCATAAGGGGCGTCGGGGCGATCAGATACTGGAGTACTACGATGAGATGGGTTTCCGGGATTGGGTGCATGCCGACACCGGCGCGCCCATGCTCAAGGCGCAACATCCCGAATTCGAACTGTGGAGCGAAGGAACCCATGCGCGCGCCGGCGTGTCCTGCGCCGATTGTCACATGCCTTACATGCGCAAGGGCGCGCTCAAGATCAGCGACCATCATGTGCGCAGTCCACTGTTGAACATCAACAACGCCTGTCTGACCTGTCATAAAGTACCGGAGCAGGAATTGCTCGACCGCGCCGAGCGCATCCAGGAGCGTACCGTCGAGATGCAGGACATGGCGCTGGACGCGCTGATGGACTATATTGACGCCCTCATCGAAGCGCGCGACGCCGGTATATCGGACGAGCAAGTGGCCCGCGCGCACCAGTGCCAGCGCGCCGCTACCTTCCTGATTGATTTTGTCGAAGCGTAGAACTCGATGGGCTTCCACGCGCCCCAGGAGTCCGCGCGCCTCTTGTTCAAGGCCATAGACTATATGCGGCAAGGGTCATTGGCCCTGGATATGACAGCGCCAGATGAAGAACCGGCCGTGGAACCGGAAGCGATGGATGCGGAGGCCGCGCCCGCAGCGGACGCGGACGCATGAGCGGTTTCTGCGCCCTGAAACGACGGCCCGCGGCTGTTGCCGTTGCTGTCTTGACCTTCACGTTGATGTGGGTCATGGTCTTTTCACGCGTCGGCGGCTGGACGGAATGGCGATACATGCTGATTACCCTCGCCTCGATAGGGTTTGTTGCAACGGCGGTTGTCGGCGGCGCACATAAAAATCGGTACGGCGTACTGATGACGGTGGGGCTTGTCGGCTGTTGCCTGGGTGATTTGCTCGGTCCCTATTCGTTCATATGGGGCTCCCTGTCCTTCCTGGCGGCCCATCTGTGCTTTATTGCCGCGTTTCTGACGCAAGGCGTGGCGGGGGACCGGTTTCGCGCCGCACTCGGCCCGGTGTGTGTTGCTTTCGCCGCAGTTACTGTCTGGTTGTTGCCACATGTGCCGCGCGGGGAACTATGGCTGGTGCTGTCCTATATGTTGGTCATTTCCGCAATGCTCACCTCGGCTTGCGGTGCGCGTGTGGGCAGTGCGTATGGAATTTTGGTTTCCGGTGCAACGCTGTTTTACATTTCCGACTTGTTTGTCGCCAGGTGGAAATACGCGGCGCCCGGCAGTATCAATGCCTGGTTCTGTTATCCCATGTATTATTCCGCGTGTATCCTGCTGGCGCTGAGCGTGGCGGTGATGACCATGACCCATGAGGCGCGCGATGCATGAGGGTGACGCTAAAGCGCTGCTGAGGCGTCGGTTTCTCGCCAGGCGACGGCAACTGGACCGCGATGAATGGCGGCGCATGAGCGACGCCATTACGGAACAGGTGATGCGCCTGCCGTACTACCGGAATTGTCCCGTACTGCTCACATACGTCTCGGCCAAGGATAATGAAGCGGATACGTGCGCGCTTATAGACCACGCACTGCGCGATAAGAAAAAAGTGCTGATACCGGTCATGGGCAAGGAACGAGGGGTGATGGAATGGTCATGGCTCAAGCATCGTGATGAACTGACGCCCGTATGCTTCGGATTGCTCGAACCGGACCGCCCGTACCGGCGGATGAGCGAACCGCCTCAGGACGCTGTCTGCATTGTTCCCGGTATCGCTTTCACTCCCGAAGGAGGGCGCATCGGGTATGGCGGCGGCTATTATGACCGTTTTCTGACGACGTTTCAGGGGACAACCATCGGCATTGCCTTTGATATGCAAATCACGCCCACCCTTCCTGTCGCACCGCATGACGTGCGAGTTATGTATGTGGTTACCAATACCTCCTGCTATCACACGATGCCTCCCCCTTCTTGCTGATCCTTTTCCAGCAAACAGACTGCTTTCACGTCCTCCCATTTTCTTGGCGCCTTATAAAGACACGAGTGCATTCAATGCAATCATTATCCCGCATCATGTATCAATGATTTTTATTGATTTTTTGACCAATGAACGGTATAATTGGAATATGTGGCATTGTGCCTGTTGGATGAAGTCAAGCCCGGAGGATGTTACTTATGTATTACAAAAAGTCTGTCTGCGCCTTGTCGTGCGCCTCGTTCGCGCGCCTGCTGTTGTTGGGATTGCTTGTTGCCACGACAACGGCCCTTGCGTCTCCGATAGAAATATGGACTACTGAAGAGTTGCAAAAGATTGGTTATGAGTCTGGGTATCCACGCAATGGGTCTTATTTACTTATGACTGATCTGGACGCCTCCGTGACGGCCACTTGGAACGGGAATGCCGGATTCAAGCCCATTGGCACACAGTCGGCGCCGTTTACGGGTAGTTTCGACGGTCAGGGCCATGTCGTTACGGACCTCAGCATCAACCGTCCAGGCATGGACCAGGTCGGACTGTTCGGCTATATTGGCGCTTCAGGCTCGGTCGCCAATCTTGGCGTCGAAGGCGGGGCGGTCATTGGCGGCAATGATGTGGGCGGCCTGGTCGGGCTGAACAGCGGTACGGTGATGCAGTGCTACAGTGATATTTTTGTCTATGGCGGCCTGGCGGCAGGCGGCCTGGTAGGCTATAACGAATATGGAACCATTACCGATGCGTATGCCCATGGCGAAGTCATGGGCGATTTTTTTGTGGGCGGCCTGGTTGGCGACAATTATGCGGGCGTCATTACCCGGGGGTTTGCCTCCGGCGAAGTGTTTGGCTCGGACTATATCGGCGGGCTTGTAGGCGTCAACGGCGGTTCGGTGGAAGAATGTTATGCCGTTGGCCCGGTGTCGGGCACAACCAATCTTGGCGGCTTGATTGGGTATCACGGAGGCGGCACGGTTACTGAATCCTACTGGAACAAGGAAACCACCGGCCAAACAAGTTCGTCGGGCAGCCTGGCTGGTTTCGGCAAGACCACGGTGGAGATGATGCAGTCCGCCACCTTCGTAGGTTGGGACTTTAATGTAAACTGGGTCCTCAGCGAGGAGGCGACCTATCCGGTGTTGCGGGCCATTACCATCACCATCGCCACCATCGAAAGGCTTCAGGCCATTGGCGCGGACTCATGGCTGCCGAGGAACGCGTCCTATGTGTTGCGCAACGACTTGAACGCCTCCGCTACCGCCAGTTGGAACAGCGGCGCGGGCTTTGCCCCCTTGGGCGACGTATTGCTCCCTTTCAGCGGCGTGTTCGATGGTCGGGGATATGTAATCACGAACCTGACCATTAATCGCGGCGGCGAAGAGGGCGTCGGTTTGTTCGGGTATGTGGACGGCGGCGCTCTGACCGGTATTGGGCTCGCGGACGGCACGGTTGCAGGCAATAATTTGGTGGGCGGATTGGCAGGGCATGCGCAGGACGCCGAAATCAGTGCATGCTTCTATCGCGGCACGGTTTCCGGCAACAGCGCGGTTGGCGGATTGATTGGGCATCAGCAAGGCATGACCGCCGCGATTGAAACCTCTTATGCCGACGCCGTGATTGCGGCAGGCAATGATTACGCCGGCGGGTTGGTGGGGCGCAATATACTGGGGAGCATCGAGACAAGCAATGCTGCGGGCGCTATCAACAGCGTCCAGGATTATGCCGGTGGTCTGGTCGGTGAAAACACCGGCGCGATTATAAGGTGTCATGCGGATACGGCGGTTACGGCAAATGATTATGCGGGCGCACTGGTCGGCGTGAACGACGGTTCGGTAACGGAGTGCCATGCCGTTGGCCTGGTGTCGCTTACCGGCGGCATGGATGCAGGCGGTCTGGTTGGCGCGCTTACGGGCGGCGCTGTCGTCGATTCCTACTGGGACCGGGAAGCCACAGCCCAGACCACGTCCGCGGGCAGCGACCCCGCTTATGGCATTGATACTGCGGACATGTACCGGGCCGCGAGTTTCAGCGGCTGGGATTTCGATGCGGACTGGATTCTTGTCGAGGGCGCGACCTATCCCTGGCTTCGCGCACAGACCATTGCCGTCGCGTCCGTCGAGACCTTGCAGCGTGTGGGCGAATCCTGGCGGTATCCCCTGGACGGCGCGTATATGGTGACCCAGAACCTGGATGCTTCGGGCACGGCCGCCTGGAATAGCGGCGCGGGCTTTGCGCCCATTGGCGATGTGGTCGCGCCGTTTACCGGAAGATTCCACGGGCAGGGTTTTGTCATTGATTCGTTGTATATCAACCGCGCAGCCCA
>NPIE01014479.1_pt1 | contig 10526 bp, 8 predicted proteins | sample 8637661 | NCBI WGS metagenome assembly NPIE01 (sample SAMN07420842, study PRJNA396082) | bioreactor metagenome | isolation source: sample BA12 brine-fed electro-methanogenic bioreactor BA | place: Japan: Kochi | collected 2016-12-09 | reverse complement strand
GAAGAATGTCTTCATTCATGAAAATCTGTGTTCCGTCACTCGCTTTTGTCTGGAGGTCTACATTTATAGGCTTCACCTCGGGCTTCATTCCATGGGTCAAGCCTATGACACTTGGTATGCCTTTTTCGGTTATCTCGTGGGACCTTAGACCAAGTATATCTGGGAATCGCTCATTGAAGAAAAGGGGCTGACCTTCGCTATTTTCAACAGCAATGGCGATCCTTGATTTCTCTACCAGTGTCTGGTAGTTCCGCTTGGATTCCCTCAAGGCATTTTCAGCCTTACGGGCATCTGTCACGTCGATACAGCTGGCCATTATTCCAATTGTTTCACCTGATTTATGTTTGAAAGAATGGGCTGCAATCTGGATGATGAAAGAGTCCCTGGATCTGTCAATACCTCTCAACTCACCAAAGAATCTTCCATTCCTTTTTATGGAATTAATCATATCACCATAGGCAAGGAAGAACTCCGATATATTATGCCCGATTACAAGCTCATCGTCGGAAATTCCCCACAAGCGCATAAAGGACTCGTTGACCCACGTTATATCACCTTCCAGATCTGTGAAGAAAATTGAGGAAATCGAGGAATCAATAGCGTTCTCCATGACATGGATCATATCCTTAGTGATCCTTCTTTCGGTTATGTCACGGGCGATGGTGATGACCATCATCCTCCCGTCCATCTCTATGGCATGGGAATTATTCTCAAAGGGTATTGTCTTGCCGTGCCTTGATTTGAAATCGAGCTCCCGCAATGTTTTTTTGTCCCTGAAGATTCTGTGGAGATATTCTTTTGTCGCTTCTTGATCAACAGTAACATCGAAGATTGTCAGATGTTCCCATTCGGATTTGGTGTATCCAAGAACCTCACAGGCGACATTATTTACCTCGACAAAGCAATCAGGTCTCTCACCATCAAGGGGATAGACCATTATCATATCATCTGTGCTATTGAGGAGCATCCTGAAGCGACGTTCCTTCTCTACAAGGGCAAAGGCAGTCCTCCTCTGTCTTGTCTCATCTCGTCCAATAAGGAGAACACCGATTGGCTGTCCTTGGGTGTTTGAAACATAGCTCGCACTTAGCTGGACATCTCTATATTCATCTATATCAGGCAATTTTAGGCGCGTTTCAATGGTGATCGAGGGGTTTACAGTGAGAATCTGCTTGAGGTCAAAGAAGGATTCATGTACAAGAAGACTATCAAATTTCATGCCCACAAGTTTACTGCGGTCTGCTCCCATTAGGTTTTGAAAAGCAGGATTGGCATCTGCAATATGCCCATTGATATCGACAAATACAAGCAGCTCTGAGGTAACGGATATGATTTTCTTTGCAGTATCCTTCTCCATCAAAGTGAATAGATGATACTTTTTAACTGCGGGAAGTATCAAGAGAGCCGATAGGGAAAATCCGATTGCTTTGACGAAGTTTACCGGCATGTCCAGACTTGTTAATGTCATCTGGGCAATAATCCCCAGTACAAACATAGTACTCAGCGACAGGAACAAATAGTTCGCCTGTGCTTTTATCTCTTTGTTTGTTTCACTTCTCTCGAAGAAAAAGAGACTGACAAGTACAAATGAGAGTATACCCATCTCCCATAAAAAGGCTATCAAAGTATACAAATTCCAGCTCATAAATCTCAGATTCAGACCATCTGAGTGTAAAAGATGCCCGCTGAGCTGTGCAGTGGAATGATCCACATACATTAAGACAATGGCAGGGATATAGAGGGAAAATGCAAGAAACCCGGATATCCCCACCCTGTGTCTGAAGCTCAGCATCATATGAAGAACAACCGGATAGACGAACAGCTCAACAGATAGAAGTTTATGAAGAGCAAATGCAGCACCTGTTGTCCCTGCAGTCAGTAATCCAATATCAGTTATGGAGTACAGACCGATTACGAGAGAGAGCAGGAGATAGAGCTTGTTAAGGCGCATTTCTCTTCTTAGCAGAAAAACGAAGAGTCCAACTGAGAGGGTTGCACTAACTCCAATTAAGGTAAGTACATATCGAACAATCATATGCCGATCCGTTAAAGTGATACGTTGCTCAAAGTCGATTCTCTTCCAATCCCGACGGATAAACCGACTCCATATCCTTTTCGGTCTGTGAAAGGGGAAAATTTAGATTCATTTATTGTTAGAAAGATATGGGGGCAAAGACTCAATTCACGACTATCTCCACCCGACGATTCCTGTAGCGTTCTTCACCGCTGAATCTCATCTTGTCAGGACCGAAGCCTGTGGCACTTAATCTGACCCTGGAAACACCTTTCTCTATCAGGTAGTTCATCACCACTTCAGCCCTTGCCTTTGAAAGAGCATAGTTATCGGGATATTCATCGGTATTGATCGGCGTGTTATCTGTGTGACCCTCAATGTCGAGAATAAGGGCAGGATATTTTTCAAGAAGCAAAAGAACCTTGTCAATTTCCGTCTTTGCTTCATCAGAAAGAACAGCATCACCAACAAGAAAATGCACCTCTGCCAGAATATCACCTGATACCGGTGGTTTGTCGTCGGGAAGTTCGACCGGCAGTTCGGGGATTTCCACGGGTTCTTCCGGTGTCACTTCAGGCTCATCAACTACTGCCAGTTCAACCGGCTGCTCGGGAAGCTTCGGGAGATCGGGTTGACCTCTGTCTATATCTGGCATATTGAAGGAGAGACCTATCCTGTGACTGTTATCAAAATCGTCAGCAAGAAAGGCATAGTCAATTGTAAAGTTGAGGATTCTGATTCCGGCCCCTGCGGCGAAATCATTGCCCTCAAGACCCAGACGTAACATAAGAAGATCAAAGAAAGTTGCCTCTGTACCAATATGGGGAACGGTGGAAAGTTTACCCATATCCAAAAGCCCTGCTGCATTCTCAAACTTATTCTGTAGATCAAGTGCAAGCTTTAGATTATGTCTTCCAAAGGGGAAATCATGAGAAGCGCCAATATTGCCTGTAGGTGGCTTTGTCTCTTTGAAATCCGTGCTCCACACAAGCCTGGTACCTATAGCATCTTTAACTGATAATCCAAGATTTGTTCTCTGAGAGACTTTATAAATCGCGCCTAAGTCAATACCGAAACCATCGGATGTATACCCCCCTATATCGTGATGAAGATACTTGAAATTTGCACCTATATCCAACCTTCTGTTCAGAGGAAATGAACCACCCAGAAGTAAAAGGTAATCACCCTCAGAGCGAAGTTCCACAGCATCTGCTCTCACAGGCTCGCCAGGGTCCTTTACTCCGTTACCCTCTGTCCCATCCGGGTCATCTGTGCCGGGTATGCCGTCCGTTCCCCAGTCGTAATAGCCATTGTCAAGAGTAAATGGGATATCATCGGTTGCAAATCTTCCCACAGAAAGTGAGAGGGTTGGCTTGCCGAAATCCCATGAAAAGGAGCCTGCATCAACATTGAAAAGCTCATCATAGAGTAGTGCATGCATTAGATACCCACCTCTGGAACCTGCTATTCCAGCTGGATTATAGAACTGGGATTGAGAACCACTATATAAAGAAGTAAAGGCAGTTCCCATTCCGGATGAACGGGCGGATATCCCGATTTCCGAGAACTCAGCAACGTATTTTCCAGCAAAAAGACTGGTTACCATGAAAATAATGTGTATGAACTTATTCTTCAAAACAGCCTCCTTGTAACTACCCCTTTGTATTCATTATATGCAAAGTGGGAGCAAATGCAACTGATACAGAAATATCCTGTGTATATTAATACATTTACTCTTATAACTACAGATTTTATCGAGGTTTACGACATAGTTAAAAGTCTGTTAATCTCCAGAAAGAAGTCCTTTGTCTCTCTGATAACCCTCTGTGAATTCCTCGATCATCTTTTCGATCATATCTATTGGAACTCTCTTCTGCTGCATTGTATCCCTTTCACGAATTGTGACAGAGTTATCCTGCAGAGAATCGCCATCAACGGTTATCGCAAAGGGGAAGCCGGCCTCATCGCCCCGCCTGTACCTCCTTCCTATAGAGCCACCTGCATCATAGAATATGTTGAACTTCTTACGAAGGTCTGCTGCTATTTTCTCTCCGAGTTCATCCATCCCGTCGCGTTTGACCAGCGGGAAGACTCCGGCCTTAACAGGAGCAATGCGGGGGTGCAGCTTCAAAACTGTACGTTCTTTGCCCTGTTCGTCTTCTTCTATCTCATAGCCATCTGTCAGCAGAGCAAGCAGTGTTCTGTCGATACCACCTGAGGTTTCAATGATATTAGGTATATATTTCTCATCCTTTGCCTGGTCGAAATACTCGAGGTTTTTGCCGGAGAATTCGGCATGCCGTGTAAGATCGTAGTGACCTCGGTTGTGTATACCTTCAAGCTCGGATTGTCCGAATGGGAAATCGTATTCGATGTCAACTGCACGTCGTGCATAGTGAGCCAACTTATTGGGAGGGTGCTCGACAACATGGAGCTTGTCGGATGAAATCCCGATTACGTTTTTATGCCAGTTGATTCTGTAGTCCATCCAGTATTCAAACCACTTATCCTCTTCCTCCTCGTGGATAAAGAACTGCATCTCCATCTGCTCAAATTCACGGGTACGGAATATGAAGTTACCAGGGGTGATCTCATTTCTGAATGCCTTACCGATCTGTCCAATACCAAATGGCAGCTTCTGACGGGCTGGCACACGTACATTCTCGTAATTAACATATATTCCCTGAGCTGTCTCCGGGCGAAGGTAGATCTCCGTCGCCCCTTCCTCCACAGGTCCCATATGGGTCTTGAACATAAGATTGAAATTTCGCGGATCTGTCAGCTCGCCACCACAATCGGGACACTTGTCCTTTTTTAAATTATCTTCCCTGAACCTGTGATGACAATCTTTGCACTCAACCATTGGATCGGAAAAATGCTCGAGGTGTCCAGAGGCTTCCCAGACTCGTGGATGCATGAGAATTGCAGCATCCAGCCCCTCAACATCTGGTCTCATCTGAACCATGTGTTTCCACCAGAGATCCTTTATATTCTTCTTGAGTTCAACACCAAGTGGTCCCATATCGTAGCAGGCATTGATGCCGCCATAGATTTCCGAAGACTGAAAGATAAAGCCCCGTCTTTTACAAAGGGCAACAATCTCGTTCATACTATTTTTAGCCATGATTTCCTCCTTTGTGAAGGGTGAATATATCACCTGCATTCGACTGTTGCAAGTATTGAATATTCAGGGCTCTGGGAAAATACCACATACGAGCATCAGATAATTTTTTCTTCTTTGGGATTTATTCCTTTAATCCGCCAAATTTTCGCCGATATGTCTTAGTGTCGTAAGCAAAGACTATTTTGATAAAAAAGGAGAAGGACGATGCAGAAGAATAAGCTGCTACTGGCTCTTGTGCTCTTAACCGCCCTGATACTTCTGGCGGACAAACCTTTCTACATTATTTCAAAGGACGGCAAAGGCGTATGCGGCAGATGCCGGGTTACATGCGAGTTAAAGCCACAGAAGGATCTCAGAACCAGGGAGATTACTTGGTATGCCATATGCCCCAACTGTGGCAGAAGCGCAGCCCTGAAGCCTGAAGAATACGAATTCATCAAAGATCATATGGAGTTCGATGAAGATGGATTGACCTCCGAGGGCAGGCATCGCACAAGACACGATGAGACAGACGAAGAGAGGATTACCTATATTCCTATCCCTGAAAAGGAGACAAAAGAGATTTTGAGAGAAAGACCTTTTGCTTGCTCCTATTGTGGGCATGAAGCATCCGGAGATAGTCTCTTTTTCTTTGATAGAAGAACTCGTGAAGTCGTCCCAAAAGATGAGGTGAGACTACCATTGACAAGCGAAAGCTTCTTACTCCCTGTCTGTTGGAGATGCGCAAAGAGCTATCTGATAATACCAGAACATTCCGATGATCTCACACCTGAGATCGAGAAATAGATTTCCCCTATACCTGTTCCAAAGAAGACCAGGCAAATTGTCTGGTCTTTTTTTTACATCACAAAGGGTCTTGGCATAAAGGTAAGGGCGAGCAAAACGACCGCAACAAAGAAGAGCAATCGCCTTTTACCATCCAGTTCCTGTGAATCATACATTGTGTGGGGATGTTTGATCTTAATAATAAAAAAAATCAGTATGCCCCAGACTAACCAGCCCGTCCAGAAGAGGCCCATAAGCAAAACAGCTCCAAAAACAAAGGGGCTGAATCGATTCCAGGATCTGCCGAAGAAGGCATAGGCAATGTGGCCACCATCTAACCTGCCGACAGGCAACAGATTCAGAGATGTCACAAACATCCCCACCCAACCTGCGAATGCACTCGGATGGAGCATCAATGTTGTCCCTTCCGGCAAGTTACCTNNCGTTATCAGAGAATCTCCGAGCTGTCCTGCATATTCCAAGCCATCCGTCGGTATGATTCGTGATTGGGTATAGCCGAATATTAACACCGGTAATCCCACAATGAATCCGGCAAGGGGACCTGCAATACCAATATCCATGAGCACCTGCCTGTCTTCAAGGCGCGATCTGATCTTGATAACTGCCCCAAATGTTCCGATTATGGTTGGCCCGGGAATGAAAAAGGGCAATGTTGCATCCAGACCGTGTTTCTTGCTCAATATGTAGTGTCCCATCTCATGACAACCGAGTATCAGCAGCAGAGGAATCGAAAAGCTGAAGCCCCTTACAAAAAATCTAAGTGAGACTTCAGGCTCTATTGTGGACAAAAATGCCCCTGCAATGGTGGTAGTGACTAAGGTTATACAAAAAAGAAGAATATGTAGCCACAGCCTGTTTTTCTTTCTAAGAGGTCTTGTGAAATCAGGGGGTTCGGTATACGAATAGACCCACTGTCTTTGTTCATCCATTTTCGAACCATTTCCCTTTCATGAAATCCTTCGCTCTTTTGCAGTCTCCGCTTCTGATAAGTTCTTCAAGATTGTTTTTAACTCGGAATATTCGGGAAAGCCTGGCAAGTATACTTAGATAGTTCTTTTCCATGCTGGGTGGTGAACCAATCAAAAAGACCGCATAGACACTCTCTGAATCAAGGGAATTGTAGTCAATCCCATCAGGGAAGATCCCCATGATCAGAAAAGGCGATTTGACCGCCTCTGTTATTCCATGGGGTACGCCTATACCCCTTCCGATACCTGTTGTCATTATCTCTTCCCTTGCAAAAACAGCACTCCGATAACCCTCGAAGTCTCTGACTTTACCGGTATTTTGGGCTTCGGCAATGAGTCTTTCCAAAGCCTCGGTCTTATCTAAAATGCCGGAAAGAAAAAGACAATGACTCTCTGTAATGAATTCTTCCATAATAATAAAAAAGGCCCCGAATGGGACCTTTTTATATCTGTCTACAGTTGGCGGATTATTCTTCCGCTTCCTTCTTGTTCTCCTCAATAACCTTCAGCTGGATCTCGTGAGGTACCTTCTCATAGTGGGAGAATTCCCTCTTATAGACTCCGGTTCCCTGTTTGATTGAACGTAGGAAAGTGCTGTATTTGTAGAGTTCAGACTGAGGCACCTGGGCCTTAATGACCTGGAATTTACCCCTTGGCTCCATGCCCTGAATCTTTCCACGACGGGAAGAAATATCTCCCATTACGTCACCTGTGAAGTCATCTGTAACCATGATCTCAAGGGAATAAACAGGCTCGAGAAGATATGGATCTGCCTTCTCAAATACTGTATTGAAGGCAAGTTTTGCAGCATTCTTAAAGGCCATATCGGAAGAGTCAACACTGTGGTAACTGCCGTAATAGACTGTTACCTGTACATCTATAACAGGACTTGCGGAAAGTGGTCCTTCCAGCATAGCTTCAACTACACCCTTCTCTACCGATGGTATGAACTTGGTCGGAATGACGCCGCCAACTACTTCGTTAACAAACTCAAAGCCTTCGCCCCTGTTTCTTGGTGCAATTTTGAGGTATACATCGCCAAACTGACCATGACCACCAGACTGCTTTTTGTATTTGCCCTGAGCCTCGGCCTTTCCAGCCACTGTCTCTCTGTATGGAATCTTAGGCTTAACGAGGTCAACCTTAACATTGAACCTGTCGGCAAGTGTCTTGACAATGAAATCAAGCTGCAATTCACCCTGACCGTATAGAATTGTCTGATGAAGCTCAGAATCGACCCTGTAGCTGAATGTAGGATCCTCTTCCGAGAGTCTCGAAAGACCACGGGCAACCTTATCGGCATCGCCTTTGGACTCGGCCTCAACAGCAACATCAATTGCTGCAGGCAGGTTCTCAGCGGGTTCATAGACGATTGGCTTTTCCTTTGTACTCAGTGTATCACCGGTGGAAGTATTCTTGAGCTTGACAGTAGCAATGATATCACCTGCCATGGCCTCTTCAACCTCTTTACGCTCTTTTCCGTTATTAATGTATATGGCACCAAGTCTCTCTGAACCGTTCTTGTTCTCATTTCTAAGATCAAGTCCGCTTGTAGCAGTACCTGAATAGAGCCTGAGATAGTTAATGTTGCCAAGATGCGGATCATTGACCGTCTTGAAAACAAATGCCGAGAAAGGTCCTTCGGGATCGAGAACCATCTCGATCTCCTCTTCGGACTCTGGATTTGGCTTGCCCTTTGCATGTGGCTTGTCAGCGGGTGAAGGCAAAATATCGACAATAGCATCCATAAGGATGTTTATGCCTGCAGCCATCGTTGCACTACCTACATAGACTGGCTTAAGATCGCCTTTCATAATGCCATTTTTCAGACCCCTGGCTATCTCTTCGTCTGTCAACTCGCCGGCTTCAAAATATTTTTCCATCAGCGCTTCATCGGTCTCTGCAGCCGCATCAATGAGCTGCTCTCTCAGAGAATCGATGTCTATATCACCGGGGATCTCGATCTCTTCGGGCTTTGCGCCATCATACTTATAGGCTTTCTTCTTAAGAATATCAACAACACCCTTGAACTCGTTTGCAACCCCTATTGGATAGGAGAAAGGTACAACTGTGCCGCCTACCGATTCTTCGATTTCCTGAAGAATCTTGCCGAAATCAGCATTGTCCTTCTCTATCTTGTTCACAAAGAAAAGAATAGGCTTATCATCCATATAGGAAAGGGCCTGAATCGTTCCTGTGCCGAAACCACCAAGGGCGTCGATGGGAGCAATTGCAGCGTCAGAAACCCTTGCGGCACTTACTATTTCGCCGATAAAATCCTGATAACCAGGTGTATCCAAAAGATTGACCTTTACACCCCTGTGNNATGTCCCAATGAGAGAAAGATTGAACTCTTTCTTTCCTTCTCATATTCTGTGTAGTCTGAAACTGTATTCGACTGGTCAACATTGCCGAGACGTTTTATCTCACCCGCCCTGAATAGAAGGGCTTCCATGAGAGTAGTCTTTCCGGAACCGCTCTGGGAGATAAGGCCGACATTCCTGATTTTATCTGGCGTGTGCTTCTTCACTTTAGCTACCCTTTCATTTAGTTAATTCTTCTCAAAGTTATTAAAAATAGTTGACAGGTCTTCTTTGTCAAGCACTTAAAGATGAAAGTATCCCTTCAGTCCCGACAAAATAACACAGACAGGTGCAGATTTTTGATTGATGGAGAAAGTTTTTGCTTGCAAAGACACAGCGCGTTGATATAATCTAATACAGTAACTTCCCAAAAAAAAGGAGACGCCAATGAGTCAACTTCTGAACCCGGGCTTCCTTTGGTTCATTGTGGGACTTATCTTTCTTTTCCTCGAATTTCTGCTTCCTGGTGTGATTATAGTATTCTTCGGGGGAGGCGCAATTCTCACTGCCCTTCTATACTGGCTGGGCATTCTCGACAGCTTCATCGCCCAACTGGTATTCTTTCTCGTCAGCTCCCTACTTCTGCTTTTCATACTGCGCAGATATCTGAAGGATTACTTTGTGGGAAAAACCATAGGAAAAACCAATGACATGGATAACCCTGAAGGAAAGACAGCAAAAGTCGTCCAATCTATTGACGGCAGTCAGGGCAGGATTCTGTTCGAAGGAACAGAGTGGAAAGCTGTGGCTGAAGAGGATATAGAAAAGGGGCAAATCGTCCGCATAAAGAACAAACACAACATTACCTTCACAGTAGAGAAGATAAAAAAGGAGAACTGATGGAACCCATCGCCGGAATTGTTATCTTTGCAGTCATTCTATTCGTAATTGTCACACTTTTCAAAACTGCAAGGGTTGTACCTCAGAAAACTGCATATGTCATAGAGAGACTTGGTAAATACAACCGCACTCTTGAAGCAGGATTTCATATCCTGACTCCATTCATCGACAAAGTTGCCTACAAGATGAGCCTCAAGGAAACAGCAATTGATGTCCCCCCACAGATTTGTATCACAAAGGACAATGTCTCAGTTGAGGTTGATGGCATTCTTTATCTCAGAGTTATGAGCCCGGAAAATGCAGCCTATGGCATAAATAACTATGGTTTCGCAACTACTCAGCTTGCAATGACCACAATGAGAAGCGAAATCGGAAAACTCGACCTTGATAAGACCTTTGTCGAAAGAGAGTCCATAAATGGTCAGGTAGTA
>NPIE01006956.1_pt7 | contig 10530 bp, 13 predicted proteins | sample 8637661 | NCBI WGS metagenome assembly NPIE01 (sample SAMN07420842, study PRJNA396082) | bioreactor metagenome | isolation source: sample BA12 brine-fed electro-methanogenic bioreactor BA | place: Japan: Kochi | collected 2016-12-09 | reverse complement strand
CCGGAGAGTCAGTGTCCGAATTCGTATTAACAACCGTTATTGTTACATCAGGTGCTGTGACAATTTCGTTGTTTCCAGCTTCATCGAAAACGTGAAACCTAAGTTGGTAGTCTGTTGCCGCAGTGCCACCATCGGGTATTGTCAGCGTGGTCGTTCCCGAGATAGAGGCCTCACCGTCGAATTGCACTATTTTGAAGCCTAAGAATGGAAGGCCTGAGCGGTAAAGAAAGACATTGGCTCGATCCAACCCTGACCCGGTGTCGCGCAATTCGTAGCTGACCTGAAGTTCCATTGGCCCGGCGCTGACATCCAGCGTCGTAGGCGTGGCGGAGGCTGAAACCAATTCCGGAGAGTCAGTGTCCGAATTCGCTGAAACATCTGTAGATGCTGAGGCCGTAGCGGCTCTATCAAAGCCGCCCGTCGCTTGAGCTGAGAGAAATAGCTGAGCTACAAACACATCGACTTCATGCTCGCAGTCAAAATCATCCGAGGCACATCTCAGCTCCAGTTCAGCGAGGCGAGCTTCTGTAAATTCGTCACTGCCATATTCGAGAATATAACGATAAGCAGCATTCAGCGGGTTTTGTGCCGCAGGTATGGGCTCTTGATCTTGTGCGAACGTTGATGCCGACCAAAGCAGGCCCAGGATTGATATGGATATGAAATTGCGCAATGCGGTGCCCCCAGAGCAATACAGCCAAAGTATGTAAAGCTATTTTGCACATCTGCATCTAATTACCAAACGTTGCTCCTAGTGACCTGAGTCCCTTGGCTCCCTCGTTTATTGTGAGAGTCTGCCGGAACGGCCCCTCAGGCCGCGCACGCTTCCGGCAGGCGTCCGCCGTCTTCCAGCAGGGATTTGCCGGTGGCGTCGCAGAGCGCGTCGATGCGGTAGCTGACCGGGTTTTCGCGCGGGCCCCCGGCATAGCGGGCGACCAGCAGAACCTCGCCGGCCTGCGGCACAATGCCGGTGCAGGCATAGACTTCGTCATAATCCTCGCGGGCCTCGGCGGATTGAGCGGTCACCGGGCCGTATCCCGGCAGTGCGTTCCAGGCGGTGGCGCAGGCCGCATTGGCCATGGCGGCGCGTTCATGCATTGGAAGTGTGGATGCGCCGGCGCTTGATGCCGGACCGCTCAGGAAAAACGAGGCCGCCCAGATCGCCAATCCGCCCAGGATCAGCATATTCAGAATACGCAGCATGTCTTTTGTCCTCCCCACCCGGCGGGCAAGTTCCCTGAAAGCTGCCGGTTTCGCAACTGCTTTCTCGTGGAAGGCGAGCGGGTTCGCATCAGGCTTTCTTCCGGCGGAGGAAAGGTTTATGGGCAGGCTCATGACTTGTCAGCTCTATCTGATCACACCGCCGCGCCTTGAAGCCGGTTTTGAAGACACGCTCGCCGGGGCGCTGAATGCCGGTGAAGTGGCGGCCCTGCAGCTGCGCCTGAAGGATCATCCGGTGGAGGAGATCAGACAGCTCGCCCCGCCTCTGATCAAACTTGCGCAATCGCGCGGCGTGGCCGTCATCCTGAATGATGATCCCGAACTCGCCGTGGCGCTGGGTTGTGACGGCGTGCATGCCGGGCAGGGCGATGCGCCTGCCAGGGCTGCGCGCGCCGCCATTGGCCCCGGCCGAATGCTGGGCGTGACCTGCCATGACAGCCGCCATCTGGCGATGCAGGCGGGCGAGGCCGGCGCGGATTATGTGGCCTTCGGCGCCTTCTATCCCACCATGACTAAGGATGCGCCTGCCTCCGCTGATCCGGAGATTCTGACCTGGTGGTCGGATATTTTCGAAATTCCATGTGTTGCGATTGGCGGGATCACGGTCGACAATGCCCGGCCGCTGATCGAGGCGGGCGCGGATTTCCTCGCTGTGTCATCGGGTGTGTGGTCGCATGTGGACGGACCGGCCGCAGCTATTATAGCGTTCAATTCATTGATGCGGGGCGAGTAGACGAGGTTGACCATGGTCTGTCGCGTATTGGCCGCGCTTTTTCTTTTCCTTCCGGTTGTCAGCGGACAAGCGGCCGCTCAGGACGCGCTTCCGCCTGTTGACGAAGCTGCCGCTGAAGCCGCCGGCGAAGACGCGCCCGCGCCGCTTTTACGGGGGCTCGAAATCATTGATATTGATCGCCAGAATGATGCGATGACGGCCGGGAACCAGGACACACCGGTTACGGTTGGCCCATCCGGAACAGCCAGTGTGGCGGAAATATTCGACCGGGCGCAACTGGCCTATGCGACCGGGGATTTTGAAACTGCCTATATTCATGCCCGCACCGCAGCCTCCGGCGGCCATGCGCGGGCGGCGGCCCTGGCCGGGCTTCTGAACGAGAATGATCAAATTGAATCTGCAAGCGATGAACAGGCTGTGCGCTGGTACCGCCGCGCGGCGGACCAGAACGAGACGGTGGCGCTCTACCGGCTTGGCCTCATGGCGCAAGCCTCCCGCGGCAGCCTGCTTCCCAATGAAGCGCGTGCCTATTTCCAGCGTGCGGCTCAGACCGGAAATGTCGATGCCATGCTGGCCTATGCCCTGATCCTGAAGGCTTCGCCGGTGCCACAGGATGCGCCTCTGGCGATGGAGTGGGCCGAGCGTGCGGCCAGCCAGGGCAATGCCGAAGCCATGTTCCAGCTGGCGCAAATGTATGATGTCTGGGATCGCGGCCCGCAAAACCCGGAAGCCGCCAGGGAATGGTATATGAATGCGGCTGACGCCAATCACGCCGAAGCGGCTTTGCAAGCGGGGCTTATGGCCAATACGGGTGAAGGCGGCGCTGAAGATGCCGGTCTGGCTTTCGAACTGATCCGGCAATCGGCGGAGGCGGGCTTTGCCCCGGCCATGGGCCAGTATGGCCTGATGCTTCATTCCGGCGGCCCGGACCGGGCACCTGATCCGGCACTTGCCGCGGAATGGTTTGCACAAGGGGCCATCGGAGGCGATGCCGAATCCCGGTATCTCTATGCGCTTGCGCTGGCGACCGGCGACGGGGTCGGACGCGATCTTGTCCGGTCATACTACTGGACGCTGATGGCCGAATACGAAATGGATGGCTCACGCTCGTCCAACACCGACCGGACCCGGCTCCAGGCGCAGCTGGAAAACCATCTTTCCCGATCCGAAGCGGAACAGATCCGGTCCGAAATTGCCGCATACCGGGCGCGATAACTCCGGCCCGTGACGGCAGGCAGGCTGACGGCGCTTGCCGCCCGCCACGCTGCCTGATAGGACGCGCGCAACTTTCCGGGCTTCGTCTCCAGGCGGGCGGAGGCCGGTTCACATCGTAAAGACAGATGACGGGATGATCGTCCATGAAGATCAACGGGAATGAAGTGAAGCCGGGCATGGTGCTGCAGCACCAGAACATGCTCTGGACAGTGGTGAAGGTGGATGCCGTCAAGCCCGGCAAGGGCGGAGCTTTTGCCCAGGTCGAGATGAAGAATATTCTCGATGGCCGCAAGCTGAACGAACGCTTCCGTGCTGCTGACAAGGTGGAGCGCGTGCGTCTGGAACAGAAGGACTTCCAGTTCCTGTTCAAGGACGACAGGATGGCGACCTTCATGGATCAGGAAAATTACGAGCAGATCGAATTGCAGATGGATTTCGTCGGCGAGGAGACCGCCTCCTATCTGACGGATGGCATGACCGTGGTGCTGGAATTCTATGAGGACCGGCCCATCGGCCTGACCCTGCCGCAATTTGTCGAGCTGGAAATCACCGATACCGAACCGGTCGTGAAAGGTCAGACAGCGGCCAATTCCTACAAACCGGCGGTCTTGTCGAATGGCGTGCGCACCTCGGTCCCGCCCTTTGTCGGTGTCGGCGAGCGGGTGATCATTTCCACAGTAGACGGCAGCTATCAAAAGCGGGCTGACTAGAGAATGGGACGCGTCACCGCGCTTATGGAAGTCATGCAGAATGCCGCCCGCAAGGCGGGGCGCGGTCTGGCGCGTGACTTTGGCGAAGTCGAGCATCTTCAGGTCTCGCGCAAGGGTCCGGCGGATTTTGTGTCCGCCGCAGACCGCAAGGCCGAGGATACGATTTATGAGGCGCTGGATGCGGCGCGCCCGGGCTATGGCTTCCTGATGGAGGAGCGCGGCGAGGTCGAAGGCACGGACAAGACCCACCGCTGGATCGTGGATCCGCTGGATGGCACCACCAACTTCATCCACAGCCAGCCGCATTTCGCCGTGTCCATTGCCCTGGAACGCCTGGGCGAGATCGTCGCCGGGGTGATCTACAATCCGGTCAATGGCGACATGTTCCATGCCGAAAAAGGCTATGGGGCTTGGCTGGATGAGCGCCGCTTGCGCGTGTCAGGCCGCCGCGAGCTGACCGAATGCGTGATCGCGACCGGCACGCCCTTTTTCGGAAAGCGCGGTCATGCCCGCTTCCTGAAAGAGCTGCACCAGATCATGCCGAATGTGGCGGGCATCCGCCGCTATGGCGCGGCGTCCCTGGATCTGGCGTGGACGGCGGCCGGGCGTTTCGATGCGTTCTGGGAACGGGATCTGAAAGCCTGGGATATCGCCGCCGGTATTATCATGGTGCGCGAAGCGGGCGGCTATCACATCGAGGCGGATGGCGCAGGCGATCCGCTGGAGACCGGCAATATCATTGCCGGGAATGAAAATATCTCGCGTCAGATTGCCGAAAAGCTCAAAGCGGCCGCCTAGGGTTTCAGGCCGCATTCATCCGTGCGGTGGTTTCCTGAGACGCAGGGAGGTGCGGCCATGCTTGAACTCATTGCGCTTGTGGACGCTGACATCAGCGATGATTGCACCTGGAACGGCATTCCGCTTTATGGCGAGGTGCAGGTGGTGGAGAGCTTCGCAGACATTGACGTGGAAGTGGTCACCAGCTTTCCAGACCTCAATGTGAAAGCCGTGGACAGCTTCCCCGATGATTGCGGCGAATGGGAATTCGTCGAGAGTTTCCCGGACTTCACCATCCGCTTTGTCGACAGTTTTGCTGATATACGAATCGAATTTGTTGAGAGCTTTCCCGGCATCGGCTAGCGTCATTTCATGTCATTCTATGAAGAGCATGTTCTGCCGCATCTGATCGGGGCCGCCTGCGGGGTGAAGCCGATCACCTATCAGCGCCGTTTGATCGTGCCGCAGGCCGAGGGACGGGTGCTCGAAGTCGGGCTCGGGGCCGGGCCGAATCTCACCTTCTACGATCCGTCCAGGGTCGATCTGGTGTTCGGACTGGAGCCCTCGGCCGGCATGCGCCGCAAAGCCCGCAAGGCATTGGCGGCCAGTCCGGTGAAAGTCGAGCTGATCGATCTGCCGGGTGAAAACGTGCCGCTTGAAGATGCGAGCGTGGATACGGTGGTGCTCACTTATACACTTTGCACGATCCCCGGCTGGCGGCAGGCGCTCGCCGAGATGCGGCGGGTGCTGAAGCCGGGTGGACGTTTGCTGTTTTCCGAGCACGGCCTTGCGCCGGATGCCGGGATCTCGAAATGGCAGCGGCGGATTGAACCGGCATGGAAGGCGATTGCCGGTGGCTGCCATCTGACGCGGCCCATGGACCGCATGATAACCGAGGGGGCTTTCACCTTTGACCGCATCGAGACCGGTTATCTGCCGCGTACGCCGAAATTCGCCGGGTTCAATTACTGGGGGTCCGCCCGGCCGCGTTAGGCACAAGCCGAACAGCGCGGCGCGGCCGGGTCGCTTTCCAGACGTTTCGGCGCAATTTCCTCACCGCATTCCACGCACCAGCCATATTCGCCCTCATCGAGGCGTTTGAGCGCGGCCTCGATACGGCGGATGGCCATGGCGCGGCGGGAATCGGCTGCCTTGGCCATGGCCTGGACCTGCATGGAATCCAGCCGCGACAGGCGGCCGACGGATTGCTGATCCAGCACCACGGGCTTGCGGTCCTCATTGCCGCTGCGGGACAGGGCCAGCAATTCCTCTTTCAGGTCCAGCAAGCGCTGGCGGGCGGCGGTCAGATCAAGGGTCATTCCATGATCTAACACCTCAGGGCCGGCTGGCGCCACTCTTCTTCGCGGAGCCGGATGATTGTGCGGGGTATCCGACCGGTTTCCGGGCCGATATGAAGAATGACAGGTTCCAGAAATACAGTATCGAAAAGGTCGAGCGCCAATGCGTGATCATTTCCTGCGCCTTGCGGCCTACAATGCCTGGGCCAATGAACGGCTCTACGATGCCGCTGCAGCGTTGCCGGAAGACAGGCTGACCGGAAGCAATGGCGCATTCTTCGACAGTCTGTTCGGCACGCTGACTCACATATTGATCGCGGACCGGATCTGGCTGCACCGGCTGACCGGCGAGGGGCCGATCCATACAAATCTGCGGGACAGGCCTTTTGAAACGCTGGGCGATTTATGGAGGCAACGCGAAGCGATGGACCGGCGGATCGAAGCGTATGTCACCTCTCTGCCGGAGGCTGCATTTGCTGGCGAGGTCCATTACAACAATACGCGCGGCGATCCCCATCATCTGCCCCGCACTGTCATCCTGACGCATTTGTTCAATCACCAGACCCACCATCGCGGTCAGGTGCATCACATGCTCTCGGCATACGGCATGGCACCGCCGCCGCTGGACCTGCTCTATTTTCATCTGCCGGCTGCCTAGGGGAGACAGGCCCGCCGCAGGTCCCGCTTTCATTGAAAGGCGGCACGTTTATGGTGCGGCGCAAATCGGGTAGACAGGGACAGTCATGACCGAGACCATTCTTTCGCTGGAAGGCGTGACCAAACGCTATTCCGGCCAGATCGCCGTTTCCGGCTTCGACCTTGCGGTCAATCGTGGCCAGATCACCGGTTTTCTCGGACCGAACGGGGCCGGGAAAACCACGTCTCTCCGGATCGCGCTGGGCATCATCAGGCCGGATAGCGGCAAGGTCCGCCTGTTCGGCCAGTATCCCAAGGCTGCCGTGTTGCAGCGCGTCGGCTTTCTTCCGGAAGAGCGCGGCATCTACAAGAAGATGAAGGCGGAGGATGTCATCATTTTCTTTGGCCGGATGAAGGGCATGTCCATGCCGGCGGCGCGCAAGGCGGCGCGGGAAGGCCTTGAGCGCTTCGGGCTGGGCGGCGAGGCGCGCAAGAAGATCAAGGAAATGTCCAAGGGCATGGCGCAGAAGGTGCAGATTATCGCAACCCTTGCCCACGACCCGGAATTCATCATCCTGGACGAGCCGTTTTCCGGGCTGGATCCGGTCAATCAGAAAATGCTGGAAGAAATGATCCGCGACGAGGCAAGGCGCGGCAAGACCATCCTGTTTTCCACTCACGTCATGGAACATGCCGAACGCCTGTGTGACCAGATCGTGTTGATCTCGAAAGGCCGGAAGGTGTTTGACGGGGATGTGCCGCAAGCGCTGTCACAAGTGCCGCGCCGCGTCATCATTGAAACCGCATCCGGACATGATCTCAAACCGATTGTCGGCGCGCTGGGCGCTGTCGAGGCGCAACCGGCACCCGAAGGCCTGAAAGGCTGGAGTATCGAGCTGGCGGCCGGCTCAGACGCCCAGGACGTGCTGAAGGCCTGTGTGGAAGGCGGCGTGCGCCTGGCACGTTTCGAGAGGATGCGGGCGCATCTCCACGATGTCTTTGTCGCACTTGTCGAGACATCCAACCGGGAGGCCGTGTAATGCGCGCAATCTATCTCATGGCCCGCCGCGAATACCTGTCCTATGTCGCGACCTGGGGCTTCTGGCTGTCGCTGCTGGCGATGCCCTTCATCATGGCGGTCTTTATCGGTATTTCCATACTGGCCGAGAATGCCCAGCCGACCCGTTATTATGTGGTGCTGGATGAAACCGGTGCCGGGTTTGAAGCGCTGATCGATGTGGCGCTGAATGAAGGAGCCAAGGAAGAGGCGATCGCGGCCTTGCGGGGTGTGGCCGAGGCCTCAGGACGGGCAGATGCCATTCCGGCGATAGAGGCGGCGATCCATGCAGAGCCGGGTCTGGAAGGTTTTCCGGAGGCGGTGAATGCTCTGGGTGTGCCGGCCGGCATCTCGGCCGCACAATTTGGCAGTCATTATGTCCGTGTCGATCCGCCGGCCAGTACGATTGACGGTTTACGGCCCTATCTTCTGGGCGAGCAGACGCTGTCGATCGGCGGGGAACAGCATCCGCTCTTTGCCGCAGTGCGTTTCCAACGCGGTGGCGAATACGGCATCACGGCGGAATACTGGAGCACCAACCGGACGAGCGGCGGCTTGCGGACCAGTGCAAGGGATGCGCTTCGCAATTATGTGCAGAGCAATGCGCTCGCCGAAGCCGGTATATCCCAATCGGTGCTGGCGCGGATCCATGCGATGTCGCCGGGAATTACCGAGAATTCGCCGGAACGCGGCCGCACTTCGGCGGAGGTCAATCTGGCAGACCGGCTCCCCTTTATCGTCGGCATCGCCTTCTCCATCGGTCTGTGGATGATGATTTTCTCGGTCACCAACATGCTCCTGACCGCCATGATCGAGGAGAAAGGCAATAAAATTCTGGAGACACTGCTGGCCACAGCGCGCTATCATGAAATCCTGATCGGCAAGCTCGTGGGGCTGGCCGCTGTTTCGGCGACCTTCATGCTGGTCTGGGGCGGAATCGGTTCGGGCGGCCTGGCCGGATTACAGGCTTTCGCTGTAGCGGCGGACCTGCCGGCCGCCGATATCCTGTCGGCGGTTTTCGATCCCGGCCTGCTGATCCCGGCTATCGGCTATTTCGCCGTCGGTTATCTGATGTACGGAACGGTCTATCTCGCCATCGGCTCGCTGTGCGACACGTTGCAGGAGGCCCAGTCGCTGATGAGTCCGATGATTCTGGTCATGATGGTGCCGTTTGTCATCATCATGGCGACCATCGAGAATCCGGACTCCCCCTTCCTGCAATATGCCTCATGGGTGCCGATCTGGACACCGTTCCTGATGATGGCCCGCCTGCAGACCGACCCGGCCCTGATCGAGATGATCGCCACTTCGATCGGCATGCTGGTGACGGCAGCGGCCATCATTTCCCTGGCCAGCTATGTCTTCCGGCAGGGCTCGATGGGCCGCGCGAATGCGTCCTCCATAAAAAGACTCCTGAATTTCGGGAAGCGCAAAGCCGCATAGGAAAACGCCGCGCTGGTCCCAGCGCGGCGTTTGATCCTGAACCTGTATCGGCTTGAACCTGCGGCTATGGCCGGCGCGGCTTCGGTGCTGCAATCAGACCTTCGCGCTGGGCGCGCTTGCGGGCCAGCTTGCGGGCACGGGGGATCGCCTCTGCCTTCTGGCGCGCGCGCTTCTCCGAGGGCTTCTCGAAGTGATTGCGACGCTTCATTTCGCGGAAAGTGCCTTCCCGCTGCATCTTCTTTTTCAGCGCGCGGAGCGCTTGCTCCACATTATTCTCGCGCACAATAATCTGAACGATGGTCCGCTCTCCTGGGTTCGTGTCAATCTGTTGCGCAGCCGCACCAGATTCGTACGACCGCAGGCCTCTTGCCGAGAGGCGCGGCTATTAGCAGAGCTGGCGCACCCTGTCCACACCCATAAACGCCTGTGACGACATGCACATCGACGTGGAGATACAGGTGAGATACATAACCTGCATGAGCCAGAAACCACACCTCTCCGATCTCGACCGCCTGACGCAGGCTGCCGTGTCCCATGCGGCTTTCGATGGCTGGACGGATGAAACCGTGCGGCTGGCCGGGGAAGAGGCCGGGCTAAGCGCCGAAGCGGTTCTTCTGGCGGCTCCACGCGGGGCACTTGACCTCATCGCCCGCTGGTCCGCGCAAATGGATCAGGAAATGCTGGACCGGATGGCGGACGCTGATCTCAAATCCATGAAAATCCGCCAGCGCGTGACGTTTGCAGTGCAGGCGCGGCTGGATGCGATCAGCCCGCATGAGGAAGCTGCGCGCCGGGCGCGGGCACGGCTGATGCTGCATGATGCCGCGGCGCTGGGGGCGGAGCTGGTCTGGGCGACCTCGGATGCGATCTGGCGCGGGCTGAACGATGCCTCGACCGATTTCAACTGGTATTCCAAACGCGCCATATTGTCGGCCGTCTATACGTCCAGCCTTGCGGTCTGGCTGAATGACGATACGCCGGACAAGGCCAAGGCCAAAGCCTTCCTCGACCGCCGGATCGAAAACGTCATGGAGTTCGAAAAGGCCAAGGCCGGCTGGCGCAAGCTGACCAAAGATCTGCCGGACCCGGCGCGGATTTTGCCGGCATTGCGGTATGGCCGCCGGAGGCGGGCCTGACAGAATTGTTCATGTGAAGCGCGGATGCGGGAACCAGTCCTGCCTGGCCTTGACCTGCACGATTTCCATTTCAGGCCAGCGCAGGGCGGTCAGCTTGTGGCCGTAGACACAGCCGGTATCAAGGCACCAGACATTGTTCTTCCGGCGGATTTTCTTTTCCGCGACATGGCCATGCACAACAGTGGCTTCGCCCCGGTAATTACGCGCCCAGTCGCGGCGGACCGGAAAGCCGAGATCGTCGGTCTGTCCGGTTGTTTCCCCGAACATGGCGAAGGTGCGGGAGGACCGGTTCTCGATGCCGTGT
>NPIE01000121.1_pt1 | contig 10531 bp, 9 predicted proteins | sample 8637661 | NCBI WGS metagenome assembly NPIE01 (sample SAMN07420842, study PRJNA396082) | bioreactor metagenome | isolation source: sample BA12 brine-fed electro-methanogenic bioreactor BA | place: Japan: Kochi | collected 2016-12-09 | reverse complement strand
GCTCTTAGCATACCACTATGGTTCATACAAGAGCCGTCCTCCGTTGACCGTCCAAGATCTTGGACAGTTACAGGTTGTCAGTTCCAAGTTGCAAGCTGAAGACCCGAAAGCAAAAGACATCACAGTCCGTCATGCTGAAGCAAGAGCCGTCCTTCATCCCAGACCATGAATCTGTCCTGCGAAATCAACAATAGCAGAAGTTATGCATCCTCCAAAATGTGGGGACAAACAGGTCTTCCATTGACTGTCCCCTCGAAAAATCGCAATCAGCATGACAACCTCAGTAGTACTGATTATCTTGAATTGGTCAATCGCTTCTGTTCGCCAGACCCCAGATTTTATACTCGCACTCTCTCTTGATTTCGCTCTCAAAAGGTTTTTTGTTTCAGTAGAGAATGTGGTATTCTATGGATGAAGCGATAGCTTCATATTGTGCCGAGACTCACACGAGAGTGAAGCAAATGCTTCATTTGGAGATGCATTTATGGATTTTCTTTTCAGTTCGAACATACTTATCGACTTTTCTCTTAAGAAGGCTCTGAAGATTTTTGCGGACGAGAAGATCTCTGGTGTTGAGATATGGGTTGAGCATCTGTGGAGAGATAAGAACGACCTGTCAGAGATAAGGCAGTTGCTAGACGGTTTCAATCTTAAACGAACTCTACATTCCCCGAGTAGAGACGTTAATATCACCTCTTCTAATCCGGGAATACGTAAAGAGTCGATGAGACAGACTTTCGAGGCGCTTGAGATCGCAACTCGACTTGGAGTCGAGGTTGTCACTGTACATCCCGGACACATGTCTTCTTCAAAGGATAGACCAGGAGACTACTTTGAAGTGCAGCTTGAGTCATTTCAGGAGATTGCCAAGATGGCAAGGAAGTCTGGTCTAAAAGTAGCTGTGGAAGTTATGGAGAAGAAACCGATGGAAATTATCACAGAACCGGAAGACTTAAATTCGTTGCTTGAGTACGTGGATTTCGATTGCATGGGTACCACCTTTGATGTTGCTCACGCCGCTTCGTGCTTCAAGAATAAGGTCGATCAGGAGGTTCTGAATGGATTGATAGTTGATTACATGAGCAAGCTGCGGAAGATTTTCAACGTCCATGTGAGCAATGCCACTTTGACAAAGGTTCATACTCCGTTGCTTAGAGGAGAGTTCGATTTCTTTCCTGTTCTCAGGGAACTAGCGAGTATTTACGATGGGACGTTAACAATCGAGGGATTCGCACCGGGAGACGGTATGCAAGTTCTGCGAGAGAACAGGACCGTTACTTCCGGATGGAAGGAGATGCTCGAGAATGTTTGACAAAGAGTATCCGGTTCTTGAAGAGCTAATCCGTGATCAATACGAGGAAGAGGGAATAACCGACTATTGGATAGAGCCTCTGGTATCCTGCAAAGGAGGCAGGGCTATCGGCAGGATTTCCGACGGCGATACAGTTCTGTTTTGCTGTCGGAGAGGGGAGAGAGAAGTCCAGTTAACGGAAAGTTTAGTTGACTCAGAGTTTAAACGCTTTCATGTTGCCCGTTTCAACCACCTCCGTTTTCTCCCTCTTGTTGAATACCACGAGAAGTTTTCTCACATCAAGTCGATCATCGAACCTGTAAGGCCTTCCGTTACTCTAGGCAGAGTGCTAAGCAAGGCGGGTTTCAAACAGCTCTTGATAACCGAGACAGAGAAGGAGTCCCATGTTACGTTCTTTTTCAACGGACGAAGGAGCAGACTCTTTTCGGGACAGGTAGCAGAGATAATTCCCAGCTTGAGGAATTTCGAAAGGCATCCTGAAATGAGAAGCTCAGAGATTGGCTCTTCGCTTGTAAAGGCAATGGATAACTACGACTTCATTATAGTGAATTTCCCTGCAGGTGATGTGATTGGCCACCTGAATGAAATGGAGCTGAAGATCAAAGCGGCCGCCGAAATTGATGCCGCTCTTGGGAAGGTCTACAAGCAGGCAATTGCGTTGGGTAGAACCCTAATTATCACAGCCGATCATGGATTGATGGAGAGGGGAAGGAACGAGGACGGTTCTCCATCGGTGTCGCACACGACTGCCCCAGTGCCGTTCGTAGTTGTCAATCGTAAATTAGGAAAACACAGTGTCATTGCAGATAGTGGTTCACTCGCAGATATTGCTCCCACTATTCTTTCCCTTATGGGAATCGATAAACCGCCTGAGATGACAGGATCGTGCCTGATCAAGGATATCCCTGTTTCCAGTGGCGTTGTGCTTGTAATCCTTGATGGCTGGGGAGAAGGAAATAGAGATCCGAGGATCAATCCTCTGGAAGCTGCCGAGACTCCGAGTCTGGATTTCCTGAAGGAGAACTATCCATTTACCAGACTCAGGGCCAGTGAACAAGCAGTAGGGCTTCCCTCTGGCAGAAGCGGCAACTCGGAGACCGGTCACCTCACTATGGGAGCCGGCAGAGTGATCGAGCAGGATGAGTTACGGCTTGTTAGGGAGATGGAAAGAGGGCTAGAAAATAACAAGACACTTAAGGATGCAATAGCTAACACAGAAAGCGGGGCATCGGTTCACGCGATAGGAGTTCTTTCGGAGTCCAGCTCTCACGGCAACATCAAAGAGTTGCTTGAAATATGCAAAGCGGCCCGTCTGAATGGAGCTGATAGGATTTTGGTACATCTCATTCTCGACGGCAGAAGCGCTCCACCCAGAAGTGCAATAGATCTTCTGAAAAAATACAGGAAACAACTTGAACAGTATGAAGTTGTCAGTGCAGTGGGGAGAGGCTTTGCACTTGACAGGAGCAAAGATTACGTTGGGAAAACAAAAAGGGTCTATGATTGTCTCGTGAATGGCACAGGGAAGTGTTTCTCAAGTCTTTGAAGTATGGAGGATCTATGAACAAGAGCATGAAAATCCTTGATAGAGTTCGTGAGGTCTACCCCTCTCTTTCAAAATCTCAGAGGCTGATCGCAGACAGCATTCTGGAGAACTGGGAGAACACTGCCTTTGTCTCTCCTAGGGAACTCGGAGAGAGACTAGGGGTAAGTGAGACCACCGTAATAAGGTTTGCCAAAACTCTTGGATACTCAGGCTTCAGCGAGCTTAGAGAGCATAGTCAGAATTTGATCAAGGAGAAACTCACTCCCGCCGAAAAGATGTCGGCTACCGTTCAAAAGATCAAGTCCGGAGAGACAACTTTTGATAGACTTCTCACAACAGAAGTCGAGAATTTGAAAGATGGCATCTCTAAGGTATCGGCCGACGAGTTCTATAAGGCGGTGGATTTGATAGAGAACGCACAGAGAGTTTTCATTGCAGGTCAGGGAGTTTCGGAAGCCCTCTGCAAATTTCTGGAATTCAGGTTCAGAAGGATGCAGATCGATACTAGGCCAGTTACCGTCGGCGGGAAGGCGTTCTACGAGACTCTGCTGCTAATGAAAGACGAGGATGTTCTTTTTGGAATTGGTTTCTTTCGTTGCTCGCAAGATATACTGAGATCTTTCGACTATGCAAGAAAGAATTGCATACCTACTATAGCTTTGACTCACAGCAGCGTCTCTGAACTTGCACTCAAATCGGAAGTTACGTTAGTTGCTAACAGAGGTCCCGTCTCGCTGCTCAACTCACTGGTCGTACCTATGGCGATATTGAATGCTCTTGTTCTGTATATTGCCGAGAGAGATGAGGAGAAACTCAAGGCTCTGAAGAAACTCGATGAGATACCCGATATCTTTGGATTCAACGGGAAACATTAGTCTCCAAATCCAATTTGAGGAGGTAGTCTATGAGAAAACTTGCTATCACTTTCGTGCTATTGATCTGTGTAGCAATGCTCTTCGGAGTAGAGAAGATTATGCTCTACACTTCGGTTCCGACAGAGATTATGACGGCTATTAGCGATGCTTTCATGGCGGAGAACCCGACTATTGAGGTCGAGGTCTTCAGGTCCGGGACGGGCACCATCCAGACAAAAATCGCAGCAGAAGTTGAGGGTGGTAATCTGCAGGCAGATGTCATCTGGGTGGCAGAGTTCTCCTACTATGAGACTCTCAAGAAGCAGGGACTCCTGGCGCAAATATTTCCAGAAGAAGCAAATGCACTTCCGGATAACTTCAAGGATCCCGAGAACTATTACTACGCCGGAAGGCTCATAAACATGGTCATCGCCTACAACACTAATGAACTCACACCGGAAACTGCTCCGCAATCCTGGACAGACTTGACCGATTCGAAGTGGTACGATAACTTCGTGATTCCCAATCCAGAGTATTCCGGGGCTGCTGTTGCCGCAGTAGGAGCGCTGGCAATCAACTATGGCTGGGAATACTTTGAAGATTTGAGAGAGAACGAGACGGTAGTTGTCAGGGGAAACAGTGATGTTGCACAGAAAGTCGCTGCGGGCGAGTTCCCGATCGGTATGACCCTCGATTACATTGCCAGAGGGCTCAAAGAAAACGGCAGCCCGATAGACATTGTTTATCCAAAGGACGGAACGGTTGCAATTCCAAGCCCTGTGGCCGTGATGAAAAACACTGACAATATGGAAGCTGCAATGATTTTCATCAATTACATTCTTTCCGAAAAGGGCCAGAAAGCTCTGGTAGAGCTGGGATCTCTGGTGCCTATCAGAAGCGATGTCAATCCTCCGCCAAACACGCCACCTGCAGGAGAGATTCTCGATCAGGCCATGAAAATCGATTGGAAGGCAATTGAAGAACTCACCACAGAGATAAACACGAAGTTTGCAGACATAATGTTGTTCTAGAAAGGCGAGGCCCGGCCGGTGTGGCGACCGGGCCTTTCATTTTGCCCTGGAGAGTGATCTCATGTATCAAAAGAGGTTTAGAGCCGATCCGCTGATACTTGGAAGTACTTTCTTGATAATTGGAGTTCTTATAGTCTTTCCTTTCACGCTGTTGTTCATAAACAGTTTGAAGGCCGACGGGGTCTTCACTTTTCAGAATTATATTACAGTTTTTCAGGCCAATAGGAACTACACGGCTCTCTTCAACAGTTTGAAGCTGGGTTTTTTCACATCTCTGTTCTCGGTTCTGCTGGGAGCTCCTTTGGCATGGCTCGTGACGAGGACTAATCTCCCCTTCGCGAAGCTATTTAAGACCTTGTTCATTCTTCCATATATGATTCCTCCATTTGTTGGAGCGATCGCCTGGTCTCAGCTTCTCAACAGGAGAAATGGATACATCAATTCCTGGGCAGCATCGCTTTTTGGACTTGAAGGCCATGTCTTTGACGTTAACACCATGCCCGGTCTCATATGGGTTATGACTCTCTATCTCTATCCGTTCGTCTTCATAACTGTAGCCGGAGCTCTCGAAAGGATGGATCCCACTCTGGAAGAGGCCGCTCGGACTTGTGGCGCGAAGACGATGAGGATTATGAGAGACATTACACTGCCGCTTGTCGCTCCAAGCATTGCGGGAGGCGCGCTTCTTGTTTTTGCTTCGACAATCGCTAACTTCGGGATTCCCGCGCTGATAGGTATGCAGGGTAGAGTGTATGTCCTCACGACCATGATCTACTCATATATGCGTCGGGGATTAACGGGAATCGCAATGGCTTCTGCACTCTCAATTTTGCTGATGTCTATCTCAGTCGGAGCCTTGTTGTTGAACAACCTTTATCTGAAGAAGAAGCAGTACACGCTGATTTCGGGAAAGAGCATGAGGCCAACGAAGCTTGACTTGCGTCGCTGGAAGATACCTATCCTGATACTTGCTTTTCTCGTTGTCTTCGTGACAGTTATCATGCCCTTCGTTTCTATCAGTCTCACATCCTTTCTCGACGCGTGGGGGGCCAAGATTACCTGGGATAACCTCACACTTAAGAACTACCGATATATTCTCTTTGAATATGCCTTGACGAAGGACGCCTTCAAGAACAGCTTCTTGCTTGCGATCTCTGCAGCCACTGTCTGCATGGTTTTAGGATCACTGATTGCTTATATCAGTGTGAAGACGAAGATTCGAGGAAGGAAGGCTCTCGAGGCCGTCTCGCAACTCCCCTACGCAGTGCCGGGAACGGTTGTTGCGATAGCTATGATTCTCGCCTGGTCGGGCAAGTATGGAATAAACCTCTACAATACATTCTGGATAATATTGCTGGCATATATTGCCCGTTATGTGGCCTTTGCGGTGAGGACTACTTCCGCTTCTCTGGAGCAGATTCATCCCTCGCTTGAAGAGGCCGCCAGGATCTCCGGAGGCAGCTGGCTGACTTCTCTTAAGGATATCGTCGTACCTTTGATAAGGCCGGGTCTCGTCGCCGGCTGGTTTCTAATCTTTATGCCTACCTTGAGGGAGTTGACCATGTCGATACTCCTGTGGGGGCCCAAGACAGTAACGATAGGCGTTGCAATCTTCGAGATGCAGGAAGCGGGTTATGTTCAAATTTCCTCTGCATTTGCCACTATTCTGCTTGTTATAGTAATTGTCGGCAACCTCTTTGTCAAGTGGTTGACTAAGGGCAAGGCCGGGATCTAGGGAGTGATGTGAATGTCCAGAGTTGTCCTCAAGAACCTTTCAAAATCATTCGGAGAAGTCAATGTTGTCAACGATATCAGCCTGGAGATAATAGATCATGAATTTCTCTCCTTTCTCGGACCTTCGGGCTGTGGGAAGACAACAACTCTTAGAATGATCGCCGGGTTTGATATGCCTACGGCCGGAGAGATCTTCATAGGCGACCGGCTGGTTTCATCTGCTGAGAAGAAAGTCTTCGTTCCACCCGAAGACAGGAATGTTGGAATGGTCTTTCAAAACTACGCAGTCTGGCCCCACATGGATGTCTTCAAGAACGTAGCTTATCCTTTGAAGATAAGTAAGGTGAAATCCGCCGATATCAGAGATAGAGTGATGAGGGTTCTCTCGCTAGTCAAGTTGAAGGGTATGGAGAGTCGATATCCTCACCAGCTTTCCGGTGGGCAGCAGCAGAGGGTTGCACTGGCAAGGGCGCTGATTATGGAACCTGACGTGATGCTTCTCGACGAGCCGCTAAGTAATCTTGACGCCAAACTGAGAGAGGAAATGCGGTTCGAGATCAAGGACATTCAGAGAAGAATCGGAGTCACAATAATCTACGTGACTCATGATCAGGCAGAAGCTATGGCAATGTCAGACAGGATCCTGCTACTGCATGAGGCCACAGTTCAACAGCTGGGGACACCAAGAGAGCTGTATGAGAGACCCGAGAATCAATTCGCCGCAGACTTTATCGGGCTGATAAACTTCATGAGAATAGAACTGATATCGAAAGGAGACGGCTTGTGCGCTAAATTTCTCGATGCAGATGACGATACTCCTTTTGACATAAATTACAGTCCAGATCAGCTCTCTCCCGGTTTGCAACGAGTGTTTGCAGTAAGGCCGGAAAACGTGAAACTGGTATCTCCTCAGGAGGGCCACGTTACTGGTAAAGTCAGGAAGAAGGTCTATCTGGGAAACATACTTGATTACCGTATCGTGCTTGGTAAAGAGGAGATCCGGGTGGAAGCTCCTTCTACTGCCAAATATGATATTGATCAAGTTGTCGGACTCAAATTCACGGACTATGTAATCTTCGAATAGTTTCCCTATGAATATTTGCAGCCTCCATGGGTTGGCTCAATTTCCTATATATTCCGGCGTTTCAGTAAGTATTCTCTTATCGCTTCAAGCCTTTCGGGCATGTGGGGAAAGCTCATGTATTCAACGGGGATGCGCGAAAGATCGCTGAGATCGATCCACTTCACTTCTGAAATTGTGTAATAGACTTCATCTTCATCTTCCGGCTCCGATCCGGGAGAAGGAACCGAAGAACCGTCATATTCAAAGTGAAACATCTTCGCGGAGTAGTACAATCCGTCTTTCGGCAGTTCGATTTCGGCAATCATTCCTTGGGGTTCGATGTCGAGGCAGGTTTCTTCAAGAATCTCCCTTTTAACTGCCGCTTCATCAGATTCTCCGGAGAGTTTTCCTCCGCCGGGGAAGAGCCAGTCGTCAGGTCTCCCGTCGTTCCCCGAATGCTTTATCAACAATACCTTCATACCGTCTGAGATGACGCCTTCCAGTCTGTAAGACCTCATCACAACCCTCTCCAGGAGAGCTTCTGTTGCTCTGGCTATGTCTCTGTCTCGGCTCTTTTTTGAGAGTTCTGCAGAGAATCTAGCCGTGTTCTCAAGAGCCGTCCTAAGAGAATCGAAATTCAAACTGGCAAAGCAGCTGGAAAAGTTTTCAAACTCTGTCCTACTCAAGAATCTCTCAAGAAGTCTTGGCGAATACAGATGGTCAGTCTCACCGTGCAAAAGCGACAAGAGTCTGGCGAGATAGTGAAGATTCATGCTGTGGATCGTGCTGGCTCTGAAAAGATCCTTTCTGCTGAGAACTCCCCACTCCATGATGATTCCATTGGCGAGTTCCAGGTAATTCTGCTTGAAGGAAGCTTCTTCATCGATAGTGGGAAAGGTCTTGCAGAATTCCTCAGTTTTCTTTCTGAATTCACCGGATTTGTCGAGAAGGACTGTCTTTTCCAATTTACCAGGAAGGACAACGCCTCTCCAGGTATCGAGGACAGAGATTTCTTTTTCTGAGTGGAAGTGGAACTCTCCTCTCACAAAGAACTTCGAAAAGACCGCAGTCCTAACGCCGTGAGAGTTTGTGAAGTAGAACTCCACCGAAGCAACCTCTCTGAGCCATTGTTCATCGTTGAAGGTGTCAGCTGAATCATCCCTAATGAATATATAGAACTCTATGTCTGAAAACTTGTCAAAATCCTCTCTCGTATATGATCCGTAAGAGATGACCGAAACGATCCTTCCGTCTTCTCTCGCAGCATCCACAATTCTGTTGAGAATGTGGAGGTTCTTGGGGTTTTTAGATTGTCTGTAGAACTCGTCTTTCTGCATCTCCATCTCTTCACTTCCCTTCTTACTTGTTCGATCAAATAACTGTGGCATCTAACATGATGAATAATACCATGATTTGAAGCCAGTCTGCCTTCGTCAAGAAGTGAGGCTGCTTCGCAGGGAAACAAAGGATCGGGTTATAAGAGCGGGTTAAGAAATACGGGTTAATAAGATCGGGTTACGAGGACCGGGTGTGAAACAAAAGATCAGGTTATGAAGATGAGGTTGTAGAAGCGGGTTATCAGAACCGGTTCTTGAAGAGAAAGATGCTGAAACAAGTAAAGACAAATTTGTGGGCTTATTCGGATGACAGGGGACCGTTGACGGACAACGATGTCTTGAGAGCGTTCAGCGGGTCTTCGTTCTTAAGCGGAAAGCGGCTCTTAGATGCGAGATCCCGTGCAGACCCATCACGGGATGACTAAGTGAGTAGATTCAGGGGACGCTCTACGGGATGACGGTGTGGGGGAATTATGGAATGACGCCCCTTCGTGTCATCCTCGTGCTTCTGGCCAGGATCTCGATTTTCCGCGAAAAAAGAGACAGAACCCTTTTAGAGATCCCAGATCCTTGCTTGACCTCTTTGCTTTTCCCTTCTCTCTACTCTCTGAATAATGGTTTGACCAAGAACGAAGAACAGGTCCTCGCTCTGGAATAACGGGTTCTCCACGGCGAACGGATAACCGTTCAACGGCAAACCAATTTCTGTTGCCCTTCCGACCTCAGACCCCATACCCCTAACCTCGTTTCTTGTTCTTCGCTTACAACTCACAACTTGGATCTTGCAACTGATCTTTCGCTCTTTCCAACCCCCAATTCGCTATCCCCAACCCCGGCTTTCCCTCAAAGCCCAGATGCCGGGTCGGAGCCCGGGATGACAGCGTTTGGGCGTTCTGAAAATGCCACAGTCCGTCATGCTCCAAAAAACCGCTGTACGCTTAGGAACAAGAACCCGCTGAACGCTGTGAAGAACAGTTGCAAGTTGTCAGTTCCAAGTTGCTTTTTGAGCGAAAGCAAGAGCATCACATCCTTTTCCTTTGCTGTGTTGTCCTTCCACTTCCATATTCATTCGCTGTAATTGTTTTCAAAGATCAGATCCCGGATCAGGTCCGGGATGACAATGTGAGAGGCTTGAGAAAGTGCAATCTCCACGGGATGACGGCCTCAATAGCATTGAGGATCTTGATGGGTCACTTACTTCTGTTTGCCAGACTCTAGACCCGAGACCCCAGACCCGCTGTCAATCTTGTCTCTACCTGCTAACCACGACCCCGGCTTTTGTTCTCTTAATTCCGTCATGCCGGACCGTGATCCGGCATCTTGCTCTTGTTTTCTGACCCTGACCAAGAACGAAGAACAGATCCGCGCTTTGGAACGAAAAACTGGTCTTTTCGGCGAACGGTGAACCATTCAATGGCTAACCAGCTTTTCTTGCTCTTTCCTACCCCCTACTTGCCACCCGCTACCCCGTTTACGCCACATACGATCTCGAGTATGCGAAAAAAAGGCCCCGTTAAGGGACCTCTTCGATCTATTAGGGGACTTATTCGGTGAAATCTATTGTTCTCTTTACGCTCTTTTTGCTGTGGAATTCAAGCTGATCCTCTTCCTGAAAATCATCGAAGTCGAACGCCTTTATTCCGCATTCCTTTGG
>NPIE01017797.1_pt1 | contig 10537 bp, 11 predicted proteins | sample 8637661 | NCBI WGS metagenome assembly NPIE01 (sample SAMN07420842, study PRJNA396082) | bioreactor metagenome | isolation source: sample BA12 brine-fed electro-methanogenic bioreactor BA | place: Japan: Kochi | collected 2016-12-09 | reverse complement strand
GCGAAACGCCGCAGATGCGGGGCCGGACGGCGTCGCAGCAGGAGGGATGGTGAACAAGGCGGGGTAAGGGGCCTGTCGGTGCGGGCGATCGACGGGCGTGTCGCGAGATGGCGAGTGCACTCGGCGAGCCGCGCGGCGCAGGTCTGCCAGAGCGATATTGCGTGCATTTACTCAACTCAGGCGCTGTGTTCCGGCGATTCAGGCTTGATTGGCCGCGGCGAGCGTGATATGACGGAACGGTGATCTGGGCGAAGGTTGCCGATGAAGCCGAGCATCGTGATTTGCTTGCTGCTGCAGGTGGCGTTGGCCGTCGCCGCGGATGCAGCGCCGACCCGCCTGGTCATCGGCGGCGATGCTGCCTACCCGCCGTACGAGTGGCTGGACGACAACGGTGCACCGCAGGGCTTCAATGTCGAGTTGATGCGTCTGCTGGCCGGCGACGAGGTCGAGCTCGAGTTCAGGCTGGGCACCTGGCCGGATGCCATTGCGGGCCTTGATCGGGGCACGCTGGACGTGGTGCCGATGTTCGCCTCCGAGGCACGCCGTGGCCGCTATCGCTTCAGCAACGTCTATGCCTTCCAGACGCATGCGTTGTTCGGCCAGGCGGACTCGTCGCCGGTCGACGATCCGGAGCGTCTGAGCGGCATGAACCTGGTGGTCGAGGCCGGCTCGCATGCCGAGGCGGAGCTGCGCGCGCGCGGTGCCGGGCCGGAGCTGCAACTCAGCCCGAATACCCTGGAGGCCCTGCACATGGTGGCGCGTGGTGAGGCGCGTTATGCCCTGCTGGCCGCGCCGGTCGCCGGCGAGCTGATTCGCGAGCATGGGTTGGACCTGGTGCGTCGTTCGCCGCCACTGTGGCCGCTGGGCTACGCGTTCGCGGTCGACGATGAGCGCGCCGAACTGGCCGACTGGCTGCAGTCGCGCCTGGTCGAAGTGATGGCCAACGGGCAGTATCTGGCGCTGTTCGAGCGCTGGTCCGACCGGATCGAGCCCGGTGAACGCTGGTCCGTCGCGCTGCTCCATGGCGTGGTCTGGTTTGGCATCGGCCTGCTTGGCTTGCTGCTGCTTGCCGTGGCGATCAACTTCACACTCCGGCGGCGTGTGGCCGAACGCACGCGCGAGATTGCCGAGGAGCTGGCGCGCCGGCGCCAGGCCGAGCACAAGGCACGAACGCTGTCGCGCCAGGATCCGATCACTGGTCTGGCCAATGTTCGGCATTTCTGTCAGCAAGCCGTGAACCTGCTCGCCCAGACGCCAGACCTGAAGGCGGCCGAAGTGCTGCTGATTCGGCTGGTCGATATCGACAATGTCGTGAGAGCCTTCGGTTATCCGATCGCCGAGCGCACCGTGCTTGATTTTGCGCGTGCCCTGGAGCGCAGTTTTCACGGGCCGATCGCTCACCTGGGGCGTGGAACATTTGCGGTGTTCGACATCGAGGCCGAGGCATCCAGGCAACTGGACGTGCTGGAGCAGAACCTGACGCATGGTTCCAGTCTGGTGCGCCCGCGCTTCGTCGCCGGTTCGGCTTTCTTCCCGGATGATGATCAGACCATCGCCGAACTGTTGCAGAAGGCCGAGCTGGCGCTGGTCGAGAGTCAGCAGCTGCAGTGTCGCTGGTCTCGCTACCGTGAAGATCTGCAGATCAGCCGAATGGACCTCGACCTGCTCGAGGATGTCCGCCAGGGCAGGTTGGACGGACTGGGCTTCGTGGCGCAGGCGCAGATCGATCTGAAACAGCGTCGGATCCAGGCTGGCGAAATGCTGGCGCGCTGGGCGCATCCGGTGTTCGGTGCTGTGGCACCGAACCATTTCATCCCGCTGTTCGAGCACGCCGGAGTGGTGCCCGAGGTGACCCGGCGCGCGATCGACTCGGCGCTGGATCTGCTGGCCCAGGCCGACGATTCGCTGGACTCGCTGGCGCTCAGTGTCAATATCAGCGCGCTTGACCTGATCGATCCGAGCTTTGTCGAGCGCGTGCTGGGACAGCTTGATCAGCGCCGCTTGCCGGGCCGTCGGCTGAAGCTGGAAATCACCGAAACCAGCCTCGTGCGTGATCCGGAAGCCGTGCGCCCCGGGCTGGAGCGTCTCGCGGCCGCAGGCGTCAAGATCTCGCTGGACGATTTCGGTACCGGCTATTCGTCACTCGACTACGTCAGCCGCTTTCCGATCAGCGAGGTCAAGATCGACCACACATTCGTCGCACGCATGCTGGAGTTCCCGCGAGACCTTCAAATCGTACGCTCGACTATCCGCCTGGGACAGGAACTTGGGCTGACCGTGGTTGCCGAAGGTGCCGAGACCGAGCGTCATCTCGAACTGCTGGCCGAGCTTGGCTGCGATCTGGCGCAGGGCTGGGCGGCCGGCCGGCCCGAGTCGCTGGACAAGTTCATCGATCGGGCCCGGCAGCAACCGGTGCGCGATGGTCTGGATGGTTGAGGAGGGCGATTGGCGGCATGGTGACCAGCGGCGCGCAAACCGGCCCCATGCATTCGACCGTCATTCAAACGGTCTGCCAGACCGTCAGTCTCGATGCGCATGACAAATTGTTTTATATTTGTGCGTACATAAACGTATTACATTGAGGCGGCCATGACACAGCTCCGTACAACCCGCAAGGCGGACACCGTGACATTCCGGATAGACCCTGGTCTGAAGATGGAGCTGACCCGCGTAGCTGAACGGGGTTCCAAGTCCCTGGGCGAATTGCTGCGCGAGCTCGTTCGTACTCGGGTGGAGGCCGAGCACCGCCGCGAGTTCGAGGCCGAAGCGGACCGTCAGTCGCAGGCGATCGCCGAACGCGCACTGAATCCGAACACGGACGAATACGCCATCATGCAGGAGCTTGAAGCCGATCTTGAAGAATCTACCGGCGAATGGAGGTGAGACGCGGCGATCTGGTCACCATCGCCGTCCACGGCGACTACGGCAAGCCACGACCGGCACTGGTCGTGCAAGCGGATGAATTCGCAGCCATTCCGTCGGTCACGGTGTTGCGCATCACCAGCGAAGTTCATGCAGAGCATCTGGTACGCGTGACCGTACAGGCTTCATCCGAGAGTGGTCTGCAGCGACCCTCGCAAATTTGCATCGATAAAGCCGTGACGGTCCCGCGCTCGAAAATCGGGAAACACATCGGTCGAATCGATCACGCTACGCTGCAGGCCGTGAATGCAGCGCTGGTGCGTTTCTTCGGGTTGAGCTGACTGTTTTGTCTGGCAAGGCAGGACCTTACGTATTCATTGCATGATATTTGCGGCGCATGTCTGCAAATGCCCCGGGTGGTCAACCTGTTTGCGTTCCGGGCCACGTAAACGGCCGAACTCAAGGTCGCACACGATCCGGTCGGCCCGCCCAACGATGCCTGGCGGCGCTTAAGCACGCGTCCGTGTGTCGTTGACATTCCGGAAGATACACAATAGAGTTGTGTATGAGCATTTTTATGACGTATTGACTGCCATGACGGTTCGCGTGCAAGTGATCCTGGACGAATCCGAGCGGGCCGAGTTTCGGCGCCAGGCGCGCCAGGAAGGACAATCGCTCAGCGCCTGGCTGCGCGAAGCGGGTCGTGAACGCATCCGCACTCGCGAGCAAGCGCCGAAATTCACCGACCGCCAATCGCTGGCCGAGTTCTTCGATTGCTGTGACCGCCATGCGGGCGAAGGTCGGGAGCCGGACTGGGCCGAGCATCGTCGCGTAATCGATCATTCCAGGCGCGCTGGGTTGCCGGAGGCGTGATTTTCGTCGACACAAATGTCTTCATGTATGCGGTCGGGCGTGACCATCCTTTGAAAAGTCAGGCGCGCGCCGTGTTCGAGCGTGCGGTTGACGAGCCCGGCAAGCCCTTGGTCACATCGGCTGAAGTCTTGCAGGAGCTGCTGCACGCCTACCTGCCGGTCAACCGAATGGCCGCCTTGAATGATGCTCTGGAGCTTGTCGCGCGGGCCGTTCAGGAGGTATGGCCGATTGAGCCTGCGGATGTCCATCAGGCCGTCGAACTGGCCGATGCCAACCCGGCACTGGGCGCGCGTGACCTGATTCACCTGGCCTGTTGCCAGCGGCGCGGAATTCGCCAGATCCGGACCTTCGATCGTGCGCTGAACGCGGCATTCATCCGTAAAACCTGAAGGCCTCTCCCATGCCTGTCTCCTGGAATGAAATCCGTGATCGCGCCACTCGCTTTGCCCGCGACTGGAAAGACGCCAGCTACGAGCGCGGCCAGGCGCAGAGTTTCTGGAACGAGTTCTTCGGCGTGTTCGGTATGCACCGTTCGCGGGTCTACTCGTTCGAGAAGCGGGTCGAGAAGCTTGATGGGGCCAGCGGCTATATCGATTGCTTCTGGCCCGGGGTGATGATTGCCGAGCACAAGTCGCGCGGCAAGCCGCTGGGCAAGGCGCATCTCCAGGCACTCGACTATCTCGATGGCCTGAAGGATCGCGAATTGCCACGCTACATCGTGGTCAGCGATTTCGAGCGTATCCGGCTCTACGATCTGGAACAGAACAGCGAAACCGAGATCCTGACCGCCGAGCTGGCGAAGCATGTCCGGCTGTTCGGCTTCATCGCCGGTTATCAAACCCAGGAAATCCGGCCCGAGAACCCGGTCAACGTGCGTGCGGCCGAACGCATGGGCAAGCTGCATGACCAGCTCAAGGCATTCGGCTACGAGGGGCACGATCTGGAAGTGCTGCTGGTGCGGCTGCTGTTCTGCATGTTCGCCGACGACACCGGCATCTTCCAGCCGGCGCACGCCTTTCAGGAGTGGATCGAGCAGCGTTCACGCGAGGACGGCTCCGATCTGGGTGCGATGCTGGCGCGCTTCTTCCAGGTGCTCAACACTCCGCCTGAGCGGCGCGCGCGCAATATCGACGAACAACTGGCGCAGTTTCCCTACGTCAACGGCAAGTTGTTTGAGGAATCCATCCGCATCGCCGATTTTGATTCCAGCCTGCGCGAGGCGCTGCTGGAGGCCTGCGCGCTGGACTGGAGCGGCATTTCGCCGGCCGTGTTCGGCGCCCTGTTCCAGTCGATCATGGACCCGGAAGCGCGCCGCAACCTCGGTGCGCACTACACGTCTGAAGGCAACATCCTCAAACTGATCCGGCCCTTGTTCCTCGACGAGCTGCGGGCCGAGTTCGAGCATGTCCGGAACAATCGCAACAAACTGTTCGAGTTCCACAAGAAGCTCAGAGGCCTGCATTTCTTCGACCCGGCTTGCGGCTGTGGCAATTTTCTGGTGGTCGCCTACCGCGAGTTGCGTGCGCTGGAACTCGATGTCCTGCGTGCGGCGCGCGACAGCCGGCAGATGACGCTGGACGTGCACAGCCTGATCCAGCTCGATGTAGACCAGTTTCACGGTATCGAGATCGAGGAGTTTCCGGCCCAGATCGCCCAGGTGGCGTTGTGGCTGACCGACCATCAGATGAACATGGAGGTCGGCGAGGAGTTCGGTCTGTATTTCGCCCGTATCCCGTTGACCAGCAGCCCGCACATCGTGCATGGCAACGCGCTGGCGCTCGACTGGGCCGCGCTGGTGCCGCCGGAGAAGCTGAGCTACCTGCTCGGCAACCCGCCGTTCATCGGCTCGAAGTTCATGACCAGGCAACAGCGCGAGGAGCTGGCGCATGCTTGCGGCGGACTGAAAGGGCACGGTATTCTGGACTACGTCACCGCCTGGTACTTCAAGGCAGTCGACTACATTCGCGGGCGCCGCCCGGACGATCCGGAGCTGGAGGAGCTGCTCGATCGTTTACCGGGCGAAAAGGGCAACCCGGCGATCCGGGTCGGTTTCGTCTCGACCAACTCGATCACACAGGGCGAGCAGGTCGGCGTGCTGTGGCAATGGATGCTGAACCAGGGCATGCACATCCATTTCGCGCACCGGACCTTCCAGTGGACCAACGAAGCGCGCGGCAAGGCCGCGGTGCATTGCGTGATCGTCGGTTTCGGCGCCGAGGATCGGGCCGGCAAGACCTTGTACGACTACCCGCAGCCAAAGGCCGAGTCGCTGGCGCGCGCGGCCGCCAATATCAATCCGTATCTGGTTGATGCGCCGGATGTGGTGTTGATGAACCGCAGCCGTCCGATCTGCGAGGTGCCGGCCATCGGCATCGGCAACAAGCCGATCGACGGCGGAAATTACCTGTTCACGCCGGACGAGCGCGAGGAATTTCTGGCACGCGAGCCCGATGCCGTGCCGTGGTTCCGGCGCTGGATCGGCTCGCGTGAGTTCATCAATGGCATCGAGCGCTGGTGTCTGTGGCTGGGCGACTGTCCGCCGGAACAACTGCGTCGTCTGCCGCTGTGCCTGGAGCGGGTCGAGGCCGTGCGCCGCTTCCGCCTGGCCAGCAAGAGCGCGCCGACCCGCAAACTGGCCGACACGCCGACGCGCTTTCATGTCGAGAACATCCCCGACAGCGAGTATCTGGTGATTCCGAAAGTTTCTTCCGAGCGGCGGACCTACATCCCGATTGGCTACCTCGACGAGTCGATTCTGGCTTCTGACCTGGTTTTTGTTGTTCGCGCGCCCTCGAAATATCACTTCGGGGTCATTGGCTCATTGATCCACATGGCGTGGGTCCGCAATGTATGTGGGCGGCTTGAGAGTCGGTACCGCTACTCCGCCGGCATTGTCTACAACAACTTCCCGTGGCCCGAGGCCATCAGTGATGATCGCCGTGCGCGCATTGAGCAGGCCGCGGCGGCCGTGCTGGCCGCACGCGAGCGTCATCCCGATGCAACCCTGGCCGACCTCTACGACCCGCTGACCATGCCGCCCGATCTGCTGCGCGCCCATCAGCAGCTTGATCGTGAAGTCGACGCCGCCTACAGCCGCAAGAAATTCAGCGGCGATGCAGACCGGGTGGCGCTGTTGTTCGATCGTTACGTGGAGTATTGCAAATGAAGGACGATAAGACCATGGAGCGTGTATGCATTTCTGAATCCAAGCCTGTTGGAGTAACGTATTTCCTTCTGAACAGTCTGGCAAGTTGCGTTCCAGGTCTCGGCGGTGCTGTAGCAGAAATTCTCGGGAATTTGCGAGCAAGAAGAATCCAACAATTCATGGAAATACTGGTTTCTCGAATCGAGCGCATTGAGGATAAGCTGATTCTATTTCAGCAGCCCGCCTTTGTGGAATTGCTCGAAGAAGCGGCAGAGCAGGCCAGCCGAGGTGAGAATGATCTGAAGCGAATAATTCTCGCCAGGCTGCTCTCGGCCGGCATTTCGGAAGATCTCAAGAACCATGAGATCGACCGCTTATTGCTCGCATTGCTTCGTGATATGATGGACTATGAAGTCATTCATTTGCTCCATTACTTCAGAAATACTCCCTGGAAAGTGCACGAGCCCTTCATCGACATTCTCGATCGAAGTGGAGAGATATTGGACCTTCGTGTCGCATATTCTGATTCTGGTCAGGAAGAGGTCGATGCCGAACAGGTTCAGATGGCGCATCGCGCTCGTCTCGAACGTCTCGGGCTTCTTCATAACGAGGGCGATTTGCGCAGACCGCGCTACAACTCCACCCCATTGGCAAGACTTCTCTTGCGAAGGATAGGCGCGATTTCCGAACCAGCGTAATGATGAAATTCCTCCGCGCGATGGATGGGGGCTCAAATGCACCACAGCCGATGGCATGACAAGACACCCTTCTGCTGAACAAGTCATGCAGAAACATTGGATGGATTCGACGATTCCATCCGGAACATCATGAACCTGCAAGGTGACTTCCGAATCGCGCCCGATGCCATTCTTCCGGTGCTGGAGCGGGTCGGGGAGGCATGAGCGGCGGCCGGGTTCAAGCGGAAGGCAGAATCTCAAGGCGTTGATGCACTTTTGACCAGTCGATCTGGATGTCAGGCAGTATGGCCACCGGGGTGACGCCTTCGAGCTCCTGAATCTCCGGCCGGCCATAGCGTCCCTCGGCCAGTCGATAGCGGGTCAGCGTCCGGTCGCCCGGATGGATCAGCCAGACTTCAGGCACGCCGGCACGTTCGTAGGCGGCCAGCTTGCGGGTCTGGTCATGCGCGGCGGTGGTCGGCGACAGCACCTCGACCGTCTAGTGACCCTTCAACCTGATAAATCAGGATTCAGTTGGTCTGTCAGCGTTCAGGGCAAGGCGCGGCCCGCAGTGAATGGCCGTCGCCCTTTACAAGGGCCGGAACGCCGCCATGGGCGCTGACAGGCCAACCCTTCGGGCGCTCCTGTGGCGCTCCGCTGCTGCGTTCCCGTGCTTGGAAAGGGGGCCAGCTATTCCCTGTGCACGGCGCCTTGCCGCGAAGCGCCACAGGAACGCTGAATCCCGATTTATCAGGTTGAAGGGCCACTAGTCCGGCGCGCCGCGCAGGCCGGCGTCGTCGAGCTTGTCCGGATCGCAGACCACCAGCACGTCGGGCTGGACCACGGTGTCGATCGCGTCGTCGGCCTCGTCGCCCCGGGGCAGTCGGACGTCGAAGGGTGCGATGTAGGCACGCCAGAGCTTGTTCGTCAGCGCGTTGGCTGCCTGGCAGAAGATCTCGCCGACCAGCTCCTGATGCCGCCGGCCCGGAGCCGGGGCCATCAACCAGGCAATGCCGTCGATCAACTCGTAGCGCACATCCTCCGGCCAGGTGCGGTAATCACCGTAGGTGTAGCGTCGATCGTCGCGTTGCTGCAAGGTCATGGCGGGTTCCCTGCGGATGACTCTCTGGTCATTCTATCGGCGCGATCCGACCGGTGCCAGTTTGACCGTTGCACGGCTTGTGCGTGATTTACACCAGGTCGGCCAACAGGCTTGCGCGCACCGCGCCGGTGATTTCGGTCGGCCCTTCGGGATAGGCGTCGTGGCGCACGCCGGCGGTGATCATCGCGCCCGACTTCATCGCCGCGATCATCTCGGGCGTGAATTCGAAGCGGGCGAAATGCACCGCAGAAGTCTTGTCCTCGGTGGAGCGCTCCATGTCCTCGTTGACGATCGCGTAGACCGGGTCGAAGCCTTCGACCTGGATATGCAGCGTATGCTCGATGCCCCTGAGCTCGGTCAGACGCCGGCGGCGCTCATCGACATCCGGATATTCGATCATCACCGTGGCCTTCCAGTTGGACCCATCCGGAATCAGCGGGTTGTAGGTGGCAAGCTCTTCCTCGATGCCCTCGCGCTCGAAGATCCTCTCGATGCGCAGCATCTCCTGGACCTGGTAGCGCATCGTGGTCTGGTCCTCGAAGTACAGCGCCAGATGCGCCCCGATCGGCACCCGACGCAGCTTCTTGTGCGCCATCACTTCGCGCCGGATCGCATCGCGCTGTTCGGCGTATTGTTCGAGAGAGAGAAGATCGTGTCGACTTAATCGAGGCATGTCGTGTCACATCAGGTCAGGAAGATTCAGATTCAGGGTCGCAGCGTAAAACGTGTTTCAACCGCAAATGAACGCAAATGAACGCAAAGAAAAGCGATAAGCACGAAGCTGTCCGGGGAGATGCATTTGAAGTTATTTGCGTTTATTCGCGTTCATTTGCGGTTCAATTGATTCTCAAGATCGCTCATCGAGAGGCTCAGAGCCCGTAAGCAATCCGCAGCAGCGTGATCGGGCTGGTTTCGGGGTGCTTGAGTTCGAGTTCCTCGGCCAGGTGGCCGGCGGCCATCGGGCAGTCGCTGGCGAACCAGTCGAACTGCACGCGCTTGATCTTTGCCACCGTGCCGCGGCCGATCTTCTTCGATTTCTCCCAGGTCTCGACGCGCACGCCGTAGGTGCCGTCGTGGCCGGAGCAGCGCTCGATCGCCTCGACCCGGGTCTCGGGCACCAGTTGCAGCACCTCCCCGGTCTTCGAGCCGATGTTCTGGACCCGCTGGTGGCAGGGCGCATGCCAAGCGACCGTGCCCAGCGGCTGCTTGAAGTCGGTGTTGAGCTTGCCGGCCTTGTGGCGCAGCATCAGGTATTCGAACGGATCGAAGATGTGCGCCTTGACCTTCTGTACATCGGCATTCTGCGGAAACATCAAGGGCAGTTCCTGCTTGAACATCAGCACGCAGGACGGAATGGGGGCCAGGATGTCGTAGCCCGCATCGATCAGTCGCAGCAGCTCGGGGATATTGGTCTTGCGTGCCTTGTCGACGGCATTGAGGTTGCCGTGCTCGTAGCGCGGCATGCCGCAGCAGGTCTCCTTCGCGGTCAGCACCACCGGGATGCCGTTGTGTTCGAGCACCTTGACCAGGTCCTCGGCAATCTCGGGGGTGTTGACCGAGCAGTAGCAGGTCGCGAACAGGGCGACCTTGCCGCGGGTCGGGGCCGCCTCTTCGGCCGGCCGGTCCAGCGGCGTGCGGCGCTTGATTCGCTTCTTCAGGGTATCGCTGTGGTACTCAGGCAGGCGCGCCTGGCGATGCACGCCGAGGGTCTTTTCCAGCATCGCGCGCATCGCCGGCATGCGCTTGGCTGCATTGACCGTTTCGGCGATCACGGGAATGCTGGCCAGGCGACCGACCGCGCTGGTCGATGCAAGAACACGGGCCTTCAGCGGCGGTTTCTTCTGCTTGTAGTAGACCGCCTTGGCGCGCAGCATCAGG
>NPIE01013327.1_pt4 | contig 10545 bp, 11 predicted proteins | sample 8637661 | NCBI WGS metagenome assembly NPIE01 (sample SAMN07420842, study PRJNA396082) | bioreactor metagenome | isolation source: sample BA12 brine-fed electro-methanogenic bioreactor BA | place: Japan: Kochi | collected 2016-12-09 | reverse complement strand
GCGGAAAAGTGACGCACACCCCGTTGCTCGATCCATCTTGACAACCGTCATCGACCCCTGTATACTGGCGTTGTAAACGTTTACAGGGAGGTGTGCTGTGCGCCCCACGATACACACGGTAGCTGAGCGGGCCGGGGTTTCGATTGCCACGGTCTCCAGGGTCTTGAATGGCAGCCGCAGCGTGAGTCGAACGGCGGTGGAGCGCGTGCGCCGTGCTGTCGGCGAGTTGGGCTATCTGCCCAACGCCTCCGCGCGCGGACTGGCGCTGAGCAGCACCGGAACCCTTGCCGTGATCTTTCCCAAGCTGTCGGGTCCCTTCTTCTCTGAGCTCATCCGTGGCGCCGAGGCCGGCGCCCGTGAGAGCGGTTACCATCTCCTGATCTACGGCGCTTCAACCGTCGCGGGAGGACCTCAAGACCGGATGCTAGAGCTGTTGGCCACGAAAGTGGACGGGCTCATCCTGGCGAGCGAGAACATCTGCGCAGACTATGTCCAGGGCGTGCGGCGTTGGGGCGTGCCGATGGTCGTTCTGGGCAGAGAGCCCGAAGGGAGCTATGTCGACAGCATCCGTCCCGATAACGTCAGTGGCAGTGTGCAGGCAGTGACCCATCTCATCGAGCATGGATACCGGCGCATTGCCATGATCACAGGACGCGGCGTCCACGGGCATGCCGGTGACCGCGAAGCGGGCTATCGCACAGCGCTTCAGGATCACGGTCTACGACTTCATGCTGAGCTCGTGACTCAAGGGTCCTTTGACGAGGCGAGTGGCTATGAGGCGATGCAGCGGCTCCTGCGGCAGAGACCCGCCCCGGATGCCGTCTTTGCCGCCAACGATGAGATGGCGATTGGCGCGATGGCAGCGGCTCGTGAGCGGGGGGTGGGTGTGCCGGCTGACGTGGCGATTGTAGGCTTTGATGACATCGAGCCGGCGCGTTATGTGCAGCCGCCACTGACGACGATCCACCAGGATGTGCAGGGGCAAGGGAGGATCGCCGTGCAGATGCTGCTCGCCAGGGTCCGTGGATCGGATGCTGTGGTGGAGGCCCGGCTGATCTCTACCACGTTGGTCATCCGTGAGTCCTGCGGATGCAGACCTGGCCTCGTTCATAACCCGGGCGTTGGATGAACAGACTCGCTTCGGTTGATATCTCGGTAAAGATTCAGGGGGCTCTGGCCAACCACGTTGGCTTGGCAGACGTCTGAAGCATCCAGTGCCTATCAGGAGGAACACTATATTCAGGCTAAGCATACTGGCTGGGGATGACCCGAATCGACCGCCTGAGGCGATCGCACCGGGTTGGGAGATGGCCGAGATTCCGGTGGCGCTCCAAGTAAAACCTTTCGAGAGTGAGGCTGTATGGATCGCGAAGCGCCGGGAGATCGCGTCGTGGGGCCTGCCGCCGATTAAGGTCGCGAGCCACTTCCTGCAATTCTACGGGCTGGTCCCCGTGGGCCCGGGCGCCGACTGGGACCAGCTGGCCTTCTGGAACAAGCGGGCGTTTGCGCGCCTGTCTGGGCTGGGCGTCGAGGTCGTGGGTGTCTACGGTGGTTTCTTCAGGCCTCCGGCGGACTTTCCTGTGGATGTCGCATGGGATCAGGCGCTCACCTTTGTCCATATGATGGCCGACGAGGCGGAGCAGTACAATATGCTGATCGCGCTGGAACCCATTGCCGAGGCTGACACGCTGTGGCCTATGTATCCGGACGGGATCGCCTTCGCCAAGGAGGTCGGTCGACCCTCGGTACGGGTCATGGCTGACATGAACTATTTCATCCGCGGCGATCAACCCTTGGGGCTGGTTGCGGATGAGCCCAGTTACTGCTTTTTATGGTTGCCGAGCAAGCGCAGTACTGGCCCGACGTGGTGAAGGCCCAGGGCCTGATCCGGGATGGGGCCATCGGCGAGGTCGTCACGGCCCGTGCGATTTTCTCGGAGAGGGTCGAGAAGCCGTCCGGCGGCAGACCGTGGCGTTATGATGCGACGATGACCGGCGGGGGGATATGCCTCGATGGCGGGTTACACAGGATCCGCCCGCTGCGCATGTGGCTGGGTGAGGTCGAGGAGGTCGTCGCCTCGCTGGGCTATCCCATCGCGGTCATGGAGGGAGAGTCGCAAGCACAGGCTCTCTTTCGCTTTGCATCGGGCGTCGTCGCCGACTACAGCGCGATCATCAGCTATGCCGTCGATGGTGTGGGTGAGGAGTTCAGCATCCTAGGCACCGCTGGCACCATTGTCATCGAGCACGGACGATACGGACGCTGTCTCCTGTACAACCGCGAGGTGCCGGAGGGGCGGGATGTCCTACCAGAAGGCAAGCGAAGGCGCGACGCTTTCGGGCTCGAACTCGCAGACTTTGCGCAAGCGGTACGTGAGGGAACGAGTCTGGCGGCAACCGCGGAGGACTCGCTGGGTGAGCTTCGTACGGTGCTGGCGATGTACAGATCGGACAAGAGCCGCCAGTGGGAGCATGTCTGGACGGCGACCTCCACTTAAGGCGGAGACTGCCTGCATCACAGAGAACCGGCCCGCAGCTGATCGCTGGGGCCGGTTCGTGTCGTTGACCTAGGGACTTGTGATGTGACGACCGAGCCTGCTTATGGTCCCTGAACGGTGATCTGCCCGCGAATCTCGCCGCCGGGATAGGCTGCCGTGTGGACGTTGACGTAGGTGTCGCCGGCCCTCATCGCATCGGCCAAATCCCCCAGCGTCATACCCGCCAGCGGTCCCACGAGGTCTGCTGCCGTAATCGTGCCCTCGGCCAACACACCGCTGAAGCGCCCCGGGATCTCGACCGGCGGCGGACCGCCGGGGTAGAGCCAGGCCACGACCGGGCCATTTACCCCGGCCTGCGCCAGGTGGATGTGCGCCATCCTGACGTCGCGGAGGTTGGCCACGATCAGTTTGAAGTGGAGTTCGTTGCCATCCCTGCTCATGCGGAAGATCGCCTGCCCCCTGGATAGGGTCTCTACCGGCGGTACCTCCTGCGCGCCGGATAGCTGAGCCCTGAAGTGACTATCCGCGGCAGCGGAAACGGGTCCGACGGCCACGAGCAGCAGGATGAGTCCCCACACCGCTGCTCTCCATAGATGCTCTTGTCGCCTCTTCATCGGTGGCTCCCTTCGTATAGGCTGTGAGTGTCGACCGATCCGTCGACAGCTCCGCGATACAACGATATGTATCATTATAATAGCATATATTGGGGGCCAGCACAAGAGCGAATCGTCGTTTGCTGGGGATTCCATCTGTGTCGCCGCACCTCAGGCGCGGAGAATCTCCTTGATGCGGTCGATGATGATCTCCACCTGCCCCGCCGTGAGCGTCTGAGGGTTGACGAAGAGGCCGTGAGCGCCGGACGCGGCTAGGATGATGCTGGGGTTGCCGGCGGCGAGTTGGTCAAGCACCGTGTCGCACGTGATGCCCAGGCCCACCTCGTCCAGGACGATCTCAGCGCGCGGCATGGGCTGTCCCGCCTCACTGGGGAAGCTGCGCCGCGCCACAACGTGCGGCGTGTCGGCGAAGGCGGCGACGACCGTCTGCACCTGGTCCTCGTACGTCTGCATCAGTGCCTCGTGATCCAGATCCAGGTAAAGGCGCACCGCCGTCATCAGCCCGACCAGCTCCTCCTTGCCGACCTTCATCGGCCTGCCGATGAAGGCGCGGGGGCAGGCGTTGAAGGCGCAGGCCTCGATGAGGTCTTTGCGCCCCAGGATCAGGCCGCTGCTCTGCGGGCCGCGCAGGCCCTTTCCGCCGCTGAAGGGCGCCAGATCGGCGCCCATCTGCGTATAGCGCCACAGGTTCTCGACCGGCGGGATCTGTGCCGCGGCATCGACGACGACCGGAATGCCGGCCCGGTGGGCGATCTCGATCCCCTGGTCCAGGGGGACCTGACCCGGCATGCGAGCGGGGTTGTCGAAGTAGAAGATGGCTGCGGTCCTGTCGCTGATGGCAGCCTCCATCTCCTGGGGCGTTGTGCCCTCCTCGGTCCCGATCTGGACCAGAACACCGCCGGCCTGGCGGATGGCGAAGGCATAGCCCACATAGCCACGCTTCTGGATGATGATCTCATTCTTCATCCCCTCGGTGTAGGGCAGGCGTTCGCGCTTCTGCTCATCCAGGCCGGTGATGCAGGCTGCTGTGCTCAGTGCAAGGCCTGCCGCCGCACCTGACGAGACGTAGGCGGCCTCGTTGTGCGTCCACGCTGCGAGCCGCTCCCCGACTTTGCGTTGGAGTTCGTCAATGTCGATGAAATGCTGCGCGGCCTCTGCCATGGCGGCAAGGACCTCGGGCTGCATGAGCGAGCCGCCGAGGCGCGTCAGCGTCGCCGCACCGTTGATGACCTTGGTGACGCCCAGATCGTCGTAGATGTCAGGGGATTGTGGCATAGTCCATAGCCTCCAGTTGCGAGTTTCCAGTTTCCGGCCCGAGGCTGCTCGGGCTTTTTCAGTTGACAGTTAAGCGAGACCTTCCGGGTTGCCGGCCTGAGTAGACTCGAGCTTAGGCAACCCGGAAGGGAGAGATGCTAGGATGCCAGTCTCCAGTAGGCCGGCGGCGCCGACTCCCACTCCGGCATGCTCAGCCCTGCCGGATCGTAGACAACCTCGCCTGCCCGCAGCGTCATGACGCACTCAAGCTTCTCCGTGCCGATCAGCTTGGCACGCCCGCAGTCGGTGTAGCCGAAGGTGCCTGTGAGGTGCTTCAACACCGCGACGTCGGCCTCGGCGCCGACGCTGAGCGTGCCCAGCTCCGGGCGCCGGATCTCCTGTGCCGGCGTGACGGTGGAGCGCAGGATCACCTCCTGGAGCGGCATGCCCATGCTCAGAACCTTCGACATGGTGGTGAGCATGCTGACCACGGGGCCGTTGATGTTGGCCATGTGCAGGTCGGTGCTGATCGAGTCGGGTGGGAAGCCATCGCGCAGGGCGGGCACCGCGTTGCGGAACCAGAAGCTGCCCGCACCGTGCCCCAGATCGAAGATGACGCCTCTCTCACGGGCCTGGCGCATGTGGTCATAGACCTTGCCGTGCTCGTCGATGACGGGGAATTGCTGGGCAAAGACGTGGGTGTGGATGTCGCCCGGGCGGAGCTTCTTGAGGATCAAGTCGGGGTAGGAGCGCTCCGGCGGACGGGGCCAGAAGTCGACCATAATCGGCATTTGGCACAGGTTGCCCGCATCCAGCGCCCGATCGACCGAGGCCCAGGGCGGATGTTCGGCATCCCACGGGGCCTTTGTCCAGTAGTGTGCCGTTTTGATGCCCACGATGATGTCGGGATAGGTCTGCGCGATCGCGGCGACGATACCCGGCTCCATCGCGTTGACGTCCTGCTCCGAGGCGGCGTTGACCATGCCGCCTGCGGCAATGTTCAGCAACGCAAGGATTCGGACCTTGGCACGGTCGATATAGTGTGTCTTGAAGGCGGGGAAGTCCTTCCAGCCGACGGTCCCGACATCCACCGTGGTTGTCACGCCCGAGGCGAGCAGGTGGGCGTCGGCGTTCATCCCACCAACGTAGGCCGCGTCCGTGGGCACGAAGGGGTAGACGTGGGTATGGATGTCGAGCAAACCCGGTGTCACGAGGTGCCCTGTGACGTCTGCGGCGGTCGTGGCGGTGCTGGGCGCGATGTCCTCTGTTACCTCGGCGATCTTTCCGCCGCGGATAGCGACATCGCGGGGTCCGTCGATGTTGTTGGCAGGATCGATGACATGCCCGCCCTTGAGGAGCAGGTCAAAAGTTGATTCGGTGTCTTCGGTCTGGGTTGTCACCTACATCTCCTGATGATGTTGTGTGGTAGTCTGCCTTTCAGCACTACTGCTCCTGGAGCGCCTTCTGATAGAGGGCGGTGCCGTAGAATTCGTAGGAAGCGGCCTTGTCGGGGACGTCGACGAGGTGGACGGTGAAGCGAGCCGGCACGCCGTTGTCCGGTAGGTACTCGGCGAAGAAGTTGCGGTAGGCCTCGGCGTAGGCTGCTCGGAGCCGGTCGAGCTCCGCCGCGTAGCCCAAGGGGTCGACCAGTGGGTTCGGTGACTTGGGCTGGCAGCCGAAGGCGTGGACCTCGATGAAGTCGACATCTCTGAGCGAATCACAGATGCCAGCCTCCTGCAGCCAGAGCTCCCAGCTCTTGAAGACCAGCGGGATCTCCTCCTTGGGCTCCATCGTGACCAGCTCGTCCAGCCCCAACACGCCTTTGGCCGAGTAGCCGCCGGTCAGCCCGGCAAACGAGATCTTCAGGTCGCCGTCAGGCAGCTCCTCGGTGACTAGCGCCGAGAGGACCGGGCGATCACCGGTGTAGTAATAGGTCAACTTTCCGCGTTTCTTAACATTGAACGGCATCGTGACTTCTCCTTGTCATCTAGCTGTTGGGGTGGGCCGGCCTTCGTTATGCTTACCACCCGTCTCCGTCCGGGAAAACGTTCTCGTACTTCGCGCTGGTGCGAGGTTCGGCCATCATCTCGGCGACGGTGTCGCGCCACGTGGCGTAGTGGGCGGTCTTCTTGTGCTCAACCGTGGCCGCCTCGTCGCGATAGGCTTCGACGAGTACGAACCGGGTGGGGTCATCCTGTTGTTGGATGACGTCGAAGCGGGCGATGCCGGGCTCCTGCACGCTGTTGCGGGCGTTTGCGAGGGTGGCTTGTGTGAAGGCGTCGACGCAGTCGGGCTTCACGTGGACATAGACCAGGACGATGAACATCGGTTTGCTCCTTTCTGGTCGCTGGATCTGGGTGGTCCGATCTGTGAGTCAGCTACCTGACTCCGATTGTACTTGGGGCTCAGGAAGTGCAAACTCAATGGCACCGCGGCAGATCACTCGCGCTCAAGCCGGTCGTTGCGCTCCCAGACGCTCGCCATCTCCAACCCGAAGGCCCGGGGGACCGACATCACTTGGGTGAAGTGCGCTTCCAGCCACTCAGCGTCGTAGGGCGTCCACCAGATGCTCTCGGCCCTGGTGTTGTTAGCCTCGCCGGTGAAGTAGGCGGCCCAGCGCTGCCGGATGGTAGCATTGATGTGGATCACCACGAAGTCGGGCCGCAGGCGTACGGAGAGCGGCTCCCCACGCGTGATGTGGAACTGGGGAGCAGGGGAGGTCGCTTCGACGATATGCCATGGATAGAGGTAGGCGACGACGCGGTCGCCCGGCTGCGCATGCCGGTTCAGCCATTCCGCAACCTGCTGGACACCGTCGGACGTGGTCTGGATGACGCTGCGGTAGCCGATGGAGGAGCGATGTCCGATATAGCGGGCGCCGAGCCACTGGTAGCCGTTCAGGTTATAGTCCGGATAGCAGAGGGCCAGATCGACGCCTAGCCCCAAGATGGCCAAGGCGCCGATGCCGAGCGCCAGGGCTCTGTGACGTGACAGCAGCGCCAAGAGCTGATCGGCTCCTAGGATCGCCAGGATCGGGAGCACGCTGATCATGTAGAAGGTCTGCGCGAGCGGCAGCAGGACCAAGCCGAGGACGTAGAACCCGAGCACGAGCAGCGGGAACCTGTGCTCCGGTCTGCGTCTCCACTGCAAAGCTGCCGCCACCGGACTGACCAGGAGCCCCAGTCCGATCAGCGGGCTGGACTTGAAGAGCACGCTACTCAGGTGGAGGATCGCAGCCTCGCCGGCGAAGGCCGGGCTCCACGCCATCTCGTGCTCGAACCTGGAGATCAGACTGGCGATGATGGCGGGGTTCGTCGTGTGCACCGGCGGTAGGACCATGAAGGTCCCAAGGGCCAGGACGAGCACGAAGGCGACCAGGTGCAACGGCGCCACGGTGCTGTCGCGATGCCTCATTGCCCAGACCAGGACCGCGCCCCAGCCGCCGAGGGCGAGGAGGGCATGAAGACGCAACAGAGCTCCATCGCGCCCTTCGAGCGGGAGTGTATTCAGACTGAGCCAGCCGAACGCGATGGCGGCGCACATCAGGACCATAAGGCTGATGCCTCTGCGCAGCTCCTGTCCCGACAGGCTGATGCTCCGCCGGTGGCCCGGAACGGTGAGGATGTCGAGGACGATGGCGGGAAAGATGACGATCGTCGTGGCCTTGCCCGACAGCGCCAGACCGAGGATGATCCCTGTCATCGTTGCCCAGCCCACCGTTCCTGTCTCTCGTAGACGGGACATCACGACCAGCAACCAGACAAGGGCGCAGGCCACGAAGACGTCAGTTTCCGTGAAAGCCGTCCTGGCGAAGGAGAGGAAGAACGGGCTGGTCGCGAGGATTGCAGCGGCGAGCAGCCCCGTTCTCGTCTCGAGGCCACGCTTGCAGACCGCGAAGACGCCCGCGATGGTCAGCGCCCCCACAAGTGCACTGACGGCGCGTGCGGTCAGTAGGTCAGCGACGCCCAAGAGCCCATAGACGGCAGCGACGACCGCCATGGGGAGGCGCGTCTGGCTGGGGTCGGAGGGGGAGCCCCTAAGCCAGCCATCGGGTTGGGCCAAATAAGACCGTGCGATCTCGATGTCGGTCTGCTCGTCCCAGGAGATGCCCTGGCGGTTCAGGGTGGGCAGGAGCAGCGCGCCGTAGCAGAGCAGCAACAGGCCCAGCGCGCAGGCGGGCTGCCGGATACGCATCGCATCCCATATCCCTGCGCGTCGCATGCTACGCCTGAGTCTAGGGCTCGATCCGTCGGTTGACGTGATCCTGAAGCCCGGGGTAGACCAGGCGCCGGCACCGACCGGGCTTCCCATGCTGTGACCGTCTCCTCATAGCAGCAGCAGGAGCAGGGCGCCCACCAGCGCCCCCATCACGAGGCCGACTCCGACGTCAGCGGCGTGGTGCAGGCCAAGGACGACGCGACTGATCGCGACGCTCACGGCCCAGCACAGTAAGAGCAGCGCGCCCCACCAAGGGAGTAGCGCTCCCACGGCGACGAGGAGCGCGCCGGCTCGTGCGGCGTGACCGGAGGGGAAGGCGTGGGGGTCGAAGTCGGCGAAGAAGCGCCCCCCCGCTCCCTCGGGTCGAGGTCGGCGGATCAGGTACTTGAGGATGGTGCTTGCACACCAGGCGAGGGCTGTCGCCAGGACGACATGCTCACCCAGGCGCGCCCAGAAACCCGTGCCGAAGCGCCACGCCAGGACGCCGATGGCCAGCCAGAGGAGGCTGTCGCCGGTGCGCGTCCAGAGCCCCATCCCAAACCTCGCCACGCGTGCACGCCGCGGTGGTGCGCCGTCGAGCCAGCCGGACAAGGCCAGCGTGGCCCGGGCGTCGAGGTCGGCGGCGCGGGTCCGCCAGCCGGTCACGCCATCCCCCGGTCGGCGAGTTCGCGACGGCAGATCTCGAGCTGGAAAGGTTTGTCGGCGTCCATGCCCATCTCAGGGTAGGGGACCTCGAGAGCGCAGACGTTGAGCCCCAGCTTGCGCTGCACTCGCTGCTCAAGCTCCGCGAGCGTCAGTCGTCCGGAGAGGTAACGGACCAAGAAGATCGGGCCGAGGTGCAGGGCCTGCTTGACAACACTCTTGCGGCTTCGCATCAGGGCCTGCCAGAGGTCGTGATGGGATTGTCCGATGTGCGGCGCGATGACGTGGATGTCGCCGGCGGCGAAATCGCCATCGGCGAAGCGTGCGTAGCTGCGCCGCGACGTCGGGAAGCGAGCTTCCATCCTGGCGCGCGCGATCAGGCTATGGTAGATGTCGATCGTCGGATCGTTCGCCAGCCTTAGCAACGCCTCGATCATAGCGCTTGTGAGCAGGGGGATGTCGCAGCTCACCATCAGGACCTGGGAGGCCTTGGGGTCGGCGGTTGTGGCGCGCTCGATGCCGGCGAGGCAGTTACCCAGCATCGAGCCGACATCGGGAAGGTAGGCCGTGACCTTGGGTGCGTGCAGCCCCCGGCCCTCCTCGATGCCCACCACAACGATGCGCGTGATGCTCGGGGCACCGGTCAGGGCCGCCAGCACCCACTGGCCCATCGGCTTGCCGGCGACATCGAGCAGCGCCTTGGGTTGTCCCTGGGTATGGGCATAGAGCAGGTCCTCCTGCTGGGGTACGCCACCGGCGAGCACTATCGCGTCCATGATTGTCGTCACCTCCTATCCGTTCAGGGCCATGATGTGAGGGTGCATGCCCAGCTGCGCGATGACTTCGCTTAACTCGTGGCGGGTCAAGGCTCGCCCCTTGCCCGCGGCTGCTACCAGCGCCGCCTCCATCATATTGGTGCCGAACGAACGCCCGTTGAGGCGTGGCGTGGTGGTCACCAGGTAGCGCACTCCGGCGGAGGTGAAGGTCGCTACGTCGGCCTCGGTGGTGGTGTTGGTGAGGATGGTCTTGCCGTCGAGGCGCGGAGGCATGTGCCGCTTGGTGTAGCTGCAGTCTCCGGCAATGATTGTGGCCCACTGATACCAGCGCGTGAAGCGGGGCACGGTCTCGTGCTGCTTCTCGCCGACGGGATAGAGCATGGCAATGGGCAGCCGCGTCACGATTGGCCCCAGGAGGCGGAGCATCAGGTTAACCTGGTCCAAGGTCCGCAGCGCAATGGGAACCCCCAACGCGAAGAGCAGGTCGCCGTAGACGCTCTCATAACCCGCCTCGTGCAGGCTGAGAGCCATGCCGTAGCGATCC
>NPIE01004691.1_pt1 | contig 10545 bp, 8 predicted proteins | sample 8637661 | NCBI WGS metagenome assembly NPIE01 (sample SAMN07420842, study PRJNA396082) | bioreactor metagenome | isolation source: sample BA12 brine-fed electro-methanogenic bioreactor BA | place: Japan: Kochi | collected 2016-12-09 | reverse complement strand
ATAAAGGTATCAGTGATAATTTGGGTTTGGAGAGGAGAGGAGGGGGAGAGGGCGGAACATGTTTGGTTGAGCCAGATGAAGCACAATCAAATGGGCGGATCACAACTATACGCTGGCTCTTTTCACTGAGGCTTTGGATACTCGCAAGGGTCTTCTTGTCAATCAGTACCAGGAGCGTCAAAGTCCAGCTCCACAAAATCCCGGTTGACCTCGATTCGATCCATATCGTCAATAAATCGGCGCTTCTTCTCCTGCTCTGCCATGGAGGAGAGGAGGTCGTCGAAGGTCTGGCCGGGTTGCTTCAGATCGGAGATTGCGGCCCAGACCTCTTCCGATACTGGGATCCTTTTCATCGCAGCCATACAGGTATTGGAGTAGTTATTATATTAACAGTGTTGCATTAGAGGAGGGGGCGGAGGAATGGAGAGGGAGAAAAGAAAGAAATGAAAATGGACATATAAGCATAGCCATAACTGAAACGAAAGTTATGGACATGTCCATACTATGTCCATACTATGTCCATAATTATCAGAGGCCTACCTGAAACGATTAATCAACCCAGATAAATATGTGCCTCGTTTAGTTCCCATCTGTTGAAACAGAGAGGAGAAGGTTAAGTGACGACATGTGCAGATAGTTTTTTTGGGAAAAATTGTTATTCATCCTCCCACTGCCTTGTTCGCCTTTGCAAAGAGGGCTGGCGGCATTGGTGAGTCCAATTCCCAGATGATGCTCATGGGCCGGCTTCCCTCATGAGAGATGTAGCGGCCCGGACCAAGGAAGATATATGGCTGAGTTATGCCGCCTACCTTCTTGTATTCCCGGACAAAGAAGAGGACTGTTGTTCCCAATCGTTGATGTTCAATGTACCGGCGGCCGGTCCCCGATGATGAAGATGTGGTGCTCTGGGATTGCCAATGGAAGAGAGTGTCAGTCACTGCATAATCATCATACATTGTTGAGGGAGAGTAGGCTTCCTCAGTCTTGTTCAGGGTGATAAAGAAGACATCCGTCTTCTTATCGGCAAGATAGACGACACCCTCACGCATTCCTGCACTCGCTCGTTTTGTCAGAGTATGGTGGCCGAGAGCGGCAAAGATCTGATCGCGGGTGTAGGTACAATGGAGTTCAAGGGGCGTTTCATACCCAAGATCGATTGGTTTTGGGATGAAATCGATATGTTCATAGTTGTAGCTTAGGAGATCAACTATTTCATCCCTGATCTCACTGTTTTGAAGGATATCGGCAAAGGCACGTTCCAGATGGCGACCATCTCCTATCATAGCCTGTTCATGTAGTGCTTCATCATAGAGAGAATAATAGAAGAGAGAGATGATCTGCTCCTCCTGTGGGGAAAGTGAGCGGGAGGAGAACGTTCTTGGATCATGCAGGAATGACTGGATGCATGTGATTGCGAAGGGGGAGTCAATAAAAGATAAGCGTTGAGCAGATTTTTTAGAAAAGAGTTTCTCTCTCTGATATTTCTCTGGATAGACACCTGCCTCAGAGGCAAGGTCAGTAAATGTTCCTATCAGATAGACATCGAGTGGTTTGAGTGCATGATGATCAAGGAAGTTTTTAAAGGACAGTTGTTTTCCGGTCTCTCTTTCAAATGCCTTTATTCGTTTGATCAGATACCGTTTATTCGTCAGATTTGCCTTGATATTTTCTAAGATATTCTCCCGAGCTACTTTTTCGAGATGGATATGGCATCCCTTCGGGAGTACATAGTCATTCCTCTTAATCTGGTCATAAAGGTTCTTCCCACCCGGTGCAAGGAGGGCCATGAGCTTTTCACCAAATCTATACCGTGTATTATGTCTGCCAACAAAATCAAGGACAGTCAGGCACTCCTTTCCTTCATGGAGGCGAAGGCCACGGCCAAGCTGCTGGAGGAAGACGGTGAGACTCTCAGTTGGCCGGAGGAAAAGAATGGTATTGACTTCTGGGATATCAACGCCTTCATTGTAAAGATCAACGATGAAGATGAAGTGAATCTCCCGGGATTTCAACCGGCCCTGAACCGTATCTCTCTCTTCTCTTGAGCTGTTTGCATGGAGAGCAGCAGAAGCGATACCAGCTTTATTGAATGATGCTGCCATGAACTCCGCATGATCAATAGTGACACAGAATCCAAGGCCAATGATATCATGAATATCTGTGGTATATTGCTCAATTGCCAGAATGATCTGATCTACTCTCTGATCCCGTTGCGTAGATGCGATAAAGATCTGTGAGAGCTCCCTTATGTCGTACTTCCCCTGTTTCCACGAGACACCCGATAGATCAATGATGTCTGTTACTCCGAAATAGTGAAACGGGGCGAGGAGTTTCCGGTTAATCGCTTCTGGCAATCGAATTTCTGCACTGATCTTCCCATCAAAGTACTCCAGAATATCAAGGTCGTCCATCCGTTCGGGAGTTGCAGTCAGACCAAGGAGGATCTGTGGCATATAATAGGTGAGGAGTTTCTGGTACGATGGAGCAGCAGCATGGTGGAATTCATCCACGATGATCATATCATAGTAATCAGGGGTAGTACGAGCAGGGAGATCGGCACTATTCAGGCTCTGAATGGAGATGAAGAGGTGATCAATCTGTGAGGGTTTATGTCCTCCAACCATAAGATCACCAAAATTCGGATCTCGTAAGATCCCCCGGAAAACAGACAGGCTCTGCTTGAGGATCTCTTCCCTATGTGCAACAAAGAGGAGGCGTGGGTACTGCCTTGGTCGGGCGATCTGGCTCTTGTAATCAAATGCAGAGATAACCGTCTTCCCTGTCCCGGTGGCGGCAACAACCAGATTTCGGTAATTGTTATGGATTTGTCGTTCAGCCTGAAGTTTCTCAAGTATCTCCTTCTGAAAATAGTAGGGTTGGATATCAAAGACGGGCACCAGTTCATCATATTTTGGCCTTTCTTTTGAAAGAGCCCGTCTCAATCGATCCTGATCTTCATGCCGATACAGGATAAACTCCGGATTATCCCAATATGAGTCAAATGTAGCCTCAATCTTCCGTATGATATCCAATGAATCCTGTTCGGTTACTTTGACATTCCATTCAAGGCCGCTTGTTATTGCGGGATTTGAGATATTGGCAGATCCGATATAGGCAGTTGAAAAACCAGTATTTCTGTGGAATAAATAGGTCTTCGCATGGAGACGGGTACGATCGGTATCATAGGAGATCTTCACCTCTGTATTTGGGAGTTTTGTGAGTTCTTCGATGGCTTTGAGATCAGTTGCTCCGGTATATGAGGTTGTGATAATCCTGAGTTTATTCCCCCGGCTCACAAAGTCTCTCAGATCATCGATGATTAACCTGATTCCACTCCACTTGATAAATGAGATGAGGAGATCAATCCTGTCAGATGACTGGATCTCGTGTTTGAATTCACTTGCCAGACTTGGCTCATTTGGGGATCCGGTAAAGAGACTGGTCTGTGCTATCGAGGTTCGTGGCCGATCAACCCCCCAATCTCCAATGGGAGAGATCCCCTCAGAATGAACACCAGTCTGTTCCCTCTCTTTGATAGCAAGGAGGAGCTCAGCATCTCTCGTTATTTTGCAGAGTTCAGCAGGTGCAAAATCCATCTGAGATGAAACAAGCTGGATGATCTCGTTACAGATGAGAATTTGTTTGTCGAGAGATGTATGTTTCTCATCAGCGATCCTGAGCATCTTCAGGATTAATGAATGAAGATACCGAGAGAGGATCACCTGTGGATCATATTTTTCGAGTTTTTCCTTTTGGATGTCAATTCGATCTCTATCGAGGAGATTGAGTTTGGATGAGAGATATTCATGGATGAGCTGCTCATAGATGCCCGGAGGGAGGGAGGAGGGGAGAGCCATATTAGAACATGACTGGAAATCACGAAAAGGTTGTTGGTGTTGGAGGTGAGAAGAGGAGAGTGCGGGAAGAAATAGGTGGAACAAAGGAAAGGAGTGGTGAACATCCTTTCAAGAATTATTTTGGAGTATTATATGCGCTATTGTTCCTTTATTGGGACGATAGTCCCGTTTTACTATTGCTTCACACACAAGATCACACCTGTCAATGCCGGGAACAAATGGCTCACCTGTGGCGGTTTGAAGGTGAATTGAGGTGTGGAGAAGTGGATCAGTTTTGGGTGAGCGAAAACAGGATGACACCCTCACGGATACCCTTTATACATCATCGGTACAATCGATATTGTACCATCACATGCAAGGGTGCATTATGATGAGAAGCCTGAATTATCGTATCCACCTCCGAAGAGAGCCGGAAGGCGGGTATACCGTCACCGTGCCGACGCTTCCCGGCTGCGTCACCTTCGGGGAGACCATTGAGGAGGCCATAACGATGGCACGAGAAGCCATTGAGTTGTATCTTGAGGATTGTGCCGCCAATTCTGATTGATATGGGATCTATTCGTCCACCAGGTTACACTCATCATTTCCCTTAGAACATGAGCCTCAAAAACCGGGAACTGCCTTGATTTCTAAAACCCTTCTTCCACGGAATCACCTGTAGATATTGAATCGACACCTCAATCTGACTTAGGAGAAGTTATTTAAGTTTTGAGAGAGTACTGTGTATTGTTATATGCGCTATCGTTCCTTTATTGGGACGATAGTTTCTTCTTATTATTGCTCCTTTTACTATTATGACAAATAGGTGCGCTATTTTTATTGATAATGGCTATCTATCTAAAATCGTTCCAAATGGCTTGAAGATAAATTTCGAATTATTTTCAGATAAGGTTAGTGATGGGAACGAAAGACTACGGACATATTTCTATGATTGTATGCCATATCAAAGCAACCATCCTACTGTAGAAGAAAAAGAGAGATATAGCAATTATTGTAAGTTTAGAGACATTATAGAAGGCCTTCCTCGATTTCAGATGAGATTTGGGAAGTTGCAAAGAACTGACGATGGATCATTCAGACAGAAAAGAGTTGATATCCTAATGGCCGTCGAATTAGTCCGATTAAGTTGGTCTCATCAGATTGGTTATGCGGTGATTATCGCTGGAGATAGTGATTTTGTTCCAGCTATCGAAGCTGCCAAGGATGCCGGTGTCATAACTAGATTGGTTTATTCAAAAAAATCCATCCACGATGAGCTTCTTGCATCTGTTGACGAGAGATTTGAGATGAATCAGAATTTCTTTGATACTGTAAAAAGATAAGGACAAGACCCCAACACCTCTTGAAATTCACTCATCTCACACTCAAAACCTCTTCTTCTCCAAAACTACACCTTCCCCCCTCAACCCCTTTTCACAATCTTTATCGTAACCGCCACTCCTACTTAACAATAAAGCGAAGCAATCAGCAAAGCAACCTCAGAGATATCACCTCGCCTCCCCCCCCGACCAGAATACCGATAACGATAGAGGACACCCACCATGGATCTTACCGAACGCCAGACCCGGAAGCAGCGGATCGACCCCCTTTTGCGTGCTGCCGGGTGGGATGTGGTGCCATACAGGGAGGGAACGCCCCTCAGCCAGTACACACGGTGTGCCATTGAGGAGTTTCCGACCACAAACGGCCCTGCCGATTATGCTCTCGTCCTTGATGGCGTGATCCTCGGGATTGTCGAGGCGAAGAAGCTGACACTCGGGCCGCAGAACGTGCTCACCCAGGCAGAGCGGTATGCTGCCGGGGTTTCCGGAAGTCCATTTAACTTCAATGGCCTCAAGGTTCCGTTCCTCTATTCGACAAACGGCGAGGTGATCTGGTACCACGATATCCGGCATTCTCTGAACCGTTCCCGGCAGATAGCTACCTTCCATACACCTGATGCATTGAAGGAGTTCCTTGGAGGGCGTTTCAATGAGGCAGTATCCAGATTCTTCGAGACCCCGGACAATGCCATGATGCGGCCATACCAGCGGGAGGCCTGCGATGCGATCGGCCGGGCAATCAAAGACCGGAAGCAGGTGATGCTCCTTGCAATGGCGACCGGCACCGGGAAGACCTACACGATGGTGAACCTTGTCTACCGGCTGATGAAGGCCGGGGTTGCGAAACGGGTGCTTTTCCTTGTCGATCGCCGGGCACTGGCTGCACAGGCGGTGCGGGCCTTTGCCTCGTTTGAGACTGAGCAGGGCCTGAAGTTTGATAAGACCTATGAGGTCTACAGCCAGCAGTTCCAGAAGGAGGATTTTGATGAGAAGGAGGCGTTTTCATCAAATCTGCTTCCGAACTCCTACTTGACCGATCCCAAGCCCGCCCATAGTTTTGTGTATGTCTCGACGATCCAGCGGATGATCATCAACCTCTTCGGCAGATCTGCCGCCCTCTCCTGTGTGGATGATGAAGACGGTGATGCCGACACCCTCAACATTCCTATCCATGCATTCGATCTGATCATCGCAGACGAATGCCACCGGGGCTATTCCTCGCAGGAGCTCTCGATCTGGAGAAATACCCTCAATCATTTTGATGCGGTCAAGGTCGGCCTCACCGCCACACCGGCAGCACACACGATGGGGTACTTCAAGGAGAAGATCTACGAATACGGGTATAAGCAGGCTGTTCTGGATGGCTATCTTGTCGATTACGATATTGTCGCCATCGAATCCGATGTGCGGATGAAAGGGATCTTCCTGAGAGAAGGCGAGACGATCGATCAGATCGATCCTGAAACCGGCAGCCGAATCATCGATGTACTCGAAGACGAGCGGGAATTTGATGTCGATACGATAGAACGAAAGATCACCTCAATAGACTCGAACAGAAAGATCCTTGAAGAGATCAAGACCCTTGCACTGGAACACGAGGAACGGTATGGCAGGTTCCCAAAGACCCTCATCTTTGCTGCACAGGATATCCCGCATATCTCCCATGCCGACCAGCTGGTGGATCTCGCCCGTGATACCTTCGGGAGAGGCGATTCCTTTGTCCAGAAGATCACCGGGAAAGTGGATCGCCCGCTCCAGCAGATCCGCCTCTTCAGAAACCGGAAGATGCCCGGTATCGTGGTGACGGTTGACCTCCTCTCAACCGGGGTCGATATCCCTGATCTTGAGTATATCGTCTTCCTCAGGGCCGTGAAATCCCGTATCCTCTTCGAACAGATGCTCGGGCGGGGCACCCGCAAAGGGGAACATCACCCGGACAAATCGCATTTCGTCGTCTTCGACTGTTTCGGGGGATCGCTCCTCGCCTACTTCAATACCGTCACCGGGATCACCGCAGAGCTTCCTGAGCGGGAGACGAAGCCGATCACCCGGATCATCGAGGAGATCTGGAACAACCAGGATCGGGCATACAACACCCGGATTCTTGTGAAGCGGCTGCATAGGATCGACAAGGAGATGTCAGGCGAGGCCCGCGATCTCTTCAGTGCGTATATAGAAGGTGGTGATCTTGCGAAGTTCGCAGTATCTCTTGATCGACGGCTTGCAGAGGAGTTCACCGCCACGATGAGAATTCTGCGGGATCCGAAATTCCAGGAGCTGCTTCAGGACTATCCCCGCCCGAGGAAGACCTTCATCGTTGATTACACCACCCAGGATACTGTCACCTCCACCTGGGTGGTCCGGGATGCCTCCGGCAATGAGTTGAAGCCGGGGGATTATCTCGCCCAGTTCTCGCAGTTTGTGAAGGAGAACCCTGAAAAAATTGCGGCGATTGGCATCCTCCTCGACCGCCCTCAGGAATGGGGAACCGATGCACTCTCTGAGCTGAAACAGAAGCTTGAGACGACACCGCAGCGGTTCACCCTCGAAAATCTCCAGCGGGCGCACTCGGTTCGGTATCAGAAGGCGCTTGTGGATATCATCTCGATGGTGAAACATGCCGCCCATGAAGAAGAGGAGCTGCTGACGGCAGAAGAGCGGGTTTCCCGTGCCTTTGAGAAGGTGGCTGCGGGGAAGACCTTCACTACTGAACAGCAGGTCTGGCTGGATCGCATCCGGGCACATTTAACCGCAAACCTCTCCATAGATAAAGAGGACTTTTGATATCATCCCGGTCTTTGCAGATCACGGGGGATGGAGGCCGGCCGACCGGATATTTGAATATGAACTGGCCGGACTTCTGAAGGAATTTAATGAGGCAGTTGCAGCATGAGTGACGTTGTTCAAAAACTCTGGGGCTTTTGCCATACGCTGAGGCACGAAGGTATCGATTATGGCGACTATATCGAGCAGATAACGTACCTGCTCTTCCTCAAGATGGCAACGGAACGCGAGGTCGAGATGCCGGATGGCTGTGACTGGAACACCCTCAAGGAGAAGTCCGGCACCGAGCTCACCGAACACTATCTCGATCTGCTCAGGCAGCTTGGGAAAGCAGACGGCCTCCTCGGCGATATCTTCGCCGGTGCACTCTCCCGGTTCAATAACCCAGTCGCCCTCAAGAAGCTGATCGGCTTAATCGACGAGACCGAATGGACGGCCCTCGATGTCGATGTGAAGGCGGCTGCATTCGAAGGGCTCCTCCAGAAGGCGGCAAGCGAGGGGAAGAAGGGAGCCGGCCAGTACTTCACGCCGAGGATTCTGATCCAGGCGATCGTCAGATGCATGAAGCCGGACCCCCGGAACCACCGGGAGTTCACCATCATCGACCCGGCCTGCGGAACCGGCGGCTTTCTCGTCTGTGCGTATGAATGGCTGAAAGCACAGACCGAGGGCGGGGCACTTGACCGCGATCTTGTCAAGCGGATCAAGTTTAGTACCTATTATGGGCAGGAGCTTGTGGAACGGCCCCGGCGGCTCGCCCTGATGAACCTCTTCCTCCACCGGACTTGAACCCGAGATCAAGCTCGGCGATTCCATCTACCAGGTGCCGGACTCCCGGCGGTTCGATCTTGTCCTGACCAATCCCCCCTTCGGGACAAAGGGGGCGGCCCAATCGCCGGAGCGTGAGGATTTCGTCATCGAGACGAGCAACAAGCAGCTGAACTTCATCCAGCACGTGATGACGATCTTAAAGCCCGGCGGGAGGGCGGCGATTGTGGTGCCGGACAATGTCCTCTTCGCCGATAAGGCAGGGGAGGTATTCGAGCTCCTCTGCGAAGACAATGATCTCCACACCGTCCTCAGGCTCCCCGACGGCACCTTCACCCCGTACTCCCCCGGCACGAAGACGAACGTCATCTTCTTTACAAAGGGCTTCCCGACCGAAACGACCTGGGTCTATGATGCCCGGACAAATGTCCCAAAGATCACCAAGAAGGACCGGGCACTCACCCCCGGCTATTTCGCCGCTTTCGAGCAGTGCTATGGCCCCGATCCGAATGGCCGGGCCCCCCGCGACCCCGGCGACTCCGCCGAGGATCGCTGGCGGTCATTCCACATCACCGAGCTGAAGGAGCTCAACTACAAGATCGACTCCCTCAAGTGGCTCCGTGACGACTCCCTCGGCACCGGCGAGGCCCTCCCCCTCCCCGAGGAACTCGCCGCCGAGGCGATAGACGAGCTGGAGGAAGCAGTGGAAGAGCTGAAGGCGATCCTCGACATGATAGGAAATGGCTATGCAACAGAGGAGTGAGCTGCCGGAGGGGTGGGTTTCAAAGGAATTAAAGGATATTATCACAATATCCAGTGGTAAATTCATAAAAGCAACCGATTATGATAAGGAACCTAAGAAACCATATCCCGTTGCAGGTGCAGGAGGACCAATTGGGTGGACTGATAAATACAACTTTAATCCACCCATAGTTGCTCTTGGCCGGGTTGGGGCGGCAGGTTCTCTAAACGTATATCACACAAACGCTTGGGTAACTGATAACACACTCGTTGTAAAGCCAATACAAAGTGAAATGCTCAAGTGGTTAATACTCTNNCTTTTTCAGAACAGTAGACTGGTTATCTCTGAGAACAGGTAGTTCACAGCCACTAATAACACAAAAAATTATAAAATCATTAGTTATCCCTCTCCCACCCCTCGCTGAACAGCACCGAATCGTCGGCGCCATCGAAGCCCTCTTTGCCCGGCTGGATGCGACTGAAGCCCGCCTGGCACGGGTGCCTGAGATCATGAAGCGGTTCCGGCAGTCGGTGCTCGCCGCTGCGTGTGAGGGGAGGCTGACGGAGGATTGGCGGGAGCTCTTTTTTACAGGAATAATTGATCGAGATGATCCGGGTTTACTTCAATCACCTTATGAAGAACATCATGATTACCACCAATTTGATCTTCCACAAAAATGGATTTGGACTAAGATTTCTGAAATTGGAGAAGTATCAGGCGGATTAACAAAAAATAGCACACGAAATCAGTTTGAACTAAAAATGCCCTACCTCCGTGTAGCAAATGTGTATTCTAATAAGTTAGATCTCTCCGAAATTAAGACAATAGGTGTCAGAGAAGCAGAAGTGGATCGATATTTACTCAAACAAGGGGATTTGCTGGTTGTTGAAGGTAATGGAAGTAAAGAACAAATTGGAAGGGTTGCACAATGGGATGGAAGTGTAGATCCATGCCTTCATCAGAACCATATAATTAGAATCAGGCTAAATCAAGATATTAATCGCCAATTTGTTACAATATGGCTTCTTTCATCTCAAGGAAGAGAGATGATAACCTAAGTTTGCCACTTTGG
>NPIE01020154.1_pt1 | contig 10546 bp, 9 predicted proteins | sample 8637661 | NCBI WGS metagenome assembly NPIE01 (sample SAMN07420842, study PRJNA396082) | bioreactor metagenome | isolation source: sample BA12 brine-fed electro-methanogenic bioreactor BA | place: Japan: Kochi | collected 2016-12-09 | reverse complement strand
TGAAGGGTTGATAAGGGTCGACTAGTTAATACAGATTCATTATAAATTGAAGATAATTTTAGAAATTTTTGTAACAAATCAGCTTATTCGATATTAGGTAGGGGATTCATATAATTGTTTTTATACTGAAAAACTTCATTCTCATGAAATATCATGATGAACCTCTTAATCAACTTTCACTTTCACTTTCACTTTCACTTTCACTTGCAATTGCAAATTCAGTAATTCAGATTATTTATATTACTGGTCGTATACCAAAAGACTGGTATTGGGCATAACTTGAGATGCCTATTTGATACAATTAGAAATGCATTAAGAATAAATAGGACAAAAACAGATTATTTATGAACTAATATTTTAACAGAATGAAACAAAAAATCCAAACTATTTTAACTTCCACCACAACAGCAATTCAAATGCTAGTAGTATTCAGTTTTACACAAAAACACCGCACGATGTAAATGAGTTGGTGGGAGTTAACAAACATCTTCCTTTTGGAAAAATTGTGGCTTGGGTAGGTGACCCACATGACTTACCACCATGTTGGAAAGTTTGCAATGGTAAGGGGATGAGAAAAGAGGAGTACCCAGAACTTCAAAACATACTTGCTCTTTATTGAGGAGGTGAATATGGCAAAAATAGAGATTATTTTAGACTTCCGGATTTACAAGGGATGTTATTACGTAGAGTAAACGGAAATAGAAAAGATGATTTTAAAGATCCCGATATCAAAAGCAGAAAAGATGTACTTGGAAATACATCTTTTTATGTAGGCTCATTTCAAAAGGATGAACTTTGCACTCATTCACATAGTTATTTTGGAGCACATTCAGGTGTTAAGGGAGGAACGAATAACTTTTTTACTAATGGACACCATTCTGCCGCAAATGGAGGAATAGCTAATGCAGGGGGAAATGAAACCAGACAAAAAATGTTGCAGTTTATTGGATTATCAAAGTAAAATAAGCATTGCATGCAGATGTAAGTAGCATGTGTATTTGAGATATTGTACTTGTCATTGAAGTTGACAATTAGCAAACTAAATAACTAGAACGGTTAACATCCCAAACCGTTCTTTGAGTGCAATTCAAAAGAAAACAGGGAAGCCGAAAACTGAATAGAGTAGGTGCAAATTAAAACTTCTAATAATGAAAGTTTCTATTAAGAGTATCAAAAGAGTTGAAAAGAATTCGGAATTTGCGAGTCGTGTAACTTGTCAAAGACGTAGCTAGGTCAATTCTGGTTTTACTGCCCAAATTTGGGCAGTAAAACCATTAAAACTTAATTTATTCAAAAGATGAATTATAAAAAATCAGACTATTTACAAGTTGTTAAATATAATGATAAGTTTTTTGTTTATCATTCACTCTTTAACAACCCTACATTACTTGATAGTTCAATCATTAATTTCATTAATTTGTTTGAAACACCCAAAAGTGTTCAGGAAGTTATAGAAGATTTAGACGGTGATGTTATTGATGTTCTATCAGAACTTACCGAGCTTCATTTTATAATAGAAGAAGGTACTGATGAACGCAAAATTCTGTCAAACAAGCAAAAACAATTCATTCAAGATGTTTCGTCTGGTAAAGAATTAGTAAGATTAGAATTAGCCATAAGCAATTCATGTAATTTTGGTTGTAAACATTGTATGCATTTTCTTAATAACGATTTAGGTTCATTATCAAATCATGAAATGAATATGAGTATTGAAAATGCTAAAGCAAGTATTGATGCTTTCGTTGACATAATAAGAAAAAATGGGAATAATCGGGTTCGTTTGCACTTTGGCAACGGAGAACCCTTAATTAATTGGGGAACAATTCAATTTGTACTTGAGTATTGTGAATCTATAAATGATATTAACTTTTCTTACGCGATTAATACTAATCTAAGTCTTTTGAATACCGCAAAAGCTTTGATTTTGAAAAAATATGATGTTAAAATATCTACTTCCGTAGATGGTTTTGGAAAAGTAAATGACTTAATTAGAACATATAGGAATGGCAACGGCACATTTCATAAAATAGTAGAGAAAATTAAACTGCTTGATAAAATTGGATTCCCAATTGATGGTTTCTCTGTAACAGTTACAGATAAAAACTTCCCATATATTGATAGTACAATTGTTGATTGGGGAAAGAAAATTGGAATAAAAGACATTTCAATGGATTTTGATTTAGTGAACACAACAAATATTCCAGTTGAAAAATGTGTTGAAAAAATTATTTCAATGAGAAATTATGCAAAATCAAAAGGGATAAACTTTTATGGAACATGGGAAACACCATTTAGGATATTAACTAGTAATAGTTGGGTACATTCACCCCATTCATTTTGTCCCGCATTTGAGGGTAAAACAATTGAGTTTAATGTTGATAAATCAATAAAAGTTTGTGGACACACAAATACACGAGTTGGACATATCAACAGTTTAACTGAAATGTTCAATATTCAAAGTGAATATACCAAATTAATACGTAGCAGATTACCAGGAAACAATGAATTTTGTATAGGTTGTGAACTTGAAGGGTCTTGCTCCGGACAATGTCATGTAACAAGAGAAGCCTCGTTGAAGAACCCAGAATTAATTAAAAACATGTGTAATTTTATGAGGCAATCAACCAAGAAATTAATTATGGAGTATCTTGTTGGATTATAGTATTCAATAGAATTATCTTTATCATTAGCCTCAATTAGCTTTAAATGTGACTAATTTAAAATAATATATGAGACCAATAACAAATATTTATCTAACAAAGGAGTTACAAAAGCATACAACAATAAATAATATCGCCAAGGAAAAAGGTTACTTTGTAAACACTTTCAGAAGTTTAGTTGAACAAGTAGCTATACTATCTTACCTTAATAAGGATAATTTGCTTTTTTTTAGAGGACAAACAAACGATTACAGAAATAAAGCTGATAAATCAACTTTTTATCCATCCATTTACAGAAGTGAATACCTTACACAACAAGAACTAGATTATAGGTTTGAAAAACTTTATAGTGCCTCACATATTCTTGCTGATTTGTTTAAAAAAAATAAAATTGAAGGTCAATATGAATTAAGACGTAAAAAGTTTATCCAGTGGAGTATTCTTCAGCATTATGAAGTGACAGAAACGCCACTAGTAGATGTAACTCAGTCTATTCGTGTAGCTTGTTCATTTGCTCAATTAAACAATGATCAGGATTCAGCATTTATCTATGTGTTCGGACTTCCATATTTGACCAATCGAATTTCAATAAATTCCGAACATGATTTAATTAATATTAGACTTCTAAGTATTACTCCTCCGCAAGCTCTAAGGCCATATTTTCAAGAAGGATTTTTGGTTGGAACAGATGATATAACAAATGAATATGAAAGAAAAGAAGAACTAGATTTAAATACTAGGTTGATTGCAAAATTTGAGATTCCAAACTCAACTTCATTCTGGGGTAGGTCGTTTGATAGAATTCCTAAAAATGCTTTATATCCAGACAAAGATAAAATAGAAGGAATCTGTAAAGCTATAAGTAAAAATCTTAAAACTGAAGTTACATCTACAAATATTGGTACCTTCCTAAAGCTTTGGACTGATATTGAGCAACGTACTATTAAAAGGTCAAGAACATACATTAGGGATGTACATAATTTCAGAAATGCGATTTATGTATTGTCGAAATATGAACAAGAGAATTCAGGTTTATATGCAGAGATAGACCATGTAAGAAAATTTCGCAATACAGTAGTCCATAAACCACAAACAGTTAAAAATGAGGAGTTAAATAAATATATTGATTTACTAAGACAACTTAAAAAAGAAGTTTTCTAAAAAATTGCTAAAACAATACTATGGTGCATGTAGTAGATCTATAGCTTAGAGGAAGCAATTGTAATACTGAGAACTCTGAAACAATAAATGTAGACTAAATTATGTCAAGAAAACCAATACCTGAAAAATTAAAGTTAGAGTTGTGGATTAAATCTGCTGGGCGCTGTGAATTTAATGGATGTAATGAGCCTGTATGGTATAATGGGCTAACCCTCAGTGATGGAAATTTTGCGGAGGTTGCTCACATAATTGGGGCAAGTGAAGAAGGGCCAAGAGGAAGCGATGAATCAGATAATTTACAATTGGAGTTCTCAAATTTAATGCTTCTTTGTAGAAAATGTCACAAAGAAATTGATGATAATGAAGATAAATATTCGGTTGAATTATTAAGGAAATGGAAAAAGGAACACGAGGAAAGAATTTGTTTGATAACATCAATTAAACAAAATCACCACAGTCATATTGTAACATATAAAGCTAATGTTGGTCAACACACACCAACTTTTGATTATAAATATCTAGCAAACTATTTACTTCCTGACTATTACCCTGCTCAGACTGTAGATATAAAACTTGGTTTGGAGGACAGTCCTTTTAGGGATAAAGATGAGTTTTTTTATAAAGTTGAATTAAGTGCATTGGAGACAAATTTTTTGCAAAGAATTTCTCCTTTATTGAGTCAAGGTCAGATAAATCACATCTCCTTATTTGCATTTGCGCCCATGCCTTTGTTAATTAAGCTTGGAACCTTATTAAATGATATACATAACGTAGAAATACACCAGCCAATAAGAAACCCTAAAACCTGGAATCTTTCAAATGACAATATAAAAGAGAATTATAAGATAATCGAACCAGACAATATTTACGACAAGGTAGCTTTAAACATCTCATTAAGTGCAGACATTGATAATAGAAGAATAACTAGTGTACTAGGAGACAATTGTTCAATTTACACACTGACAATTGACAAACCATTTAATGATTTTTTAAAATCAAAAGTGCAGTTAGACGAATTTTCAAAAATCATTCGACTTTTGCTCAATAAAATAAAACTTAAATTTTCAAGTAAAACATCGTTGAATATTTTTCCAGCGATGCCAATAGCTACAGCAATAGAACTTGGAAGGTGTTGGATGCCTAAAGCAGATATGCCACTCGTAGTTTTTGATGAGAATAAAGTTAACTCTGGATTTTTTAAAACAATTAAAATAAAATAATGATGATATGATTAATAAAGAACAATTTAGTGAAATATTGGAGACATTAGGAGAAAACCTTGATATTTCAGAAACACAATTTAATGCCGCTGTTGCAAGCTATAAAACTGTCGGTGATTGGCTTTCAAAGGAGGACTCTGAATTAGCACCATTTAACCCGACAGTAAAACCTCAAGGGTCATTTATACTTGGCACTATAATTAAACCTATAGCCGATGAAGATGATTTGGATATAGATTTGGTTTGTGAATTGAGCAAGAAGAAAGATTCTTGGACGCAATTTGACCTAAAAAAAATTGTTGGAGACCAACTTAAAGCTAATAAAAAAATCGATGACCTGTTAGATAAAGAAGGAAGAAGGTGTTGGACGCTAAAATATCGTCAGAAATCTGATAATTTGAATGAAAAATATCACATGGATATTTTACCAGCTATTACACGGGAAGGTTATAATATAGTTTTGAATAAGATATATACAAAAGCATTTAGCACAGAAGAAGTAGATAAATTAAGTATTAGTATTACTGATAATAAAAGTGACAATTATTATTATTCTAACTCTCCTGAAGAGTGGAATAAAAGTAATCCGTTTGGATATGCGAGGTGGTTTTTTTCGAAAGCCACAATTCAACAAACTAAAAAAGTGTTTTCTCTAAATGAATCGGTGAAACCCGTTCCAACTTTTCAAAAAAATAGATTTCCCTTGCAGAGGGTTGTTCAAATTTTGAAAAGGCATAGAGATATTTTGTATAAAGATAAAAGTGAAGAAGCAAGAAAAAATAAACCAATTTCTATTATTATAACGACCTTAGCATCTCACGCATACAAAGGTGAAACAAACATTGTAGATGCTCTTGTTAATGTTGTTAATACAATGCAAGATTATATTAAAGACTATAACCCGAATACGGGAGAAAAAGAGAAGTGGATTGGTAATCCCATTAATAGCCTGGAAAACTTTGCTGATAAATGGAAAGAATTTCCAAACAGACAAACTCATTTTTATGATTGGTTGGAAGAAATTAGAAAAGATTTTAAAAATATGACTTCACAAGCTCAAAGAGGCCTAAGTTTTGTTAATGAATCAATGACTAAGCCTTTTGGAGAAAAATTGATAGAAAAGACATTCAGTTCATATAAGAATAAAGGACTACTAAAATCAACTTCTACACTTTTATCTGGTGAAATATCTCAAAATATTGACACTGAATTGCCTAAAAAATTGCCAAAAACTAAAAGAGAAGGATTTCAAAAATGAAATGGTGGGAAGAAAGAAAGCATATTTTTGTTAGGGAAAAATTTAGGCTGGATAAGGAATGGCAATTAAATAATTTTGAATTCTTTATAAAAAAAGATTATTTATGGTTGTCAGGCACTTTATTTCTTCCATCTATGAATGGAGGCTTTATTGACTTCGACTTTGAGCTTAAATATCCTGAAAACTATCCTTTTTCAACTCCATATATTTATCCGAAAGGAAGAGAAAAGAATTGGGTGGGTAATCACCAATTTATTAGTTCAGCTTTTTGTCTTGATATTAGGGATAAAACTTGGAATTCTTCACTATCAGCAGTTGATATAATAAAAAGCCTGAAAAAGCTTTTAATGGCTGCTTTAGACATGATTGAAAATAAAACAGGGAAGTTAGAAGTTTATGAAGAAGTTGAGCCAACAAAACTTGACAATACTACAAACACAATTCAATGTGTTGTACCTTTTCCATATACTTCTCCAAAAGACAAACAATTTGGGAATTTTTATTACTACTCTCCAATAGATGATAACAGAATTATAGTAATGCCAATTTTACCAGAAAAAGAACCTGAGGAGGAATACTTTAAAAAAATTATTAAAAGTGAATTTTTAAGTATTTGGGGCTTTAATATTTTATTTGCTAAATCAAATGGGTTATGGATTAAATCTACATTGGATCAATTAAAATCGATTGTTTATAGAGATAACTTGAAAAGTTTCAAGGAGTTTATACTTAAAGAAAAGATTCTTACAATTAATGAAACTAAAAACAAATTCGAAGCTGAAAAAAATGAACATATAGTTTTTTTCAATAACGACAGAGCTGCGCTCTATGCAAAAGTAAATTACAAAGATGAAAAAATTGAATTTGCAGGATGCTATAATCTAGATTTAACAATGCTGAATTCAAGAATACCAGATATTAAAAAAATTTCTTGCCTTGAAAAAAAGAAAGTAACTATTATAGGTTGTGGGACTGCTGGAAGTGTCATTGCTGAAGAGTTTGTAAAATCAGGAATATCTGAATTAATTCTTATTGACAATGAATACTTATCCGTAGAGAATGTAATTAGGCACACATGTAACTTAAAAGACATAGGGTTAATAAAGACAAGAGCATTAAAGGATAGATTGATGAAGATTAATCCATTTATTAAAATCGAAGCTATCAATATTAAAATTATCACAATTCCAAGTTACGTAAGTGAGAAAATTAAAAACTCAGATGTGATAGTAAATGCAACTGCAGATATTGAAGAGGTAATTAATGAGTTTTGTTGGCAGTATAATATTCCATCGCTCCATTCAAAAGTCTACCCCATGGGTTATGGAGGAGAAATTATACGGGTAATCCCAAAGATAACACCATGTTTTGAATGTATGCATAATAGGCTTTCAAGTGTATTAGAAACACAAAATGGTTATAATGATTTGCCTACGGTGAAATTTATCAACTATAACGAGACAGAAGAGGGAGAAATATTACCAACACTTGCACTTAGCATCGACGCCAAGTTCATTTCATTATTTACTGCAAAAATGGCACTCAAAATACTATCTTCAAATTCTTGTGAACAGTTTAAAACAGAAGCAAACATTATTCTATGGGGTAATGAAAAAAAATGGATTTTTAAAGAGAATTTTGAATGCATAAAAGTAAATACATCAGAATTTAAGTCATATTCCAACTGTTTTGTTTGTTATGGTAATAAGCAAATTGAATCAGAATTAAGTTTAACTGAATCTGAGGTTAGTGAATTTGCGAATAATATAAAATTAAAAAATGTCGGATATTAGTTTTATAATAACGCCTTTTGTTAAAGGTAAAATGGAACGGGCTCTTAGGAAAAATGGAGATTTTGAAACAGGAGGAATCCTAGTTGGTAAAAAAATTGAAGATAACTTATTTGAGATTGTTGATGTTTCAATTTCGGATGAAGATAATAAGTATTCGTTTTCATCTTTTTTCAGAGGGATTAAAAAGACTGATTTGATCTTAAGGAAACATTTCAAAACAAAAACTGGCTTTTACATTGGGGAATGGCATTCTCATCCAGAATTTAGTTTATACCCAAGTCATCAAGATATTGCAACAATGTTTGGGATTCTTGGGGATAAAAACTATGGAGTATCTTTTGTGATTCTTATGATAACAAAGATTCACAATGATAATTTAGATTATCAGGGATATTTTTTCCATAAAGATCTAAATAATATGATTTTGTTAGAGAAAAGAGGAGTGCATAGTAGAAAGAATTAATGAAATACTGAGAAGAGTGCAAAATATGAATGAAATAACCTTTGAATTTATTTTAACCTTCTCTAATGGGGAAGCTTCCAACTACATTTTAAGTGATGACCACAGTCAAAGCTTTTCACCTGCAGCCTCAATTAAATCAGAAACTTTCACGTCACCAAATCCAAAATTAAGTGTAAATCCTGTTATCAGGTCACTTCCTTTGAAATTTGCGAAGTCGTAATTTTTACCAAAATTGTATGAAAAGACGACGTTTTTGCTAATGTTGTAGTTAAGGTTGAGCACAAGTTTATAAGTGTCGTCATTTACATCTCTTGAGTATTCCTTATTATCGACAATAACTGTTTCTTTGTTATTATTCATTCTATATATATACTCAATCTCAGCGGAAAACTTTTTGTAATCTAACTCAAAACTGATCCCCAGGTCAAATACTGCACCAAATTGAAACTTTAATGTATCGATTGGATGATATTTATTGATAAATTCATCATTGTTATTAATCCACCTAAGTAAACCTGTAAACTCAAAGTTACGTGGAACCTTGTAGGTCACATCTTCACTTTTCCCTGAAGGAACCTTCTTAAAAGGCTTGTAAGTTATATTGGTCCAGACGGCCTGTTTTGGTGAAACAGGGTCATCAAAATTATTTGAAGGAAAACTTAAAGCAACAGCTGCATCCAAGTCCCATCTCCAACCATAGCGTTCATTTTGCACCCGATCAATCAGATTACGAAGATCATTTAGCGTACTTGAAGTTAATCCTGCCTTAAATTTACTATCAAATTGAACCAATACTTTGTCTTCATTTCCTTCATTTTGTATCTGTTCAAGGATATCTTTGATAATATGAGCGTTTGGTAAAGTATCTAATTCTTTTGTTAACAATAAAAAATCACTCAGTGCATTAATGTCTACTTCACTGTGTTTAAATACGTAGTCTGAAATATAGGAAATTAGTTTACTCTGCAGCTTTTTAAGGCTTTTATACTGTTGTAGCCTACTGATATATTCCGATTTAAGTTGTTGGTTGACCTTTCCATTGAGTAATGTAGTTCGCCCCCCGAATCCTAATGCATTGCTTGTGATTGTATCGTTGATCAAATAGTTTTGAGTTGATGCAACAGAGAATGATAAATATCTCCACAGATTTTGACAAACCGTATCACTTAAGTAATCCAGGTAATCGAAATTTGTTCGATTTGTCAACATAAAAGGATTTACTTCAAATGCATAGTTATCCGGGATCAGAACATTACTCTTCACATCGATGTAATTATTTAAGATTGCTGCCTGGAATGCTTCGAGAGTTTTGGGCTTGCTCACTTCATTAACCTGAGTTCCGATGATAGTTGCTGCTGGCATAGCAGGAGCTGAAAGATCCTCAAGAACCTGAGCCTTGGACATACTATAGATACATATCAATAACACTGAAATAATTACTGTTTGTATTTTCATTTTAGATAAATTTTACGAAAAAGATATAAGTTGGCTCAGAATCTTCATTGTCAAAGTCTGGTGTCCCGGAATAGTCATCAGGAAAGGTGTAATTAATTTGAATTCCACCCTCCTCATAGATTGTATGAATGATCTTTATCTGATCCCCTGATGGATTGCCAGAAGTTCCGGTGAATTTTAACACTTTTTCTTTCAATTCAGCAACTTTACCTATGACCATTTCATTTCCACAATCTACAGTATTTGAGGGGTGATAGTTATCTGTAACGGCTGCGTATGTTCCATGTTGGCAATCAACTTTCAATAATACATTGCTTTGTTCAGATTGCAATTGGATAACATTCTTATCTTGGTTCTCTATATAAATGCTCATAATATATTAAGATTTAAAGGTCTATACACCTTTATATCAAAAATTTAAATTTGTTACAATATTGCACGAAATAATTTTAAAAATGAATCCAACATTATCAAGGATCTTGATTCATTGTATTTTTATAAAATACAGATCACTAGTGTAATGATTTGTTAATTAA
>NPIE01015638.1_pt1 | contig 10549 bp, 6 predicted proteins | sample 8637661 | NCBI WGS metagenome assembly NPIE01 (sample SAMN07420842, study PRJNA396082) | bioreactor metagenome | isolation source: sample BA12 brine-fed electro-methanogenic bioreactor BA | place: Japan: Kochi | collected 2016-12-09 | reverse complement strand
AGCAATCAGGGTAACCGCTCATTTGAAAGCAATGGCCCGGACGTCAAGATCCGGGGCAATGCGGCCACGGTCTATGAGAAATACATGCAGCTTGCCCGTGACGCATCGTCATCAGGTGACCGCATCATGGCGGAAAACTACTTCCAGCACGCGGACCATTATTTCCGCGTCGTGGCGGAACAGCAGGCAGCCCTGATCGAGCAACAGCAGCGCCGGGAACGCCAGCAGGGCCAGCAGGGCCAGCATAATCATAACAACAATAATCAGAATGACGGCGGAAATGACCGCCGCCGGAATTTCCGGACTCGCAACGAACAGGATAATAATTCGGGCGAACAGCCCTATTATGGCGCGCAAGATGAGCAATCCGGCGATCAACCGGATGGCGAAACCCCGCGCCGCGGCCGCCGCCCGCGCCACCAGCCGGCAGAAAACCGGCGTGATCCTCTGGAAGTCGTTGATCCCGAGGCCGGCGGCAAGCCGGAGATGACAGGGTCCGGCGCTGAGGATGAACAGCCGAAGCCGCGCCGGGGCCGCCGTCCGCGCAAATCCGCTGATGCGGAGGATTCCGGCAATGCTTCGGGGGATGGTTCCAACACCGAAGCGGCCTGACGGCCCATTTCGCATGCATTCTGGAACCCCGGCCCTTGTGCCGGGGTTTTTGTTTGTGCGCTCACTCTTGTGTGATCAATAGGCAACACCTATTTCAAACCCGGAAGAGGGGCCGGGCCTGACCCGGGACGGCCTCACATTTGCAATCTCGCCTGAACGGGGGATGGAACAGACATGAATTTTGAAACCTATACGGATCGCGCACGATCCATCATCCAGAATGCCCAGCAATCTGCGCTGGCCGCACGTCATCAACAATTCACACCGGAACATGTACTTGCGGCGCTGATGGACGATGAGGGGGGGCTGGCGGTTAATCTCATCAAGGCCGCCGGAGGCAATCCGGCGCAGGTTCAGGACCAGACGGCAGATGTGCTAAACCGCCTGCCAAAGGTTGAAGGCACCGGGGCCGGCCAGATATATCTCGCGCCGCAAACTGCTGAACTGTTCAAGACCGCCGAGGAGGCGGCAAGGAAAGCCGGCGACCAGTACATCTCCGCTGAACGGCTGTTGCAGGCGTTGTCGATTGCCAGGGGCGCGCATGCGGCTGACATTCTGAAGGCGGCCGGGACCACGCCGCAATCGCTCAACACCGCCATCAATGACATGCGCGCAGGCCGCACCGCGGACAGCCAGTCGGCTGAAGACAATTATGAAGCGCTGAAAAAATATGCCCGCGACCTCACCGAAGCCGCACGCGGTGGCAAGCTTGACCCGGTCATCGGCCGCGACGAGGAAATCCGCCGCGCCATCCAGGTTCTGTCCCGCCGGACCAAGAACAATCCCGTCCTCATCGGTGAACCCGGCGTCGGTAAAACAGCGATTGTTGAAGGTTTAGCCCAGCGTATAGTTAACGGTGAAGTGCCTGAAGGCATGAAAAACAAACGAGTGCTTTCCCTCGATATGGGATCTTTAATTGCTGGTGCCAAATTCCGTGGTGAGTTTGAAGAACGATTAAAAGCAGTACTCAGTGATCTCTCAAAACAGGAAGGACAAATCATTCTGTTTATTGATGAAATTCACACCATGGTCGGTGCCGGTAAAGCTGAAGGGTCAATGGATGCCGGTAATATGCTGAAACCAGCTTTGGCCCGGGGTGAGTTGCATTGTATCGGCGCGACTACGCTGGATGAATATCGCCAATATGTGGAAAAAGACGCCGCCCTTGAACGCCGCTTTCAGAAAGTGCTGGTGGGTGAACCCAGTGTGGAATCAACCATTGCTATTTTGCGTGGTCTGAGTGAGCGTTATGAAGTGCATCATGGTGTGGATATTACCGATCCGGCTATTGTAGCTGCAGCGACCTTATCGCATCGTTATATCACCGACCGGAATCTGCCGGATAAAGCCATTGATCTGATTGATGAAGCGGCCAGCCGCATTCGGATGGAAATTGATTCCAAACCGGAAGTGCTGGACCGTCTTGAAAGAAGGTTAATTCAACTTAAAATTGAGCGTGTTGCCTTACAGAAAGAATCGGATGAAGCCTCCAAAAAACGTTTGGATACGCTGGAAACCGAAATGAAAAAACTGGCGCGCGAATATACCGACCTAGAAGAAGTCTGGAAATCAGAAAAAGCGGCTTTACATGGCAGTCAGCACATCAAGGAAGAGCTGGAAAAGGCTCGGCTGGAACTGGAATCTGCCAACCGCAGTGGCAATCTGGAAAAGATGTCCGAACTGCAATATGGGCGTATTCCAGCGTTGGAAAAGCAGCTTGATATTGCCACACAGGCTGAAATGCAGGATTTCACTTTGCTGCGTAATCGAGTCGGCGAAGAGGAAATTGCTGAGGTGGTTTCCAAATGGACCGGCATTCCGGTCGACAAGATGCTGGAAGGTGAGCGGGAAAAACTGCTCCGGATGGAAGACGTTCTGGCCAACCGCGTGGTCGGCCAGGCCGAGGCTATTCATGCGGTGTCGACCGCGGTCCGCAGGGCCCGCGCCGGACTGCAGGATCCCAATCGGCCGATCGGGTCGTTCATGTTCCTCGGCCCGACCGGGGTCGGCAAGACCGAGCTGTGCAAGTCGCTGGCCGGTTTCCTGTTCGACACCGAGGCGGCAATGATCCGGATCGACATGTCCGAATTCATGGAAAAGCACTCGGTCGCACGCCTGATCGGCGCGCCGCCCGGCTATGTCGGCTATGAAGAGGGCGGCTACCTGACCGAGGCGGTGCGCCGCCGGCCGTACTCGGTGATCCTGCTCGACGAGGTCGAGAAGGCCCATCCGGACGTGTTCAACATCCTGCTGCAGGTGCTCGACGACGGTCGCCTGACCGACGGCCATGGTCGCACCGTGGATTTCCGAAACACCGTCATCGTGATGACCTCGAATCTCGGTTCGGACCGGATCCAGCGCATGGCCGGCGAAGACTACGAAGCGATGAAGGCCGCGGTGCTGGAAGTGGTCGGTCAGCATTTCCGTCCGGAGTTCATCAACCGCGTCGACGAGATCGTGGTGTTCCACCCGCTGGAAGCGGCCCAGATTCGCGCCATCGCCGCGATCCAGGTCGATTACCTCAAGCGCCGCCTGGCCGAGCGCGACATGGGCTTTACGATCACGAATGCCGCGCTGGACCTGCTCGGTGAGGCCGGCTTCGATCCGGTCTACGGCGCACGGCCGCTGAAGCGCGCAATCCAGAGTCGGCTCGAGAACCCGCTGGCGCAGAAGATCCTGGGCGGCGAGTATGGGCCCGGTGCCACGGTCCGGGTCGATGCCGCTGATGGTCGCTTGAGCTTTGGCACCTGAGCCGGTGGCCGCTTCGTCCTTGTCTGCGTTTCCGATTCGCTACGTTGAACCGGTGTTCCGCCCGCCCAGCGAGGCGAACTCGCTGATCCTGCCGGTGACCGACGGCTGCTCCTGGAACAAATGCAGCTTCTGCGAGATGTATACCGCGCCGCAGAAGAAATTCCGGGTGCGATCCGAGGACGAGGTGCTGGAGATGATCCGGCGCTGTGGTGAGAGCTTTGGTGACGGTGTTCGACGCGTATTCCTGGCCGACGGCGATGCGCTGGTGCTCCCCTCCCATCGACTGCTGCGGATCCTCGAGGCGATCGCGGAGCATCTGCCCTCGGTCGAGCGGGTCTCGAGCTACTGCCTGGCGCGGAATCTGAAACGCAAGTCGGTCGAGGAGTTGGGCGAGCTGCGCGCGGCGGGTCTGCAGATGGCCTATCTCGGTGCCGAATCCGGCGACGACCTGGTGCTGCACAAGGTGAACAAGGGCGAAAGCTTTGAATCCACCCGATCGGCACTCGACAAACTGGGTCAGGCCGGCATCTCACGCTCGGTGATGATCCTCAACGGACTCGGCGGGCGTCGCTACAGCGAGCAGCATGCCGAGAACTCGGCGCGCCTGGCCAATGCCGTCCAGCCGGAATATCTGGCCACGCTGGTGGTGAGCTTTCCGCAGGGTGAGCAACGCTTTCGCGAGCGTTTCCAGGACTATGAGCCGCTCGATCAGACCGGGCTGTTTCGCGAAATGCGTCGCTTCATCGCGGCACTCGAGTTGAAGGACACGGTGTTCCGCTCCGACCATGCTTCGAACTGGCTGGTACTCAAGGGCCGTCTGAACGCCGACCAGCAGCGTCTGCTGGCCCAGCTCGATCAGGCAATCGACGATCCGGATGCGGCAGCGCTCCGACCGGACTGGCTGCGAGGACTCTGAGCCTGAATCGGATCGACCCGGACGGCAAGCTTTCAGTCGATGCCGTACTTGTCGAGCTTGTAGCGGAACGAGCGGAAGGTGATGCCGAGACGGCGGGCGGCCTCGGTCTTGTTGTACTTGGCCTCCTTCAGGGCGTTCTCCAGAATCCTCCGTTCGATGCTTTCCATGTAGTCATCGAGATTCTTGTCGCCCGGGTCCGCCGCAACGCGATCATCCGAATCCAGCGCCGAAGCGTCGAGCTGCAAGTCCTCGGCTCGAATGGTCTCGCCCTCGCACAGGGTCACCGCGCGCTGCAGGATGTTGAACAGTTCACGCACGTTGCCGGAGTAGGGGTGGTCGAGCAGCGCCCGCTTGGCACTGTCGTCGAGCTTGCGCGGTGATTCTCCCCATTGTTCCGCGATCACGACCAGGAAATGGTTGACCAGCAGCGGGATGTCGCTCTTGCGCTGCGCCAGCGCCGGCAGCACCAGCTCGATCACATTGAGCCTGAAGTACAGATCGCTGCGGAAATCGCCGGTTTCGACCATCGGCTTGAGTGCCTTGTGCGAGGCCGACAGGATGCGAACGTCGATTGGGACCTCTTCCTTGGCCCCGATTGCGCGCACACGTTTTTCCTGGATCACGCGCAACAGCTTGACCTGCATGTTGAGCGGCAGGTCGGCGACTTCGTCGAGGAACAGCGTGCCGCCGTTGGCAGTCTGGAACAGGCCCTCCTTGTCGGCATCGGCACCGGTAAAGCTGCCCTTCTTGTGACCGAAGAACTCGCTTTCCATGAGTTCCGACGGGATGGCGCCGCAGTTGACCGCGACGAAGGCGTGCTCGGATCGAGGTGACAGGTCGTGGATCAGGCGCGCGGCGAGTTCCTTGCCGGTGCCCGAATCGCCGCTGATCATCACCGGGGCCTGGCTGCGGGCCAGCTTGACGATGGTCTGACGCACGCGCTGGATCGCCTCCGAGCGCCCGATCATACGGTCCAGGATGGCGGTCTGTGGATCGCCGTCGGCAGCGCCGGCCGGCTCCGAAGCTGCGTGTTCCTCGGTATCTTTCGGGTCTGCGGGCAGCTCTGCGGGCGCGGCAGGCGGGTGCTTTTCGGCATCGTCGGCCCGGAGCTTCAGTGCCGTTCGCACCAGGTTGCGCAGCGCTTCGAGGTCGACCGGCTTGGAGACGAAATCGAATGCACCGTACTTCAGGGCGGTCACCGCGTCTTCGACCTTGCCGTAGGCAGTGATCATTGCAATCGGCATGCCCGGATAGTCGCGCGCGACCTGCTTGATCAGGCTGAGCCCATTGCCATCGGGAAGGCGCATGTCGGTCAGGCAGAAGTCGAACTCAGCCGCGGCCAGCTTGCGTCGGGCGTCGGCCAGGTCCTCGGCGGTCTCGACATCGATGCCCATGCGCGACAGCGTCATGTCGAGCAACTCGCGCAGATCCGGCTCATCGTCGACCACCAGCGCTTTGGGCTCGGTCATGGTTAATTCCTCTTCGTGATCGTTGATTTCGGTCTCAGAAATTCGCGAATCGCGCGGTCTTGCCGGCCGCGTCATCCTGGCCGCTGCGCCGCAGCAGGATGCGGAAGCAGGCACCTGCATTCGGAATCTGGACATATTCTAAGGGGGCTTGATTGGCGTCGCACAACTGGCGTGCCAGGAACAGGCCCAGTCCCGAGCCCTGCTTGTGGGTCGAGAAGAACGGCTCGAAGATCTGGCTGCGCTTTTCCAGCGGAATGCCCGGGCCGTCGTCAATGACGTCCAGCGCCATCTCCCGATGGCCTCGAATCGGGCTCAACCGTAGCGTGATCGTCGGTTGGTGGGTGTCGCTGGCAGCATGTCGCAGTGCGTTGTCCATCAGGTTGGTGACGGCTTGCTCGAGCTGGGTCGGGTCGATCAGCACCTCGATCCCGCTGCGTGGCGCTTCGACCTTCAGCCTCGATTCCGGCAGGTTGCGCTGCTCGCGGAACTCGGAGGCCAGCGTCCGCAACCATTCGGTCACGTTCACCTGCTCGATCTGGGCGCGTTCACGTCGCGACAGCTTGAGCACGTTCTCGACGATGTCGTTCATTCGCGCGCTGTGATTGCGGATGATCTCGACCAGCCGGCGGTCCTGTTTCGGCAAGACCTCGGATTCGCCGAGCAGTTGCGCGGCATGGCTGAGTGCGCCGAGCGGATTACGGATCTCGTGCGCGATCGATGCCGAAAGGCGTGCTAGCGAGGCCTGGGCCAGGTCGCGCGCGCGGCGGCTGACCACCGAGGTGTCTTCGAGAAAGATCAGCGTGGCTTCTCCGAGCACGCCGGGCAGCCGGACGAACTGAGGCACGACGGCGGCCTGGGTCGCCCTCAGCAGCAGACCCTCTTCCTCGGCCTGGCCGGTTTTGCGCCAGAGTTCAAGGCGTTCGACCAGGGCTGGTGCGATCACGTTGAGGCGGCGTTCACTGACCGGCGGATTGCCCAGCAGATACCACGCCGATTCGTTCATCTGCCGGACCTTGAGTTCGGCATCGACCACCATGACGCCGGAGCGCATCCGTCGGATGATCAGGTCGTTGACCTGCTCCAGGCCGACCAGGTCATTACGCCGGCGCTCGGCCAGCAACTGGTACTCGCGTCCCCAGCGCCCGAGCAGCGAGGTGCCGAGCGCGGTGGCGAAGGTCGCGATGCCGTAGATGCCTGCCTGCAGTGCCTGGTCGCTGCCGCCGGTGCGGGTTTCGAGCCAGGCCTCGACGATGATTCCGATCGAGATCAGCGCGGCAAAGAACAGTGCGGATTCCAGCCGCAGCAGCAGGCCGGCAATGCCGACGGTAAAGATCAGCAGGATCACCAGGCCGCTGCTCAGGCCGCCGAAGCAGTGCAGCACCAAAAGCAGGATGACGATGTCGGTCATCAGCGAGAATCGAGCAAGCTCGGCTGGCGCGATCGGGAACCGCCACTGGTACCCTGCGAAGGCCAGAGCGGCCATCGCGTAGGTCAGAGAGGTTGCCTGGGCGAGGAAGACCCGGTATTCGGGTTGCAGCGTCTGACCGGGCGGACCGAAGGCGACAAAGGCGATCACGCTGGCCAGGCCGATCCGGAAAATGGTCAGGTAGCTCAGCGAGCGGTGGATCAGATCCGGATCGGCTTCGATCTTCTGAAACAGCTGGCTCACGAACGGGTCTCCCTGATAGCATCGACAGCGAACGGGGTGCGGCCGACGACAGCCTGACTATAGCGCAGCCGCTCGTTCTCGGGAAGGCGCGCGCCGACCGAGCTTTCCGGTCCATGCCCTCATTCCGGGCCCGGCGCGGGACCATGACCCGTTCCGCCGCGGCCACCCGGATTCCACGAATACCGTCTGCGCCAATCCCGGCGGTTGCGCGTCTGGCAATTGCCGCGCCCTGAAGGCCGGCGCATTTGTTATATTTCGCCGGTTGATCCCGACCGCCGCAGGAGACCGATCCTGAAACGGCGCTATTTTGTTTTCGTAACCGATTCAGGAACCAGTCAAGGAATCCGGCATGAATTTTCACGAGTATCAGGCCAAGGTCCTGTTCGAGCAGTACGGCATTCCGGTGCCGCGCGGCGAACTGGCGACCAGCGCCGATGAAGCGGTTGCTGCGGCCGAGAAGGTCGGCGGCAAGCAGTGGGTGGTCAAGGCCCAGGTCCATGCCGGCGGTCGCGGCAAGGCCGGCGGGGTCAAACTGGCCAACAGTCTCGAGGAGGTGCGCGAGCTGGCCGGCAAGATGCTCGGCATGAAGATCGAGACCTACCAGACCGGCGGGCGCGCGCTGCCGGTGGATTCGGTGCTGATCGCCGAGGCCACCGATATCAAGCATGAGCTGTACCTCTCGGCGCTGGTCGATCGCGGCCAGCGCGCCGTGGTGTTCATGGGCTCGGCCGCCGGTGGCGTGGATATCGAGCAGGTCGCCGAGGAAAGTCCGGACAAGATCATTTCGGTCGTGGTCGACAATGCGGCCGGTTTCATGCCGTATCAGGCCCGACAGGTCGGTTTTGGCATGGGTCTGAATGCCAAGCAGGTGCGCCAGTTGACCCGGATCATGGAAAGCCTCTATCGCCTGTTCATCGACAAGGATCTGGCCATCGTCGAGGTCAACCCGTTAATCATCGACGGCGAGGGCAACCTGATCGCACTGGACGCCAAGATCAATGCCGACGGCAGCGCGCTGTTCCGTCATCCGGAACTGGTCGAGATGCGCGATGAGGCGCAGGAAGATCCGACCGAGCTGGCAGCCAGCAAGCACGACCTGAACTACGTCACCCTGGACGGCAACATCGCCTGCATGGTCAACGGAGCCGGTCTGGCCATGGCGACCATGGACGTGATCCAGCTTGCCGGTGGCGAGCCGGCCAACTTCCTCGACGTCGGCGGCAGCGTGACCAAGGACGGCGCCGTCGAGGCCTTTCGCATCATTCTCAGCGATCCCAAGGTCAAGGGCGTGCTGGTGAACATCTTCGGCGGCATTGCCAAGTGCGACACCATTGCCGAAGCGCTCATCGCGGCCGCCCAGGAGATCGGCTTCAAAGTTCCCGTGGTGGTGCGGCTCGAGGGCACCAACGTCGAACGCGCCCGGGACCTGCTGAAGGAGGCCAACATCCAGGCGCTGATCCCGGCCGACGATCTCACCGACGCCGCCAAGAAGGTCTGCGCCAAGGTGGCGTAGACCGGCCGCTCACTCAGCCGTCTAGCAGTTCCCGCATCGGTATTGCGCCGGCTACTCCCCGGCGTCGGGGGGCGGCGTGGACGGAGCCTCGCCGTTGGTGTCCGCGTCCTCAGCGTCTGCCGGGGCCGTGGTGGGCGGGGCATGCAGCGCTGCCACCACACCCGCGATGTCGACCAGGTTCGGGACGGCCGATGGCAACGCCAGCACCTCAACCGGATCGTCACCCGCGAAATGCACCTGGTCGATCCGCTGGATGGCGTATTCACAGCGGGCCGCAGAGGTCCGTTCATCCGCGGCCAGGTGCGTATCCGCCCAGGCGGTAAGCAGCCGGCGACGCATCAGGGCGGCCGTCGCTTGCGCGCGCTTGACGTGCTCCGGTCGCGTGAACCACTCCGTCGCTCGCGCCTCCATCCGCGCCAACAGCGCCACCGACGCAGGATAGCCCCCCACGACGCGGGGCGCGGTGCGGCAGCGCAACAGCCGAAGGTAAAACCCGTACACGCTGTCGTCGGCCGGCTTGGCCAGGGCCGGCGGCGACAGGTCCAAGACGCGTTGCCAGTCGCCGCGGCGCACGCACAGCGCCGCCTGCCACAGCCGCGCGGCCTCCGCCACGTCGGTCCGCTCGTGCTCCAGGAGAATGGCCAGTCCGACAGTGGCCGCCGACATCGTCTCCTGCGCCGCGTCCGTTTCTTTATCACCCGGCGACCAGAGACTGCTGAACGCCTGCACAAACGTACGCAGCCCGTCCAGCGCTTCCTGCCGGTCCCAACGCGACCCGGCCGACAGGCTCGATTGCTCGATCCTTTCCGCCCACAGCGACGCTGCGATTTCCAACTGCGCGTCCGCAGTCACCACGGACTGGACAACCCGCGCGCGGTCGGCGTCCGACGCCGCGTCGAGCAACCAGCGCGTCGCCGGGGCGGCGAGTTGCGGACCGAGCAGCCAATTGGCGGCCGCCAATCTGCGGTCAAAGGCGGCCAACGGCTCGTCGGCCTGCTCGGCGTAGGCGATCAGCTCGTCCGCCAGCGCATCGGACGCGGTTACCGTCGCATCCTCCGGCAGTCGCCACGCGGGCGCATCGATCGGGCTGGCGGCGAGCGTGCAGACCAGACATCCCCAAACAAAGGCAGTCATGAATTCTCCTCGATGGCCGGCAAACGGGCAGGCCGCGCCGACAAAACCAGCATGGGGCGGCGCTTCAGAATAGACCGCCCACCCCCAGCCGTCCAACCTGCCCGCGGCGGTGGCGGCGGTTGACTTCGCCAGCCCTAACTACTAAGATTCTTCGTTGATCCCGCCGAACCGGCGCGTCGGGAGCCGTCCGGGGCCCGCGCCTCGCTTGCATTCTGCCAAGGCCTCGGGTGTACTGCGCCCCATTGTGATTCGCCTCGGCAGTCTCGCCCACATGTGCGGGGGCAGGCCCGTTGCCCCCAGAGACCGCCACCCGGGTGATGCCCAGGTACCCGAAGCTTCTGGACCCCCTGCCCATGGCCGACTCGCAGCCCAGGTCAGCGGACCTCAACGCTCCCCAACGCGGGGCGACCAGCGCCGACTGGGCCCTCATCGTTGCCTGGGTCGCCTCGGTCGGAGTGCACGTGGTTCTCTTCGCCGCCATGGTC
>NPIE01005544.1_pt3 | contig 10550 bp, 11 predicted proteins | sample 8637661 | NCBI WGS metagenome assembly NPIE01 (sample SAMN07420842, study PRJNA396082) | bioreactor metagenome | isolation source: sample BA12 brine-fed electro-methanogenic bioreactor BA | place: Japan: Kochi | collected 2016-12-09 | reverse complement strand
GCTACCAGACTGCGCTACATCCCGTGTACTGCTGGGTGATGAGACGTCTTTCTACCACGGGCCGGTCATAGTGTCAATTGCTGCCTGTCGGCAGGGCGCCGGCGGTACTATTTTTTCTTCGCCAGGATCTTTTTGAGCGCCATCAGCTCCTGTTTGATCGAGCCGAGCTGCCTGTCGAATTCAGCGGGTAGGGGCTTTTCGGTCGAAGCGTTGGTCAAGGGCTCGGAGCAGATGGGGGCTTCGAGCAACTTGCGCGCCCCGGCGATGGTATAGCCCTGTTCGTGCAGCAACCGCTTGATGGTCAGGATCAGCTCGACATCGGTACGACGGTAGAGACGCTGCTTCGAGCCCATCCGTTTCGGCTGGATGGCGCTGAACTCACTCTCCCAGTAGCGGAGAACGTGCGGCGCCACACCGGCGATTTTGCTGACTTCGCCGATCTTGAAATGAAGCTTGTCCGGGATTTGCTTTGTCATCTCGGGAGCTCATTGCCGCGGCGGACGGTGGATCAGAGCGGCTCGTTGATCCGTGCCCGAAGTTTTTTGCTCGGCCGAAAGCTGACGATCTGCCGCTCTTCGATGGTGATCGTCTCGCCGGTTCGCGGGTTGCGGCCTTTGCGCGGGTTCTTTTCGCGTACCGAGAAGGTTCCGAAATGAACGAGCTTGATCGAGGTGCCGCCCAGCATCGAGCCTTTCAAGGTATCGAAAAAGCAGTCGACGACGGTGCCGCAGACGCTGAGTGGATAGCCGAGTTTGTCGGCCACCGCTTCGGCCAACTCCTTTCTGGTTACGTTCGTTTTCTTCATCCTGCGCTATTCCTCGCGGAGCGACCCGCCGAAGGTGTCGGTCAATGACTGCACCAGTCGGGCGTGGGCCTTCTCCACTTGCTTTTCGGTAAGGGTTTTCGTGTCGGATCGATAGGTGATAGTCAGGGCGACGCTTTTTCGTCCGTCCCCGATCTTGCTCCCCTGATATACGTCAAAAACATCGCACTGTTCAACAAGTTTTTCTCGGATGGACAAAACAGTTTTGACCAGTTCCCCGGCCGGTGTGGTAATCGGCACCACCAGAGCAATGTCGCGTTTGACCGATGGGTAGATCGGCAGCGCGCGAAACGACCTGGTTTGCGGCTCGATGGAGCAGAGCGCGGAAAAATCGAGATCAAAATAGTAGACTTCGCGTTTGATACCGACATCGCGCAGTACGTCGGCCCTGATCCGGCCGACGGTGCCGAGTCGGCGCTCGCCGTGACGCACGGCAAGGGCGTACGCCGGTTCGGCGAACGGCTCGACCGATTCCGGAGCTTCCGGGACCAGCTCGATGGCGTCGTCGCCGTCGAGTGGCAGCCGCAGTCCGGCAAGCAGTGTTTCAACACCGCCTTTGCCATCGTAGATGTCGACGTCCTGCGACGGAAAATGCAGCGGTGTCTGGCCGCCATGGCGGTTGCCGACCAGCAGTCCGGCGATTTGGGTCGGTTCGTGCGGCAGCGGACTACCTGGTGCCGGAACGTAGAGCTTGCCGATTTCAAACAACCGGGCAGAGCTCTGTTCAAAACGCAGATTACGCTTGATATTTTCCAGCAGTCCGGGCAGCAGCGAGGTGCGCATCACATCCTGGTCTTCGGTCAGCGGATTGAGGATGGTTACATGATGGCGGCGGCTGTCGTTCGGTGCAAGACGCAGTTTGTCATCGTAGCTGCTGGAGACAAAACTGTAGTTGATCGCCTCATAGAAACCGGCCTCGTTCATAACGGTGCTGGCCCGGAAGCGCTCGAGCCGTTCGTGGTCCTGCTCCGGATAGCTCAGATCGACGCTCGGCAGGGTTACCGGAATCTCGTCATAGCCGGTCAGCCGTGCCACCTCTTCGACCAGGTCGGCCTCGCGCTCGAGATCGACGCGAAAACTTGGCGGGGTGACGCTGATCGTATCGTCGTCGACGATGGTGCAGCCGATCTCGATTGAGGTGAGCAGTTCGACGATCTGCCGGGCGTCCAGTTCGATGCCGAGCAGCTCGGCGGTCTTCGATACGCGCAGGGTGAGCGGTCCGGGACCGGGCCCGCGGTTGTCGACATCGATACCGCCGGGCTCGGCGGTGCCGCCTGCCACCTGGCAGATCAGCGACACCGCCCGTTCCATCGCGGCGATGGTGCCGTCCGGATCGACGCCACGTTCGAAACGGTAGGAGGCGTCGGTCGCCAGGCCGAGTCGCCGCGCTGTTTTGCGGATCGAGACCGGGTTGAAGTAGGCGCTTTCGAGCAACACGTCAGTTGTGGACCCTGAGACTTCGCTGTCCAGGCCGCCCATGATGCCGGCGATGCCCACCGGCGTCTCGCCGTCGCAGATGAGCAGCATATCGGGGGTCAGATCCCGCTTCACGTGGTCCAGTGCGGTAAAGCTCGTTTCTCCGCTTCGCGGCGTCCTGACGACGATCTGCCGGCCGGCGAGTTTGTTGAAGTCGAAGGCGTGCAGCGGCTGGCCGTACTCCAGCATGACCAGATTGGTCACATCGACGACGTTGTTAACCGGGCGCACGCCGATTGCCAGCAGGCGCCGCTTCAGCCACCACGGGCTCGGCCCGATGGTCACGCCGGTGATCAACCGACCCGCGTAACGGGGGCAGAGTTCCGGGGCCTCAACGGTTACCGAGAACGACGAGCTGGTTCCCTCGAGCCGGCTTTCGCGATAGGGGACTTGCAGCTGCCTGCGGTTGATGCCGGCGGCCTCGCGGGCGATGCCGATGACCGAGGCGCAATCCGGCCGGTTCGGTGTCAGGTCGACTTCGATCAGTGTATCCTGCAGACCGGAGTGCTCGAGAAAGGAGGCGCCCGACGGGATGTCGTCGGCCAGTTCCATGATGCCGGAGTGATCGTCGCCGAGGCCGAGTTCGCGCTCGGAGCAGATCATCCCCTGGGATTCGATGCCGCGGACCTTTGATTTTTTGATTTTGACAGTGCCGGGCAGCGTCGTGCCGGGCAGGGCGACGATGACGGTCAGTCCGGCACGCACGTTCGGCGCACCGCAGACGATCTGCAGTTCCTGCTCGCCGACAGCGACCCGGCAGAGACTGAGCTTGTCTGCGTTTGGGTGCGGCCCGGAGGCGAGGACTTTGCCGGTCTTCAGGTCAGCCAACTCGGAAAACAACGGGGTGACCGAATCGACCTCGAGGCCAAGCATGGTCAATTGGTCGGCCAGTCGGGCCGGTGATATCCCGTCCAGCGGTGCGTATTCCTGTAACCAGTTGTAGGTGAACTTCATGGTGGTCCTGTGCTCCGGAGCGATTTAGAACTGGGAGAGAAAGCGCAGGTCGTTCTCGTAGAAGAGCCTAATGTCGTCAATGCCGTACTTGAGCATGGCGATACGCTCCACGCCGAGGCCGAAGGCAAAGCCGCTGTACTGTTCGGGATCGTAGCCGACCATTTTGAAGACCTCCGGGTCGATCATGCCGGAACCGAGGATCTCCAGCCAGCCGGTCTTCTTGCAGACCCGGCAGCCCTTGCCGCCGCAGATGACGCAGGCGATATCCACCTCGGCGCTCGGTTCGGTGAACGGGAAGAAGCTCGGCCGAAAGCGCAGCGGCAGATCCTGGCCGAAGACCTTGCGGGTGAATACGGTCAGCACCCCTTTGAGATCGGCAAAAGAGACTTTGGTGTCGACGAGAAAGCCTTCCACCTGGTGGAACATCGGGGTGTGGGTGATGTCCGAATCGCAGCGGTAGACCTTGCCCGGGGCGATGACGCGCAGCGGCGGCTGCCGGCTCTCCATGATCCGCGCCTGCATCGGCGAGGTATGGGTGCGCAGCAGTACGGAATCACCGATATAGAAGGTGTCATGCATATCCCGGGCCGGGTGGTGCTCCGGGATGTTGAGCGCGGCGAAGTTGTAGTGATCGAGCTCGATGTCGGGCCCTTCGGCGATGGAAAAACCCATTGACGCGAAGATCGAGCAGATCTCTTCCATGATCCGAGTAATCGGGTGCAGTTTCCCACCGGCCGTTTTTCGCCCCGGTAGGCTCAGGTCCGGTCCCGGCCGGTCGACGGGGCCATCCTGGCCGGAGAGCTGCTGCCCTTTGGCTTGGAAGGCCTCTTCGAACTGTTTTTTGGCGGTATTGGCCAACTGGCCGAGTCGCGGCCGATCCTCCGCCGGGGCGTTGCCAAGACGGCGCATCAGGCCGCTGATCAGGCCGTTTCTGCCGAGATACTTGATGCGGAAGGCCTCGAGCTGCTCCCGATCGGTCACTGCCTCAAGGGCCGCGGTTGCTTCACTGCGCAGATGTTCTAGCTCTTGCTCCATGGTGTCCTGGGAAGGTAGGCGTCATCAAAAACACTATGCCGGTTACGATTCAAACAACCGCAACCGGCATCAGGGAACAGCAAAGAGGAGAGAGGTCTGGTCTAAGCGTTTGCTTCGGCTGCGATTTTGACCACTTCCTGAAAAGCGCCCGGATCGAGGATGGCCATGTTGGCCAGGGATTTTCGATCAAGTTCGACACCTGCTTTTTTCAGGCCGCCGATCAGTCTGCTATAACTCATTCCGTTCATGTGGGCGCCGGCATTGATGCGGGTGATCCACAATTTACGGAAGTCGCGTTTGCGTGCCTTGCGGTCACGGTATGCGTAGACGAGGGCGCGGTCGACAGCTTCCGTTGCCGAACGATACAGTCTGCTTCGTCCGCCGTAAAATCCTTTGGCAAGTTTCAGGACGCGATTTCTCCGTCGCCGTGCCTTGAAACCTCTTGTTACTCGAGCCATTATCGTTACTCCTTTTCCCTGCCCGAGGCAGGATTATATCCAGTTGTTCGCGTAGTTCCTGCCGACCCCTGGCTACAGGTAGGGGAGAATCTTGCGGATGGCCTTTTCGTTGGCACTGTCCACCAGACCCGATTGGCGCAGGTTACGCTTTCTCTTGGTCGATTTCTTGGTCAGAATGTGGCTGGTAAACGCCTTTTTGCGCTTGATCTTCCCGGAACCGGTCAGCTTGAAGCGTTTGGCAGCACCTCTGTTGCTTTTCATTTTCGGCATGATACGTACACTCCTTGACAAACAATATGGTACCGGAGACGGCGGGGCGGCTTCAGTGGGTGGGGGACCGACCCGTTGTTTCCGGAGGGAAACCTTGTTATTTTTGCAGCTTCGGGCCGACGAACATGACCATCTGCCGTCCTTCCATGGTCGGCGGTTGAACGATCACCGCGTCTTCCTCGATCGCCTCGACGATTCGGTTCATCGCCTCGAGTCCGACGGTCTGGGCATAAACAATCTCCCGACCGCGGAAGCGCATGGTGATCTTGACCTTGTTCTTCTGTGCCAAGAACTTCTTGATATTCTTGATCTTGAAGTTCAGATCATGCTCCTCCGTCTTCGGGCGGAACTTGATCTCCTTGGTCTCTACGGTCGTCTGCTTCTTTTTAGCTTCCTGCTGCTTTTTCTTTTGCTCGTAGCGAAACTTGTCAAAGTTCATGATCCGACAAACGGGCGGATCGGCATTCGGTGATACTTCGACTAAATCAAGGCCTGCTTCGTAGGCCCGCTCCCGTGCCTCGTTGGCGCTGACGACACCGAGCTGGCCGCCGTCTTCGTCGATGAGTCTGACTTTTTCGTAGGTAATTTCGTCATTGATGACGACTTTTTCCTCACGTTGACTGGGAGCGCTTCTTCCTTTCCGTTTAATATCGGACCTCCTCTATTCTACGAACATGAAAACCGGTTACCGGCGCCGTACGACCGTGCCGGGTGACCGATGCCTCAACCTGTTACAGTCCCCGTCCGGCCCGACATTCGTCGGTAACCTTGGCGGCGAAATCGGAAATTTTCATCGGCGGCAGGTTCTTGCCGTCGCGCAGGCGAACGGTAACCGTGCCGTCTGCCTTCTCCTTGTCGCCGATGATCAGCATATAGGGAATTTTCCCGAGCTGAGCTTCGCGGATTTTATAATTCAATTTCTCGTTGCGCAAATCTTTTTCCACACGAACCCCGGCTTTTCGCAATTCGTCGTAGACACGCTCACCGTAATCGAACTGATCGTCGGTGATATTGAGGATGCGTGCCTGCACCGGGGCGAACCAGAGCGGGAAGACGCCGGCGTAATGCTCGATGAGCACCCCGACGAATCGTTCGAGGGAGCCCATCAGGGCGCGGTGGATCATGATCGGCCGGTGCTCGGTGTTATCCGAGCCGGTATAGGTCATGTCGAAGCGTTCCGGCAGGTTGAAGTCCACCTGGATGGTTGAGCATTGCCAGGAACGACCGAGCTGATCCTTGATCTTGATGTCGATTTTCGGCCCGTAGAAAACGCCTTCGCCGGGGTCGACGATGAAACCGAGACCGGCCTTGTCCAGGGCCTTTTTCAGCGCGCTGGTGGCATTGTCCCAGATGTCGTCGGAGCCGACCGATTTCTCCGGCCTGGTCGACAGGTAGATATCGTAGTCGCTGAAGCCGAATGTCTTGAGGATATGGAGGTTCAGATCGAGAATATTGAAAATCTCTTCATCGAGCTGATCCTCGCGGCAGAAGATATGGGCATCGTCCTGGGTGAAGCCGCGGACCCGGAGCAGTCCGTGCAGAGCGCCGGCCCGCTCGTAGCGATAGACCGTACCCAGCTCCGCCCAGCGGATCGGGAACTCACGGTAACTGCGCTTGTCACTCTTGTAGACGCCGATATGAAACGGGCAGTTCATCGGTTTGAGCTGATACTTGACCTCGTCGATCTCCATGCCGGAGTACATGTTCTCGGCGTAAAAGTCGAGGTGGCCCGATGTCTTCCACAGATCCTGGCGGGCGATATGCGGCGTATAGAGCAGTTCGTAACCGTGCCGATAGTGCTCGTCCTTCCAGTAATCTTCGATCAGCCGGCGTAATTGCGCACCCTTGGGTTGCCAGAGGATCAACCCCGGACCGATCTGGTCGGAGACGGTGAACAGCTGCAACTCCTTGCCGAGCCGGCGATGGTCTCTCTTCTTCGCCTCTTCCAGGTGGTTGAGGTGCTTGTTGAGGGCCTTCTGGTCGAAAAAGACGGTGCCGTAGATGCGCTGCAGCACGTCTCTCTTCTCGTCTCCGCGCCAGTAGGCACCGGCCACCCGGAGCAGTTTGAAGTGCTTGACCCAGGAGGTGTCGGGCAGGTGCGGGCCGCGGCAGAGATCGACGAAGTCGCCGAGCTGGTAGACGCTCACCGTCTCGACGGGCAATTCTTCGAGCAACTCGACTTTGTATTTCTCGCCCTGCTCGCGAAAAGAGGCGATCGCCTCGTCGCGCGGCTGCTCGCTGCGGATGAACGGCAGCGCCTGATCGGCGATAGCAGTCATGCGCTGTTCGATAGCCGCGAAGTCGTCGGGGCTGAACGGCTCGTCGCGGAGGAAGTCGTAGTAGAAACCGTTTTCAATGGCCGGTCCGATTGCCACCTTGACACCGGGGCCGAACAACTGGCGAACCGCCTGGGCCATTACGTGAGAGGTGGAGTGACGCAGGATCTCCAGCGCCTCGGGAGTGTCGATCTGGATCGGTTTCAGTTTGGTGTCTTCGGTCAGCGGCCGGCTCAGGTCAACGGCAGCGTCGTTGGCCGTGGCGGCGATCGTTCGCTTGCGCTGTTTGCCGGAGAGCAGTTTTTCCAAGGCTTCCCTGATCGTGGTGCCGCCGGGCAGCCGGACCGCTTCACCGTCCGCTATCTGTACCGAAATATCTGTCATCTGTCCGTTAGAGAAAAATAAAGGCTAAAGAGCAAACGGTCAGCAGGTCCGTTCTTCCTTTAGCCTTTATATCTGGTAGGCGCGGAGGGGATTGAACCCACGACATCTACCACGTCAAGGTAGCGCTCTCCCACTGAGCTACGCGCCTGTACTGCTTTTCTGCGGTTGCCGTGCGTGCCGTCGCTCGGCAGTGTGGCTTGAAACGGCCGTCATGGACGGTTTTTCGTTTCAGCAGCCATTATACGTACGATCCGTCGCTGCGGCAAGCATAAAAACCTGTTTCAATTACCAGTAATTCGATATCGTGTCAAGAGGAAAGAGCGAACAAAATGTCGCCCGGTCTCCCTGAAACGACCGGCCTAACTGATGGGGAGCTTGAAAAAATCAGAACTTCCTTCAAGATCGAGGCCCGCCGGGAAATTTTTCCGCAGGCATAGATCATATTCCCGAGGATAAAATTTGATTGTGCAGCGACAAGGTGGGGCGGAACGACAATGTTTCAAGGTTCCCTGAGGTTTGCTCGGCTCTGAATGGCCCGTGCCAGCGTGTATTGGTCGGCATATTTGATATCCATGCCCATCGGGATGCCGCAGGCCAGCCTGGTCAGCTTGGCCGGCAGGTGCTGCAGCCGGTCTATCAGATAGGAAGCGGTCGCCTCGCCGGGTACCGTTGAACTGGTGGCGATAAGGACTTCGCTGACGGTGTTGCGCTGGACACGGGTAACCAGTTCCCGGATCTTGATCTCCTCCGGTCCGATGCCGTCGACCGGCGACAGCACGCCGTGCAGGATATGATAGTGGCCGCGGTAGCTGTCGGTCTTCTCGATGGCCATCAGGTCGGCGGGTTGCTCGACCACGCAGATGAGCGATGCGTCGCGTCGTTGATCGCTGCAGATGACGCACGGGTCCTGTTCGGAAAAGGTCATGCAGCAGGAGCAGAGGCGGATCGCCCCGTGCAGTTCGGTCAGCGCCGCCCCCATTTCCCGGGCCTCGGCAGCCGGCCGCCTCAGAATATTCAGGGCCAAGCGGGTTGCGGTCTTGGAGCCGATGCCGGGCAGTTGCGAGAAACTGCGGATCAGTCGTTCCAGCGCCGGTGGAATGATATGCAGGCTGCTCATCGGCCAGGCTAAAACATGTTGGTAACGCCGGGGATCTGGATACCGCCGGTCAGGCTGGTCATCTCCTGCTTGGCCAGGTCGCGGGCCGAGCGCAAGGCATCGTTGACCGCGGCGGTAACCAGGTCCTGGAGCATGACGCGTTCGGCCGGATCGATCAACTCCGGTTCGATACTGATCGAGATGAGCTCACCCTTGCCGGTCGCCTCGACGTTGACCATGCCGCCGCCGGCGCTGCCGGTAACGACCCTGGAGGCCAGCTCTTCTTGAATTTTTGCCATCTTGGCCTGCATATCGCGGGCCTGCTGCATGATCGATGAGAGATCCATAACGATGTGTCCTCAGCGGGGGCGGGTTATCTGTTTTGCGGGCTGATCCGGATATCGCCGGCGTGGCCACCGAAGATTTCTTCGGTCATTCGGACCAGCGGGTGCGTAGCGAGCTGTTGCCGCCTTTTTTTCGGGCCGTCTGAAACGGCTACCCCTTCATCTTCCGGCTCTTCCGGACTGATGATGCGGATGGTAAAGTCTTTCTGGAAGAAATCAAGGACGTATTCGGTCAGCGTCTGCCGATTTTCCTTGGTTCGCAGCAGGGTGCATTCGGCGGGGGTGTCGAATTCCAGGATCAGTTCCTGGCCGTTTTCCTTGACTGCGCTGGACTGCTGCAGGTTCTGGGCCATCCATTCGCGCCGCTGCTTGACATAGGAAACAAAGTCCAGCCAGTCTTTGCGGATTTCCCGGTGGCCTGCCGGTTCCGGTGGCGCAGGTGGTGGCGGCTCGTCGGCGGGCGGTGCATCGTCCGCGCGGGGTTTTGTAGCCGCAGCGGGTGGAGTGGTCGCTGTCATCGGTGGTGTTTGGCTGTCTTCGGTAACCGGGGGGCGATGCGTCTGCGGCGACGGTGGCGCCGGTGATGACGGCGACGACGGTGGCGTCGCTTCGGTCTGCTGGCCCGAGCCGCCGGTTGCCTGCGCACCCGGTGGCGGCGATCCGGTTATCGGAGAACCGGTGGAGCCGGGGGTATCGACCGGAGCAGCACCATCTGGTGGCAGGTGCTGGAGCGCTGCATCGAGCTTGCCGAGCAAGGTCTCGACGCCGATGATCTGGTCGGCCTCGATGATGGACAGAAAGGCAGTCTCCAGGGCCAACCGGGGCTGTGAAGAATAGCGGAGGGTCTCCGCGGCCTGCAGCAGCAGGTTGAGTTTCTGGTGAATGGTTTCGGTGCTGTGCTGACGGGCCGTTTCGGCAAGAACGGAGATTTCGTCGGCCGGCAGATCGATCAGCTGCTCACAGCCGGAGATGCGCAGCAGCAGCAGGCTGCGGAAGCAATCGAGCAGGTCGGTCATGAATCGTTTCAGGTCCATGCCGTGCTGGAAGGCCTCGTCCAGGCGGGCCAACGCCGCCTGTCTGTCGCCGGTGAGCAGGGCCCCGGCGATGGCCTGCAGGACGTCGCGGCCGACCAGGCCGAGCACGTCGGCCACGTCCGCGGCGGTTATCTGCTTGTCGCCATAGGCCAAAATCTGATCGAGTAGGCTCAACCCGTCGCGCACCGATCCTTCCGCTTCTCTGACAATCAGAGCCAATGCGGCCGCCTCGAGAGATACTCCCTCGGCGGTGGCCAGGGCAGCAAAATGCTCGCTCAGTTCAGCGGAGCTGACCCGTTGCAGTTCATAGCGCTGGCAGCGGGACAGGATGGTGATCGGGATCTTGTGCAGCTCGGTGGTGGCGAACATGAAATAGACGTGCGGCGGCGGCTCCTCCAGG
>NPIE01035153.1_pt1 | contig 10552 bp, 9 predicted proteins | sample 8637661 | NCBI WGS metagenome assembly NPIE01 (sample SAMN07420842, study PRJNA396082) | bioreactor metagenome | isolation source: sample BA12 brine-fed electro-methanogenic bioreactor BA | place: Japan: Kochi | collected 2016-12-09 | reverse complement strand
TACGTCTTCTGCGGGAGCCTCTTCTTTTTTTTCTTCTGGGGCAGATGGAGGCGCTTCTTCTTTTTGTTCTTCTTGAGTAGATTTTACTGGAGCCACCGTTTCATCTTTTTTCTCCTCTCCTTGTGGCACTGCATTTTCTTGTGGAGCCTCTTCTTTCTTGCTCTTTGCATGTACTGCCTTCTTTTCTCCTTCCTTGACTCCTGCAGCAACAAGAATGTTATGCACTGAATCTGTTGGTTGTGCTCCCTTTTGGAGCCATGCAACTGTTCGTTCCTTTTCTATTTTAAAGAGGTTTGTGTGTGGGTTATACCATCCCAAATCATCAACAAATTCACCACGCAGTTTTGATCGCTTTGGCATAACAACAATACGATATGATATCTGTTTCTTTTTCCCAATTGGTCGTAATTTTATACGTAGCATGAATTTCGTTTTTACTCAGAACCTTAGTCTATCCAAAAATAATAAAAAGTCAACTTATGTACGAAGCTCTTCAACTGCATCATCGGTCAATTTTAGGGAAAGAACTTTTGATACACCTCCATCATCCATGGTAACTCCATACAGGGCATTAGCCACCTCCATAGTTACTCTATTGTGTGTAACCACAATAAACTGTGTGCGTTGAGAAAATGTCTTTATCATGTTTGAAAATCGACGAGAATTCTTCTCATCAAGTGCTGAATCAACTTCATCAAGAACCAAAAATGGTGGTGGAGATACCGAAATGAGTGCAAAGAGAGCAGCTAAGGAAACAAGACTCTTCTCACCTCCAGAAAGTACATCAAGGCTCTGAATTTTTTTTCGAGGTATGGTAAGTGATATATCAACACCGTAAAGCTCTGTATCTGACTCCCCTTCCTGATCTTCATCTCTCTTTTTCTCAACAACTTTCATTCGTGCTGATCCTCCCCCAAACATGTGTACAAAAAATGTATGAAATGCCTCATTCACTTTTTTAAAGGCTTCGTAAAATTCATTCGTTATTTTTTCTTCGAGTTCGGTAATAAGTGTTCGTATATCTTCAAGTGCTTGTGAGAGATCTTCATACTCATGGAGAAGATGGTTGTAGTGAGCTTCAACTTCTTGGGCTTCTTGTATGACAGCTTCATCAATATCCCCTATACTTGCCAACTCTCCTCGAAGTTTTGAAAGTGTTCTTTGAGCCTTCTCGTATTCATCACGAGATGTAATTGATGGTGTGTATGTATCATTCTTAACATAGGCATAGATTGCGTTAAGATCTTCTCCATATTCTCGTATCTGACGTTCAATTTCTTCCTTTTTGAAACGAACTCTCTCAGCATTAATATGAAGCGTTTCTCTTTGAGAAAGTGCGCTGTCACGTTTCTGTCGTATTGTTTCAAGAATATCATACACCTCTTTAAATCGTCCCCGAAATGATTGTAGGGATTGTGATATGTCATGTTCTCGTTTCTCGTATGTCTCAAGTTCTGATTCAATTTCCTTTTGTTTCTTTTTGTATTCTTGGTACAGGTTCTCCTCTTCTTGTGATGTATCTTTTTCTACCTGTTTGTGAGGAGAAATCGTCTCTACAGCATTCTGTATCTCTCTTACATATGAAAATACCTCTTCAAGTGATGTACTTGAAAGAATTTTTTTAAGTGTTTCACGTATCCAGGTAATGCTCTCAAAAGAAATTCGTACCGACGCATCTTTCTTTTTTTCTTCCTGAATATCCCTTCGAGCCTCTATTTTATATATCTCTCTTTGAAGTTCTTGAAGTTGTTGGCTACAGGCCTGTTTACGCTTCGTGATAATTTCCATCTCATCGTTAGTCACATGTTGTTCTTCCAGTGCTTCAAGTTTCTTTTTCGCCTCTGCGTATTCTTCTGAAAGTGCTGCAATTGTTTTTTCTATACTCTCTAGAGGACGCGTACTTTCCTCTTCTTGTTTTAGAAGATCGCGAAGGATATAGGTGTAGGCATCATGAGACAGTGCTTCATACTCCTTTTGAACATCAAGACGTTGCTCCCAGCGACTTGTCTGTTTTTTCAACATACGGAGTCGTGGAGATACCTCCTGCATCATTGCTTGTATCTTTTCAAGATTATCTACCGTATGAGAAAGCTTCCGTTGCGCCTCATGTTTTTTGATCTCATATTCCCTCAGACCAAGAATTTCTTGAATCATCGTCATTCGTTCCTGTGCACTTGCACGCACAAAAATATCCCCTGCCCCTTGTCCAATAACACTTAATCCCTTTGTCCCTAGTTTTATTTTTGAGAAAAAATCAATGATATCTTTGAGTCGAACTTCACTATCATTAATATAATAGTGAGATGTTCCTGATCGAGACACAGAACGTGATACCACAACCTCTGTATACTCCAAGGGAATCTGACCATCAGTATTATCGAATACCATACTCACCTGTGCATAGGACATACGTGCCTTTGTCGCAGTCCCTGAAAAGATAAGGTCTTCAATCTTTCCTCCTCGAAGATTTTTTGCTTCTCGCTCACCAAGCAACCATCGTATCGCATCAATAACATTTGATTTTCCTGATCCATTTGGACNNAAAGACGGTTTTTTGAGCAAACGATTTAAACCCTGTTATTTCAAGTCTTTTTAAAAACATACATACCACTTCGTGCTGCGTTTGTTTCTGCTTCTTGTTTTGACGATCCTTCACCTCGTGCTATTTCTTTATCACCAATATACACACCAACTACAAACAGTTTATCATGATCTGGACCAGATTGTTGTATCACTTTATACGTAGGAGTTTTTCGAAATACTTCCTGAGATTTTTCTTGAAACATACTTTTTGGGTCTCGATACTGTTGTTTTTGAATACTCTCATCAACATTCTGCAGGAGCAACGTTGTGATAACCTTCTTTGCTACCTCATATCCACGATCAAGATACAGCGCTCCAAATATTGCTTCAAGCATATTTGCTCGAAGAGAGTCCTTTCCCTTTGACGCTTCNNTGATGTTCGAAGAAATGTATCAAGGTTAAGTGATTGTGCACACTTTGCTAGTGACTGCGTGTTAACGATCCATGCACGTACCCCACTCAACGTTCCTTCATCAAGTGATGGGTACGATGAAAAAAGAAATTCTGTGACTACAAGCTCAAGAACTGCATCTCCAAGAAATTCGAGTCGTTCGTTATGGTTCCCTGTATATTCAGGGTGTTCATTGACAAATGATCGATGTGTACACGCTTCTTCTAAAAGCGTTTCATCTGAAAATGAAACACCAAGTTTCTCTTGAATGTCTTTATATGTGCTCATCCTTTTCTTCTTCAGATACGTCAGCGACTTGTTTATATACTGTCCCTAACACTCCATTGATAAATTTTCCTGAATTAATTCCTCCATAGTTTTTTGCAAGCTCAATTGCCTCATTAATCGCTACTTTGTAGGGAACCTCTTCATGATCAGCATAGAGTAATTCATAGACACCGATGCGAAGTACGTTACGATCGATGATGGTGATTTGATCAAGAGGCCATTCTGTTGCAGATGTTGCAATAATATTATCTATATCTGAGAGATGCTCAACAATCCCCTTAATAATCTTCCAAAAAAAATCAGGCTCATTGATACCTGGCCCAAATTCATCAAGGTTTCGCTGCGCAATAGACACCAAATCACTTTCTTTCCCAGAAAAATCCCATTCATAGAGAGATTGTAAGATGATAGATCGAGCAAGGTGTCGCGTTGCCATAGAATAGTTACTTTACCTCAATAACTTTCTTTCCTTTGTAAAATCCACAGTGCGCACATGCACGATGTGGTAATCGAGGACGTTTACATTCAGAACACGGAACAACTGCCTGCTTTTTGAGTGCTAGATGTGATCGTCGTCTTCCCACTTTCGAGCTCGTGTGATGTTTTTTTGGTACTCCTCCCATATCTAAAATGTGTTAAGTCCTGCTTAGTGTATGGAACTTTTTGGTGAAAGTCAACCGATGGAGTGCACAGATACCATGCCTTTGTATCATCTTCTGATGATATGCTGTTCCATACCCTTTATGATGATCAAATCCATACTGCGGATATACCTTGTGGATATTTTTCATATACCTGTCCCTCATTTCTTTTGCAACCACTGATGCAAGTGAAACAGCTCGAATAGTTTCATCAGCACGAGGAAAAGAATTATACGTATATCCTTTTACCCCTATCCCTGCATCGGTAATGATGTGATAGGTGTGTTTCTCCTTTAGAACCATACGCTTCACGCACCGCAAAGCTGCTTGAGAAGTACTTCGAGAAACTCCATGTTTGTCTATACACTGTGGTGATACATATGAAAAGGTATAGGAGACCACAGAAGTACTTTGCATCCATGCCAATACTTCTTTTCGTTGTTGAGGAGTCATCTGTTTTGAGTCACGAAGAGGAAAAGGAAATGTGTGGAAAGAGACGGGAAGAAGTACAGCACCAACATAAAGAGGTCCTGCAAGTGGTCCTCTTCCTGCTTCATCAATTCCTAGAATATGTGTGTAGTGTTTTTTCATGAACATATCCAGTATACCTTTTTGCAATATTCGTTTCTATCCATATAATGAGAGAGACATGGCTTTTGTTCATCTTCACACACACTCCCATTACTCTCTTCTTGATGGATTGGCTAAAATCGATGAATTAGTTGCACATACAAAAGAACTTGGGATGGATGCGCTCGCCCTTACCGATCATGGAAACCTCTATGGAGCGATAGAATTTTATAAAAAAGCAAAGAAAGAAGGTATTCATCCAATTCTTGGAGTTGAAGCTTATATCGCCCCAAAGAGTAGATTTGAAAAGAAAAATCATACAACAAAAGCGTATCATCACATTACGCTTCTGGCACAAAATACTGTAGGGTGGCAACATATTATACAACTTGTCACAAAGGCTCATCTTGAGGGCTTTTATTATAAACCACGTATTGATACCGAACTTCTTCTTGAACACCACGAAGGTATCATTGTTCTTTCTGGATGCATGAGTGGATATATTCCTCACCTCCTTCTCCACAATCAGAAAGAGGAAGCATACGCATATGCACGTACACTAAAACATGTGTTTGGTGATCGATTCTATATCGAAGTCTGGAAACAAGAGCAAATCCCTGAAACAAAGAAAGTGTACCCTCTGCTTGTTGAGCTTGCTCGTGAAGAACAGATTCCTCTCGTTGCAACACAAGATATCCATTACCTTCGAAAAGAAGATGCCTTCTATCATGAAATCCTTCTTGCGGTGCAAACAGGAAATAATGTAGAAGATTCTGATCGTATGTCTCTTCGTGCTGGAGACTTTTCAATGAGAAGCCCTGAGGAAATGAAAGACCTCTTTTCTGATATTCCGGAGGCGATAGAAAATACAGAACACATTGCAAAGCGTTGTCAGGTTGACATTGATCTTAACACTATCCACCTCCCTTCATTTCCTATCCCAGAAAATCTTACAAGTTTCCAATACCTAACCAACCTTGTATCACAACGTGCACCACAACGGTATACAACAATCACACAAGAAATAAAGGATCGTATCTCATACGAACTCTCTGTTATTGAAAAAACAGGCTACGCTGACTACTTCCTCATTGTTCAAGATTTTGTAAACTGGGCAAAAGAGCGAAAGATTGTTGTTGGGCCAGGGAGAGGATCTGCTGCTGGAAGTATCGTTTCTTATATTCTCAACATTACCGACATTGATCCAATTAAGTATAACCTTCTCTTTGAGCGGTTTTTAAATCCCGATCGTATTCAGATGCCTGATATTGATATTGATTTCACCGATATTCGACGTGATGAAGTTATGGGATATTTACGAGAAAAGTATGGTGAAAACAGTGTTGCTCATATCATTACCTTTGGAACCATGGCATCACGTGCTGCTATTCGAGATGTTGGAAGAGCGCTTGGCCTTTCTTATACCTTTTGTGATCGCATTGCAAAGATGATTCCTTTCAACTTCACCTTGCAAAAGGCACTTGCTGAGGTTTCTGAATTTAAAAAAGAATATGATACCAATTCAGATGCTCACAAGCTCATTGATGCAGCACAACACCTTGAAGGAGTTGTACGACATGCTTCTGTACATGCGTGTGGCATTGTTATTTCAAAAGGTCCCCTTACTCAATACCTCCCCCTTCAATTTGCCCCTCAAGATCCTTCAACAATTATTACTCAGTTTGAAATGAATACTGTTGAGTCACTGGGGCTCTTGAAAATGGACCTCCTTGGACTCAAAAACCTCACAATTATAGAAAAAACAATTAAACTTATTCGAGAACAGGAAGGAATTGAAATCATCCCTTCATCTCTTCCTCTTGATGATGCACCTACATACGAAACATTCCAAAAAGGACTCACAACGGGTGTATTTCAATTTGAATCAAGTGGTATGAGACGTTACTTACGACAACTCCTCCCTACAGAATTTGAAGATATTGTTGCTATGGTTGCCCTGTATCGNNACGAGAAGCGGTGTCCTACCTTCACCCACAACTCGAACCAATTCTCTCCCCTACCTATGGTATTGGTATTTACCAAGAACAGATGATGCGCATTGCACGAGACCTCGCAGGATTTTCCCTTTCAGAAGCTGACACACTGAGAAAAGCTATTGGAAAAAAGATTAAAGAACTTCTTGATCAGCAAAAAGAAAAACTTATAGCAGGAATGATTGCCCGTGGTATTGACTCACACACTGCACAGAAGATTTGGGATCTTTTTCCTCCTTTTGCCCGATACGGATTTAACAGAAGTCATGCTGTCTCATATGCATCGATCGCATATCAAACAGCGTACCTGAAAACGCACTACCCTATTGCGTTTATGACAAGTCTGTGTAACGCAGACAAAAATGATATTGACCGTATTTCATTTCTTGTGAGTGAAGCACGGAAAGTCCACATCCCTATCCTTCCTCCAGATATTAATAAAAGTTTCCACGATTTTACCCCAGAAGATGATGGTATTCGATTTGGATTAAGTGCTATTAAAAATGTCGGCTCAGCCATTGTTGAGGCTATCGTCGAAGAACGAGAACGGGCAGGAATGTTTAGGAGTCTTTCAGATTTCCTTTCTCGTGTACTACATAAAGATGTTAATAAAAAATCTCTAGAATCCCTTATCAAAGCAGGGGTATTTGATTGTTTTGGTATCGATAGAAATGTACTCCTTGAAAACCTTGATAAAATATTAGGATTCTCACAACATGCAAAAAAACACACAACGAATGGACACCATGATCTCTTTGGCCCCTCTTTTTCATCGGATAAAGCACTTTCACTAAAAGAAGCACCTTTTGCTTCCACCGAACAGAAACTCTTCTGGGAGAAAGAACTGATCGGATTTTACATCTCAGATCACCCACTTACTGCATACACAACACTTTTTAAGGAAAAGAAAGTAACCCCCCTTTCTCAGATAGTGCAACGACGCATTTCCCCTCATACTCCTATTCGTATCGGGGGAATCGTCACATCGGTAAAAAGAATTCTCACAAAACAAAAAAAACATATTGCTTTTGTAAAAGTAGAAGATACAAAAGACATTATTGAAGTTATCGTTTTTTCTGACGTTCTTGAAAGACGCCCAGAAGCATGGGAAGAAAACAGTATTGTTATTATCCAAGGAAAGCTTTCAGAAAGAGACGAGGAGCCAAAAATTGTCTGCGATCAGGTTTTAAAGTTAAATTAAAGCCCCACAATACTTCTGGGGCTTTATTATATAGTTGAAGGAACAATGAACAGGGGGGTATATGCTGCTTTCCATCTTGTCCGAGATGATATTCGTTCAAGAGCACCGTAACATACACGTCCTTTCTCTTCAGGAGAAAGGATCATGCTATATATTTCATCTCTCCCTTTTACAAAAAGAAATACTTGCGATGTGCTAGATGATAACCATCTCTTAAAGTCTTCTACAGTAGAAAGTTCATAGATATCACTCTCACTCAATGCCAAACATACTGGATCATTACATTCAAGCATGTCAAGGAATTCTTGAAATGTAACATCGACCTTAGGCGTAACGATACGAACTGATTCCACGTCCGTTTGATATGACTCTATCCCCAACCCATACCGATCAAGATCATCTACCATGTAGAGTGGTGGCATTATATCTCTCAGCGTCTTTGAGGTGTTATTTTTCTTTAAAAAGAAAAATCTTCCTAACGATAGGTTCTTCTTTTTGGTAGTTGATGACAACATAATCCCTCCTCTTTGTGTGTAAATGTTCTTTCTAGTAGTACTACAATACTTCCATACTATACATAATATTTTTTGTATTTCCTAGAGAGAATCTGCTACACTTTCTGTATATGAAAAAAGAAGTATCAGAAAATCACATTCACAAGGTCCGTCATTCACTATCACATATCCTTGCTACCGCTGTACTTGAGAAGTTCCCCACTGCAAAATTAGGAATCGGCCCTGTTATTGAGCGTGGATTTTATTATGATTTTGATCTTCCTTCTCCCCTCTCAGAAAAAGATCTTCACTCTATTGAAAAACGAATGAAGCAGTTAATACAAGAACACCTTGTATTTCAAAAGAAATCAACGACACCAGCTGCGATAAAAAAGATCCTCTCATCTCAGCCATATAAACATGAACTTATCGCTGAGCTTACCCGTGAGAAAAAACCCCTCTCACTCTATGAGACATACAGAAAAAAAGGAACAAAGAAAGACATTGTATTTATTGATCTGTGTGCAGGACCACATGTAAAAAATACAAAAGAAATAGACCCTCAGGCATTTACACTCACGCACCTTGCAGGAGCATATTGGAAAGGAGATGAAAAAAATGCCATGCTTACCCGTATTTATGGTGTTGCCTTTGCAACAAAAAAAGAACTAGATACACACCTTGCGCTCCTTGAAGAAGCAAAGAAACGAGATCATAAAAAACTTGGTGTTGAGCTTGATCTGTTTACGTTCTCTCCTCTTGTAGGAGCAGGACTTCCTCTCTGGACTCCTCGAGGAACGTTAGTGAGAAACCTTCTTGATGATTTTGTCTGGGAGTTACGACGTGAAAAAGGATATGAAAAAATAGACATTCCTCACATCACAAAAAAGGACCTTTACGAAACAAGTGGTCACTGGGACAAATTTAAAGATGAACTCTTTAAAATAGAAACACGTGAAGGCCATCTTTTTGCTTTAAAACCAATGAACTGCCCTCACCATACACAGATTTATGCACGAAAACGTCATAGTTACAGAGATCTTCCTCAACGATATGCAAACACTACTATGGTATATCGTGATGAACAAAGTGGTGAGCTTGCTGGACTTTCCCGTGTACGTTGTATTACACAAGATGATGCTCATGTCTTTTGTCGCTACGATCAGATAAAAGAAGAAATGGGAAATATATGGGACATCATCGATACCTTTTATACCTCATTTGGGTTTGATCTTTCTGTTCGACTCTCCCTTGGTGACCCGCGCCATCCTGAAAAATATCTTGGTGATCAAGCGCTTTGGAAAAAATCAGAAAAAGCCCTCAGAGAACTTGTTACCTCTCGTGTTGGAAAAAACTACTACGAAGCTATTGGAGAAGCAGCATTTTATGGACCAAAGATAGACTTCATCGCAAAAGACTCACTTCAGCGTGAATGGCAGGTTGCTACTATCCAACTTGACATGAACATGCCTCAACGATTTTCACTAGGATATATCAATGAAAAAGGAAAAGAAGAACGTGTTGCAATGATTCATGCTGCTATTATGGGATCTATTGAGAGATTTCTCTCTGTCCTTATCGAACATCTCGCAGGAGCATTTCCTCTCTGGCTCTCCCCTGTTCAAATTGCCCTTATCCCTATTTCAGAAAAACACGCTGCATATACAAAATCCATACGAAAAACATTAGAAAAAGAAGGATTTAGAGTACTGAATCTTGATAGTGGAGAAACTCTTGGAAAACGAATACGACTTGCTGAAATGCAAAAGATCCCCTACAGCGTTATCATTGGAGATGCTGAGAAGAAGAACAAAACACTTAATCTTCGTAAGTATAAAAAAGGTACACTTGGAGAACTTTCTTTAGAAAAGACAGTTGAAAAACTCAACAAAGAAGCAAAAAAAAGGTAGCCCCATAGAAATCTATGAGGCTACATGAGTGGGTACATTCCTTTTTTATATCTGTAGGCAGCTTTTTCATAAAAAAGGAGGAGCAATTGTTAAGTTACAATAACGTAATCTGCCCGCAGAATATAGTATTTACATATAATAGTCAATGTAAAAAGAAAACTGCAAAAAGACCTCCCAGAGCTAGGTATATAAAGTGATAAATCCATGTGATATCTACATATCATGTCAAATACAAAACCACCTGTTATAGGAATCGTAGGACCAACTTCAAGTGGAAAATCAAATCTCGCTGTTGATCTTGCTCTTTCTATTACTACCCACACACATTACTCTTCGGCTATTGTTTCTGCTGATTCTCGACAAGTATACAAAGGACTTGATATTGGTTCAGGGAAAATAACACAAAAAGAAATGAAGGGTATCCCCCACTTCATGCTTGATGTTGCTTCTCCCAAAAGAACCTACAGTGTTTCTCAATTC
>NPIE01002872.1_pt1 | contig 10552 bp, 7 predicted proteins | sample 8637661 | NCBI WGS metagenome assembly NPIE01 (sample SAMN07420842, study PRJNA396082) | bioreactor metagenome | isolation source: sample BA12 brine-fed electro-methanogenic bioreactor BA | place: Japan: Kochi | collected 2016-12-09 | reverse complement strand
ACGCCCCCGGAAAAGAGGGGAACAGTTGTTTCTGTATACTATCTGTTCTGAGACCACATAAACCTATAACTCGATACATACGCGAATTGATAAAAAAGACGATTAATAAGGATTTTGCCTCGATTCAACGGAGATCCCCTCACAGGAGACGGTTGGCCCGGAAATAAAAAAAGGAGGTTATCCGGTATCTGCCGGGGGGTGTTCCCGCCTCTTTGCCGGGGGCACATAGCCCCTCAGGAGGAGCGAGAGCGAGACGATCGTCACAGATGAAAGGGCCATCGCAAGACCAGCATATTCAGGCCGGAAGGTGATCCCAAAGAAGGGGGTGAGAAGCCCTGCTGCAACCGGGATGAGGAGGATATTATAGAAGAATGCCCAGAAGAGATTCATCCGGATTCTGCCCATCACCTTTCGGGCGAGCTGGATTGCAGCAGCGGCATCGATAGGATTGCTCTTCATCAGGACAATGCCGCCGCTCTCGACTGCGACATCGGTTCCACCGGAGATGGCGATCCCGACATCGGCCTGTGCAAGCGCCGGGGCATCATTGATGCCATCCCCGATAAATGCGACCTTCTCACCCCTCTCCTGGAGCCGGGAGACTTCCTCTGCCTTATCCCAGGGGAGAACGCCAGCAAGGATACGGGAGATTCCGATCTCCTCTCCGATCACCTGTGCAGTGTGTTCGTTATCGCCGGTGATCATCACGACAGAGAGACCCATCTCCTCAAAAATCTTCACCGCATCATGCGAGGTGGACTTGATCGGATCAGTTATGGCAATACATCCTGCATAGGTTCTGTCCACGGCAATGAGGGGGACGGTTTTTCCCTCACTCTCAAACCTGACGATCGATCCAAGTGCATTCTTTGGGATCTGAATGGAGTGTTCCTCAAGCAGGGAGCGGTTCCCTATGAGAACCGGGAGATCCTGAATATATCCAAAGACACCCTTTCCGCTGAATGACTCAAAGCCGGCCACTTCATGGAGCGGGACACCGATCTCTTCGGCTCTCCTGAGAATCGCTTTGGAAAGAGGGTGGAGCGATAAGCGTTCAACAGATGCTGCATATGAGATAAGCTCTTCTTCGGTGCGATGGTAGGGTGCGATCTCTGTTACTTCGGGACGGCCTTCGGTGAGGGTGCCTGTTTTGTCAATGGCAACGGTGGTGATGGTGCCGGACTGTTCGAGCACCTCACCATTTCGAATCAGGATACCAAGTTCCGCACCCCGTCCGATTCCAACGGTGATGGCGGTAGGGGTGGCAAGCCCGAGGGCACAGGGGCAGGCGACAACCAGCACCGAGATGAGGGCGGTCACAGCAAAGAGGAGCGGGGATCCGGCGATGAAGTACCAGAAGGCAAAGGCTGAGAACGCGATGATCAGGACAGTCGGGATGAAGTATGTTACCACCGTATCTGCAACCCGCTGGACAGGGGGTTTGCTCCCCTGTGCCTCCCCGACCATCCTGATGATTCTGGCAAGAACAGTATCCTTTCCAACCTTTGTTGCATAGATCGTGATCGCTCCGTTTGTCGGGATGGTGCCGCCGATGACGGTGGCATCCTTTCCTTTGTAGACCGGGTGTGGCTCACCAGTCACAAGCGATTCATCCACATGGCTCTCTCCTTCAACAACCACTCCATCCACGGGAATGGATTCTCCGGGGCGGACGAGGACGAGATCATAGGGGGCGATCTCCTCAACCGGCACAACCGTCCCGACACCATCCCTGATCACGGTTGCCGTCTTTGGCTGGAGGTTCATCAGGGAGCGGATCGCCTCACCTGTCTTTCCTTTCGCCCGTGCCTCCAGGTAACGGCCAAGGGTGAGAAACGCAGTGAGCATGATTGCTGTTTCATAAAAGTTGAAGTCTGCTGAGAGGAATATCCCAAAGGTCGAGAGGACACTTGAAAAATATGCTGTCCCTATACCAAGCGAGTACATGACATCCATATCCAGGATGCCGTGTCTGAGGGATCGGATGGCCGCAGAGAAGATCGGGAATGCAAGGAAGGCAAAGAACGGTGTTGCGATGAGAAACATCATCAGCGGCATCGGGATCGGGAGAGGAGGGTGTGTCCACATCAGGAGCATCAGGAATCCTGAGACTGCAAATCCGAGGATGGATCTGTATGCCTTCATGCGGAGATCACGTGCAGCCACGGCATCCATGGTGCCGGATGCGGGGTCATCATCCCTGCTGGTGACGGTGAAGCCTACTTCCGAGACTGCGTTCTTCATCTCTTCAAGCGATGTTATTTCCGGGTAGTAGGTGATATATGCCCGTTCTGTTCCGAGATTGACCGAGACAGAGGTAATTCCGGGGAGACCGGCAAGTGCTTTTTCTACAGACTGTACACAGACGGCACAATGCATGCCGCTGATCCTGAGTGTGAGTGGTTCGGGAACAGGTGAGAAGCCTGCTTCCCTGACTGCCTCCTCGATATCCCGAATTGATACGGCATCCGGATCAAACGCAACACGGAGTGTTTCTGCGGCGAGATTCACCTCTGCAGAGGAGATCCCATCAAGCTGTTGAACAGAGCTCTCTATGGCTTTGGCACAGGTTGCGCAGTGCATCCCGGCGATTCTTATCTGTGTCGTAATCATCTGGTATCCTCTGCTGATCGTCTGGTTTTCTGGTGCGCCAGCACCAAAAAGAAGGTATTGGATTCTAACATTTATCGCTTGCCAAGCTGGTGGTCAAGATGGTAGAGACCGCCTGTTGCAGGACCGATCTTTTCAAGGGTTGCGACGATATCTGAGGCATTTGCTTCCTCTTCAACCTGCTCGGTGACAAACCACTGGAGCATGATCTCAGATGCATAATCCTTCTGCTTGATCGCTTCTGTCATCATGGCGTTGATCATGCCGGTGACCTTCTGTTCGTGGGCATAGACCTCTTTAAAGATGGCAGGGATATCTTTCCAGTCGGCCTTCGGGGCGGCGATTGCTGTGAGTTTGATGGTTCCGCCCCGCTCATTGAGATAGTCATAGAACTTCATCGCATGAGCCAGTTCTTCCTGTGCCTGGAGGCGGAGCCAGTGGGCAAAGCCATTCCAGTTCTTATCCGAGCACCATGCAGACATCGAGAGGTACAGGTAACTCGAGTACATCTCGGCATTGATCTGGGCATTGATCAGATCTTCCATCTTTGTTGGGATCATAGTCATAACTCCTGTATCTGCCGCACTGCGGCAACAGGAGAGCATTACGCAGGGATACCTTTAAAGGTTTCTATGATTGCCGGGTTGGGAGGAGAGGAAAGAGAGGAGGGGTTCCAGCCATCAGGCACCCGATCATGAGGATCAGCCATAGCCTTTCACTGAAAAACGATCTCCAGAAGGATCCTCAGCCACGGGGTGTCACACCTACACAAAGGAATAAAAACAGGGAGATCGAACTATTATATCCTTCCGGGGCTTGTGGCTTAGCCAGGATAGAGCGTCGGGCTTCTAACCCGAATGTCGGGGGTTCGAATCCCCCCAGGCCCGTTTCTTTTTGTTGACTCGTCTCACCATCAAGCTGTGATACTGGAGAGATTACAATTGCGATTTTTTGCCTCTCTTGTTCTGCTTTTATCAACTCAATCAGGTGTAACCTCTGAGGCGATATGGATAGAAGAATGTAACTATCCTTTGGAGGGATTCGATATGAATCAGAAAGAATACGTGTGGATTCCCGAGAATACCAGACAAAAAAAGCGATTTCTGAACTGGTAAAGTGTTCTATGGGATACAAATCTTCATCACCCTTTGGGAGCAACAAAATGAAGAGATGCTCTTCTTATCTCCTCAGGAATCAGCTCTGTGGTCGCATCTGGCCGATCAGATCCTTGAAGATGGCAGAACTCCCGGCTCCGTTCCGGAGATCCTCTCAGGTCAGATCCGCCCAAACCTCCTCCCGGTCTTCTGCTACTATATCGGCACCCTCCTGATGGCACAGGGATCTGTTGATTCCGGGTTCGGGTGGCTTTCCGAGGCTGCCCGGCTGGAGGGGGATGAGCCACTCTCGGCATCCCAGCTCGTCGGTTTTTTAGAGCGGCATGAACGGAAGCTCCAGATGCCATATGTGGTGTTCTTCGATCCCAAAGCCTTCATGCTCTTTGCGAAAAATCCTGTGATGCAGGCTGCACGATTGAGGTATGTGACCGAATCTGCCGCCAGCCTGCCGTATTTCCAAAAGCCGTTCTCGATGATGGATCTCGGGTGCGGGGATGGGAGCCTTACCGTGGCATTGCTTCAAAAACTCCGTGAATGTGGCAGGATTGGTGAGATCGATGAGATCTTTCTGATCGATTCATCGGCTGCCATGGTGGAGCTTGCCGCGAAGACGGTAGCAGAAGCGTTTCCCGGCGTGCATATCAGCAAAGAGAACTGCCGCATCCAGGACTGTACCGGCAGGATATACCGGCATTTCGATCTCGCAACAAGTTCCCTTGCCTATCACCACATGCCCTATGAGGAGAAGAGGCTGCACCTCTCCCGGCTCAGGCCAAGGATAGACCACTTCATTCTCTACGAGATGGATGCGGACAATGATCGACCCGAGATCTACTCCCCGGATCTGGCACTCGCCGTGTACCAGTCCTATGGGAGTATCATCAATTCGATCCTCTCACAGGATGTGCGAATCGATCTCGCCAGGACCTGTGTCGACCAGTTCCTGATGACCGAGGTCATCTCGTTCTTCACTCAGCCACGGGGCGAGAGAACAGAGTACCATATGCTCCAGAGCCAGTGGCTGGCACTCTTCTCCGAATGCCTCGGAGGGGAGTTTACGCTCCGGTGCCATTCGCCCTGTTATATGGACCGGTATACCTCCCTCTTCTGCATGCATTTTGGGAGAGATAGCGAAGGATAGTGGGTACTGGCAACGAGTGGTTTCCGGTTACTATCGGTCTTTCTTCTTATCGGATCAGGTGCAGAACAAGTTCCCCCCGGTAACAGGGGATCACCTCCGAACCATTTCAGCAAGATGTGTTCCCCGGAAACCTCTTTATGAACGATCATCTTTTCATCATGGAGGTAGATTCTGCCTCTATGCTCACCCCCGAGGATATTGCAGATGCCGCGGATCTGATCCGCCCCCATATTCACCGGACACCGCTTGTCTACTCGCCGACATTCTCGGCAATGACCGGCTGCGAGGTGTACCTGAAGCTCGAAACACTCCAGAAGGCGGGTTCGTTCAAGGTGAGGGGAGCAGTCCACTCGATACTCAAAAATCGAAAGGGTATTGGAAGTGCCGGAGTGGTGGCGGCATCTGCGGGGAACCATGCCCAGGGGGTCGCCCTCGCCGCAGGCATTGCCGGGGTACGGGCGACGATCGTGATGCCGGTTGGATCGTCGGTTGCCAAGCAGGAGGCAGCACGGGGATATGGGGCTGAGATCGTCATTGCCGGGCGAACGCTCCAGGAGTCGATCCTCTATGCACAAGTACTGGCTGAGAGGGGAGCGTTTCTTGTCCATCCCTATGATGATAAGCATGTGATCGCCGGTGCAGGTACCATAGGAACTGAGATCCTCGAGGATCTCGGTGATGTCGGGTATGTAATCGTACCCGTCGGCGGTGGAGGCTTAATCGCCGGGATCGCCGCTGCGATCAAAGGTGCCGGGAATCCTGCCCGGATCATCGGCGTGCAGGCGGCTGCCTGTGATGCCGCATACCGGGCTTTTGCCTTTGAGGAGCGGGAGCTTGTCTCTCCCGGCAGGACGATCGCAGATGGGATTGCAGTTCCAATCGTCGGCGAACGGCCGTTTGGGATGATACGGGCATTTGTTGATCGAATCGGGATCGTCTCGGAAGAGGAGATGGTTCAGGCGATCCTCCTCCTTGCCGAACGAAAACATCTCGTTGTGGAAGGGGCGGGATCGGCGCCGCTCGCCTACCTCCTCTCGGGGAGAGGGATGTTTCCAGAGAGGAGCAGGATCGTTCTGATCATATCAGGAGGAAATATCGATCTCCCCCTCTTCCAGCGGGTGATCCATCAGGCACAGGTTGCACGGGATCGTTCAATGACGATCTCAGTGGTGGTTGATGACCGGCCGGGATCACTTGCGAAACTCCTCGGCACAATCGCTGGTGCCGGGGGCAATATCCATGAAATTATCCAGAAAAGAGATGAGAAAGGGCTCCACCCGACCGAGATCAGGGTGGAGGTTGAGATCGAAACGAGAGGGCTTCTGCACCAGGAGCGGATCCGATCCCATCTCACCGGTGCAGGGTATATTTCCCGCTGATCACCGGATCTCTGTTCCCGGCTCGATCTCGCGGTTCGGCATCAGGAGGGCGGCATCATCGCCTGCTGCCAGGATCATGCCCCTGCTCTCGACACCAAAGATCGTCGCTGGCTCAAGGTTTGCGATCATCACAACCAGGCTGCCGGTGAGTGCATCGGGTGCATAGAAGGGGGCGATCCCGGATACCACCTGTCGGATCTCAGACCCGATATCCACCTGTATCTTTAAGAGTTTCTTTGATCCTTTGATCGGCTCTGCCGAGAGGATTTTTCCGATCCTCAGATCCATCTTTGCAAATTCATCCATTGAGACCATTGGTTTCCTCTCCTCTTTTAATGCCTGTTTCTTCTTAGCTGCTTCTACACGCCCATTAAAGGTCTTTTCAAGGATGGCATACTCTTCGTCTTCGAGTTTGGCAAAGAGCATCTCCGCCTTCTGTAAGGTGACACCTGATAACGGGGTGTCACATTCGTCCAGGTGGTGATCGGCAATCGGAGTTGTATAGCCAAGCATTGCCCAGCATCCCGCTGCTGCATCCGGGAGAACCGGCTCGAGCATAAGGGCGAGTGCCTTGACGATCTGGAGGCAGTCTGCAATTGCAGATTCTGCTGCCTGGCGATCCGTCTTCATCAGTTTCCAGGGTGCATTCTTCTGGATGTAGTTGTTCCCAAATGCGGCAAGCCCCATGATCCCGTCGACTGCAAGCTTGAACTCAAATGATCTGAATGCAGAGTCGACACTCGCCCGTGCTTTCCTGATCTCCTCTAGAATCTCCGGGCCTGCCGGAGTGTCGGGAATACCACCGAGTTTTGCTTCTGCAAAGTGGATTGTCCGGTACATGAAGTTCCCAAGCGTATTCACAAGCTCATTATTGACCCGTTCCTGGTATGCCTTCCAGGAGAAGTTCAGCTCTTTCGTATGGCTTGTATAGCTGAGGAGATAGTACCGGAGGTAGTCTGAGGGGAGACCGACATCGAGGTAGTCTTCGTTTGCCCAGACCACATAGCCACGGGATTTTGAGAACTTCTGGTCCTCGACCTTCAGCATCCCCGATGCAACGACGGCATCCGGGGTTCCATATCCTGCTGCATGGAGGAGGGCGGGCCAGAAGATGCAGTGGTGGTAGATGATGTCTGAGCCGATGAAATGCGTCACCTCGCCCTCGCCACACCAGTATCTCTTCCAGTCATCATTATGGGCATTTGCCCATTCCTCGGTGAAGGAGATGTAGCCGATGGGAGCATCCACCCAGACATAGACGACGAGTTCCTGGTTTCCGGGGAACTTCACACCCCAGTCAAGGGTTCGTGTGATGCACCAGTCACGAAGCTCGTTCTCGACCCAGCCGATCGCATAGTTCTTCGCGTTTGTAGTTCCCTTGAGATCTTTCAAGTAATCAAGGAGATAATCACGGAAGGTGCTCAGCTTGAAGAAATAATGCTCCTGCTGGCGGATCTCGGCCTTTGTGCTGCAGACGGTGCAGACGGGATCCTGGATCTCGCCGGGCTCGAGGTGGCGGCCGCAGCCCTGATCGCATTCATCACCACGGGCATGCTTGCCGCAGTGGGGGCAAACCCCCTCGACATAGCGGTCAGGGAGGAACCGCTCGCAGGAGGTGCAGTAGCTCTGATTGATGATCTCGGAGTAGACATATCCACGGTCGATCAGGCGGTTGATGATCGACTGAGTCCGTTCATGGTTGGTTTTGTTGTCGGTCATCCCGAAATGGTCGAAGATGACACCCATCCTTTCGAAGGTCTCTTTGAAATGATCATGGTATTTTTCTGAGAGCGCCCGCGGGGTGGTGCCCGCCTCTTCTGCGGATACGACAATCGGAGTCCCATGATTGTCTGAACCGCAGACAAAGAGAACCTCCTCACCTGCACGCCGGAGGTGCCTGACATAGCAGTCGGCGGGCACATAGGTCCGCAGGTGACCTATATGGCATAATCCATTGGTATAGGGAAGTCCACATGTAACCAGTTTCGGTGTACCACTCATCGTTATGCTTTTTGCGCTGGATCGTATAAAATACAGGGTACACTATGGCAAAGCGATTGGCAATACCGGTACGGAGCCTTGGATCCGAGGTAGATACTCCTTCAATCACCGATCTCGCTGCATGGGCAAATGCCCGCGCAGGTCAGAGCGGCGATCTGGTCACCTATCACCTGATGAAGACGCTTGAAGCGCAGAAGGAGGTGCATACCCCGGCTGCCGGCGGCTGGTTCTACCATGAACGGGCGAGGGCAGCATCTCTTCCCGATGCACCCGCAGATGATGTCCTCGATGATATCCAGGCGGTCTCTGATATACGGAAGAACTGCTGGTGGTCGCTCCCCTCTGCCGCTTCACTGTTTATTGATCCTGATGAGGATCAGATCCTCTTCTTCAGGCAGTTCCTCAGGATGATGCGGGATGCCGGGGTCTTTGGGCATGTGATCCTGCTGGAGAATGATCCGGCATCACTTGAGCTTGAACTCGTCTCCGGGCGGCGGATCTTCTGGCACCTGCTGAACCCGACTGAACGGGGACTTGAGAGGGTGCTGGAGGTGCAGCGGGATATTGCCATTACACCGGCAGATTTACCGCTGCTTTCCGATCTCATGGGCTCTTACACCGTCAGGAAGATCATCGTGATGGAAGGGGGCGAGGCCGATCTCCGGGCTGCGAAGGAGCTTGTGGATCTTGATAACATCATGACCGGGGGCTATGCCCCCGCCAAAAAGCCCTCATACTGGGACGAGCTTGTAGAGGGATCGTTTATTCTGCGCTAGATGGTGTTTGTTGTGCTTCTGCCACCTGAACGAACCTATTGAAGTGGGAGGTTGTCCCAAGGAGCCGGAAGGAGAGTTTATCCCAAAAAGTGAAGGGGAAGGTGCCCCCGGATGCATTCGGGTGTCCGCCGCCCCCAAATTCTCCTGCGATGAGGTGGGAGATGGGCGGGGCTGATCTCAGGGAGAAGCGTCCGTTCTCTGAGACGATCACCTCGATATCTGTTTTATATTCTTCCCTGATGGCGGCAGCTGTCTCGCTTGGATAGTTGATGAGGGGGGCAAAGGCGATTGTGTATTTGCCGTCACGGATCTTCATCCTCCTGATGCTCGTTTTAATGGCCTGGGTGCGTTCACGGTCAATCTCCGCATAGGTCTCTTCGATCCATTCGTCGGTGAAGATGCCTTGCTCCAGCCGGTTCCTGAGCGGCCTGAGGTTTTTGTTGATGGATCCGATCTGGCCGAGGATTGCAGACCGCGGGTCACGGTGGGTCCAGAGATCATAGTCACAGACGACCCTCGCTATCTCAACTGCAACAGGGTCGTCGGGTGCGAGTGCCCGTGCCACGAGCCCGCACCCGCAGGTGGAGGTATCGATGGTGAGCTCTTCTGCATACTGCTCGATCTGTCTTATCTGATCAGGCTTCCAGCGGTGGTGATCCCGCCAGATGATCCGCCATCCTGATGCTTTTGCCCGCCGTGCGGCTTCATCGACGCCGTTCTGATAGCCGATGTCCGAGATGGAGAGGATATCGCCCTTGCCGGGGACGTTTGCTATTGAATTGAGGTTCTTTGTGAACCTGCCGACCGATGAGAAGACGGTGAAGACCTCATCATGCCCATAGACCCGCCGGTGGATTGCGTCTGCCCCGGCGGCATCGAGATCATTATGGGTCAGGTGCACGATGCCGGCGGTCCGCCCCCGCACCAGCTCCTCTAACGTCGGCCCCTGCTTTTTCACTGGTTGTTTGGGGCCGAAGAGCGAACGGATGCGATGGAGGATCCCGGCGCCGGTGGACGAACTCATGGTGATATGTCTGTTCTTCAGGCGTGATAAATGGGGGCGGTAGGGGGGGAGGGGGGGTGATGGTGGAAAGAGAAGGACGTTATTGGAAGGGCGAACGCAGGGCAAAAGCGGATGTATTAAATAGAGATCTGGCATATATTGTAATCCCAAAGCCTCAGTAGCTCAGACTGGGAGAGCGCCAGACTGAAGATCTGGTTGTCCCCGGTTCAAATCCGGGCTGGGGCATGGATTTCTTTTATCTTTTCATTCTCGGTTTAGCCTTTTATCCTGTTTGCTATGTTTGTTTCGCCAGCGTGACAGGGGTTTTGGTTGCACGGGCAAACATGAGATCTGCCATCATGAGTATTGATAGGACACAATTGGGTACTCAACCCGATCCTATGACGATAGAGCAGTTCAAAACGTTTTTAGCTTCAGGAAAGAGAAGAAAGAACTGAGCAGGATATCATGAAGAACTTTATTGACAAAGTCATGCATCGGAACCAGAAGAAGAGAAGATCATTCTC
>NPIE01005877.1_pt1 | contig 10561 bp, 10 predicted proteins | sample 8637661 | NCBI WGS metagenome assembly NPIE01 (sample SAMN07420842, study PRJNA396082) | bioreactor metagenome | isolation source: sample BA12 brine-fed electro-methanogenic bioreactor BA | place: Japan: Kochi | collected 2016-12-09 | reverse complement strand
AAGATACCTGACAATCTCGGGCAATGAGCTTCGTAAATCATGCACCGGTTTGAATCCCAATTCACGCTCTATTTTTGCCGATGAATACCACGCCGAACCGACCAACTTTTCCAGCGCATCGGAATCGAACATAAACCGCCGACCGCGCAACTTGCCGATACCGTCGCCAACCTTAGCCATTGCCCGCAGCAAAGCCAAAGGCATCGTTAACGATGACTGAGGTTTTCCCAAGCACTCTCGAATCCAATCATAAATCTGACGTGTCGAATCAGAATGCCCATCCGTCACGATATATAATTGCCCTGCTGCTTCCGGCTTTTCGGCTGCCAGTATTGCCGCCTGTACAACATCCTCGACGTACACCATCGAACGCTTGTTATGCACTTCCGGTATCGGCGGAAAAATACCTTTTCTAATCGCATCGATCATGCGCGGCAAATTGCCTTTCTCGGTATTTCCGTACACCATGCTGGGCCGAATGACGACAGGATGCGGAACGTAACCGCCGTGTAACACCAACTGTTCGGCGGCGTATTTGGATTGCCCGTAAGGCGTATCGGCAGGCAAATCCACCGATTCATCCATCGGCGCCCTATCGGTATCGCCAACGGCTTTAACGCTACTAAAATAAACAAACTTTTCCACGCCTGCATGCTTTGCCGCTTCCAACAGTTTTCGCGTTCCCTCGGTGTTGATTTGAGAATATCCGGCCGCGTCTCCCACCGACTCGGCAACTGCATGAGCCTTACCGGCCAGATGAAATACCGTATGAACATTCTGAAGTAGACCCGATGGGCAGGGGTCATTGGCTAAATCCATAACAAATGAAGGTTTATCCATGTTCAACCGGCTATGATTTAGCTGCCTAACTTTGTAGCCCGCTTGCAGTAAAGAAGCACATAAGTTACTCCCGATGAAACCGCTTGCACCACTGACTAAAACCAAATCATTCATAAACTAACCGAGACCGGCTCCAATTAAGCATAGAGATATAGGGTTATTCCGAGCAGCCATATCGTAGGGCGACGGAAAATTTGCATCGCATCCTCTAAAAAATCAGACTCGGAAATAGATATGCAAATCTAGCCGCACCATAACCGCAAAAAGTTAATATTAGTGCGCGTTGGTAATATTTCATGTTGTTCTCGTTAAAATACAGCAATAACCAACTCAGCAAGGGCACAATGCAAATCAATAAAAGCTCGCCAAACCGAGCCGCGACCGCCACATGATCATGTAATATGCACATTGCAATCACGCCTAACATGGATAATGAAAGCAGCATCAATTTAAACGGATCCGTCAACAACGATACCCGCAAGAAATACCCTAGAATTAATATAATTAGATAAAAAAAACCGATAAAGAAAAAAAATAAGCCAGTAGAGTTTTGTTGTGTAAGGTCTTTTTCAATTGCATATATCTGATACTTATCGGTAAAAATATTTACGACTTGAAACAGCATATCGTAAATAGAAAAATTTATAAGAACTAAAAATGGAGAAACAGCAAAAAAACCAAATACCAGCCAATTTATTCGCCGACAAAAATAAAGCGGATACATTAAAAAAAATACTATCGATGTCAAGTGTATTTGTGTTGCCAATACCACTAAAAACAGACTACCGATTATGTTAGTTTTTTGCAGGTAATAAAATGCCGGAAAAATAAGCGCTGTCGCAAAAGCAGTTCGTAATACAGTACCCTCAAACAGAAACAGATACAAACTGCCATAGAAAAAACAGACTACCCATACGTTATCAACTATTTTTGTTAAAAAATGTAATTTGACTATCAAAAGCGCAATAGTTGTAATCGCAATAAAGGCAGAAAAACTTAGTAATTCTCCAAAAAACTTTGCCGAAAAAAAATATAGAGGTTCTTTTACCAAAGAGAAAGATTGCCACATCTCTTGCCAACTTGTATGAACACTATAATAACCATAAAGATGACTACTGTAAGTCCACCAATCTTTTGAAGCGGTTTGGCATAGCACCGCAGCTAAGATTCCCATCCCTAAGAAAGATAAGTATTTTAAAAAAAAATGAGCCTTTGGCGTCTTGAAATAATTCATTGCCGCAACAACCTATGCGAAAAATAACTGAGCAAAATCAGTTCTAAAAACAGCCTGACCGACCAAACACAGGCAGCTCCGATCACGCCAAACTCATCAAATATAAAAGGGGCAATTAACAGATAAAGCAAACCCTCCCCTATGAAAATAGCACTTAGTAATTTTGCTTGACCTTTAGCATACAAATAAATAAGCGGTAATTGTGAAAAAGCGGCAAAAACCACTCCGGCCATTAATATACCGCCAAGCAGCCTCGTCATACTAACCAAATCCACATTCAACCATACCGGAACGGCAAAAAATAACAAACCAATTGCGACACAGACAAAGCCTAGAGTAAGGATGGATATATTTACAATCGCAGTCGAATAAGCTTTTGCAAAAGCAGTTGTATCCAAATTTTCCGAGGCAAAAAAAGGCGCCAGCACAATGGCTATCGACCAGGGAACCAACAAATATCTAATCAACACATCCTGACTAGTGATATATATCGCCAGTGAGGTTGTATCGATGTAGCCGGCGACAATAAACCGATCTCCATATATAAATAATGTAGCAAAAAAACCTGAAATACCAGCCCAAAACGTATATCTAATAATTTCCCTGCTGTCTCCCCAATGCATTCTAATATGCGTGAGACTGAACTTTGAGAAAGCAAGCTTAAGATACACCAGAAAACTTAGTACCCTTGATATAAAAATAGCCCAAGCTATTACGAATAATTTATCTGAATAAAATGCTGCAATTACTGGAAATATAAAGAGACTAACGCCGGATATAATTTTACAAATATTCGCGGAGCGAAAAAGCTGCCTTCCCTCCAAATTACCTTTTAGAACGTTTATTAGTAATGCCGGCGTAATGCCGACGGATGTTATCTGGAATGCCGGAATAGCCTCCTGCCTCATACTTGCATCGACATTGAGCCAATTTAACACTAACAGGGGACTGATCCAGCTAAAAAAAAGCGTCAATACCAACCCGATCAATAAACCTACAAATAAACAGCTTGTTACCAAGCGCCCCGCCCCCTCCGGAGTCAGATAAACTTTTTTGGGCGCCAAAAAATGCATTGTACGCGTCAGGCCAACATCGTAAACAAAGAAAAACAGATTAAAAGACAGCAGCAGTGAGACCAATGCAAACCGCTCCACACTCAGCAAATGCACTAGGAGCGGGATAGCCACCAAACCTGCCAACGCGGGAATTCCGCCTCCGAACAAGCTCCATAGCGTATTAGCAGTTAGACTGTCTTTCATCCATTTCATCTTCACTACCTAATGCAATCAGTGTGAAATCCGCGGCAAACGCCAGCAGTGTTTAATGAAATAACGAGCCATGCTTTCGATGTGCCATTTAATATAACGCACGTCATGCCGGCTAGTACGGCGAGCATCGTGTGTGACTAAAGCCTCGGGATTGGCAACAACCCGCCACCCCATTTTCCACATACGGGTACAAATATCGACGTCCTCGTAATATAGAAAATAGGATTCGTCAAAACCATGCAAGAGTCTGTATATGTCGGAACGAAACAACATAAACATGCCGCCAACCCAATCAGCCCAATAGGGTTTCCCATCCAGCGGAACGGAATAACGGCCGTCATTAAGTCCGAACAATTTAGCGATTAAACCGAGCGGCGTTGGAAACCGCCTTACACTGTCTTCAATTGCCCCGTTAGTACCCATTACCTGCGGAGCAACGATACCGACATTTTCGTTTCCTAAAGTAGGCAGCAACTTTGGAAAAGGATTCTCTGTCAACCTGATATCTGGATTCATAACACAAAAGTACGCGCCTGATACACTCGCGAATGCTTGATTATGATTGGCGCCAAACCCTTTAGGGGCTTGGTTTTCTATCAATCTGACGGAAAACGGATATGCATCAATGGCAAACGGCAATTGTTCCGGAATATTCTTGGTTAAAATGACTTCAAAACTGGTTTCACGGCTAATTCCGGTTAGATCGGACAACAGCTGGTGCACCAACCCACCTTGGGCATGACTGACAACCGATATCGAAATCATAAAACGTTTTCCTGTTCGGTTTCGCCTACCACCCTGGCAATAAGCGCCTCCCAGTTAGGCGCAAAAGGCGATGAAACGGGTGATTGAAAATGTGACTTGAATTTAAGCTCACCTTGCAAATAAGCCTGCATAATCGCCGCTAATTGTTGGAAATCGAGCGGATTAAAAAACACCGCTTGCTCATAATCGCCAACCGACTCATGCGCATACGGCAAATCGGCAACCATAATCGGTTTGCCAAACTCCTTGGCTTCTGAAATAGGCAACCCCCAGGTTTCCAATCGCGACGGAAATACGACCGCATCCGCCTCTTGATAATGCCGTACCATTTGCTCGGCAGTTTGTCGCCCAATTAACTTTATAACGGGAAGATCGGCATAATGCGATTTAATGTAAGCGGCATACTTGGATTCGTCGCCCAGCAAAGTCAATCTAACCTCAAATACATCGCCTAAGCGTTGCCGCAGAACCCGGGCCGCTTCGCAGAGCACTTCGAAATTTTTAAATACTCTCGGCAATGCCGGATAAAGAAAAACCCCCGGTTTTTTAACGAAATTACTCGGTTTTCTTAATGTTTGGTTAGCAAGAATGGGGTGTGCAACCAGCACGTTTTTAACATTGAACATACGCTTAAACTCTTGCCTAATCCAATCTTGCTGCACCACAACCAAGTCATTGGCATGAATATTAAAGCGATACAAATAGCGGTAAAAAAGCGTAAACAACAAGAACCTTGGCTCCCACCAGAGATCTACAAGCCGTGGCTGATAAAAAGCCGCGGGATTATGACAATAAACCACCTGTCTGGCGGCCTTAACTCTAGGAGATATATCGTGAAGCGAAAGCCAAACATTCGGCTTCAATTCAAGTGACAAAGCGTGAAACCGCCAGAATTCATGATACAGACGGCTTAGCCAAGAAAATTTCGTTCGTGGAAACTCAATAAACTTCACCGGCGGAATATCGAATAAGCGGCGATCATGAACCAGAGCAATAATCTCCCAGTCATCCGACAACGACGAATTCGCCGCCGATAAACAATCGCGCAAAGCAGTTAATGGACCGCCCTCGGTAAAATTTACCGCGGAGACAACCAAACGTTTCTTTAAACCCTTTGCCAAGCGCCACTCTCCGCATTAAAAACCCGTACAATTTTAGCCGGGTTTCCAGCAACAATACTGTTGGCCGGTACATCCCGGGTTACTATCGAGCCGGCCCCCACAATCGCTCCCTCCCCTATTTTGACGCCCGGCAGAATACAAACTTGTTCGCCTATCCACACCCGATCGCCGATAAATACGGGCTTAGCCACCAACGGCCTCCGGTGCGGCGGCACAAAGGGCGAACTTTCCGCTGTGGGTTCGTTATAACTGCCATGGTTATGGTCACTAATAAACACCTTACTGGCAATCAATACATCGTTACCGATCTCTACGCGTTCAATCGCGCCTATATGCACATAATCATTCAATTGAACGTCATCGCCGAAAAAAAGCCGCTGTTCGTTACTACTACAGAAGACATCCAACCGAACGCCAACCCCGGTCGTTAATCGATTACCCCACCGGATATTGGCCTTACCCCTTACATAGATGGGACTGCGCACCATTCGTGCCCCCGGAAACATGAGCTTGGTATGCAGATAATCCTTAAGCAGCCTGCAGAGCCCCCAATACCCGTACGTCTTAAGCAAATTTCGCGGAACCGTCACTTCTTTAGACCCAAAACACATCAAGCGCCAATTAAACGGCAACGCAAACGCCATTTAATTTCGGACCATTTTGCATAAATCCCCCCGAAAAATGGGTTTGTTAACTTATGCTTGAGTTTGGCACGCAATGCCTCTTGAAAAACCGCTGCGTTACTATTACTTACGCCACCCATTTGCATATGCGCTACAACACTATTATTAAAACCAACTTTAAGCGATTTCCCCGCCCGCAGTAACATTTCGTAATCACCCGTTATGCGAAAAGAAATATCAAAATAGCCATAACGTTTAAAATACGACGCATGATGTAGAGCCCCGGGATGAGTAGCCGCAAAATAACGTTTAAATTTTGTCCACATCCAAGGCTCGCCGATCGTTCTTAATAACGTGCCGTTTTCATATAATTGAACTCGCCCATAAATAAAATCAAGACTTTCGCCAGACGCCCTATTACACGCCAGCAAGTTTGAAATAGCATCCGGCATGATTAAATCGTCAGCGCCTAAAAAACAAATCCAGTCACCCTTCGCCACATGCAGCCCTTTATTCCATGCATCGTAAATACCCCGGTCCGGCTCGCTAATCCAATAACTGATAATATCTTCATGCTGCTGTATTAAATTTACTGTTCCATCGCTGGAGCCTCCATCAATTATAATCCATTCAAAATTATCGTATGCTATATCTTGAATTGATTTTATCGCTGCCGGCAAACACAGTGCCGCATTAAAAGTTGATGTGATAATGGAAACTAAAGGCTTGCCACCATCAATTGTCGCATCAGAAGACATCGGACGAATATCCCTGTAAAAAGGTGCCCATAAAAAAATAAATATTATGAAAAATAGATAATCCAGCCATAAAACGCTATAAAAATTCACCGACCGAAGTAGAGAATAATGATCTTAATTGACGAAGCGGCGTTTTTATTTTAGCCGTAATAATTGATAATTTCGAAAACTCTTTTTGGGATTTGAAAGGAATTTGAAAATCCTTAAGCACTTCAACCGCACTTTTTAAATCCAGGAGATACATTTTATAAACATGCTCTAATGTATATTTAGGCAACAAATAAGGCCCAAACTCAACATATATAGCGTCATTTTTAGTTACAAGCACCCTTAACGCATGAAAGTGCCATGCAATCGCATTGCCGTACGGAAACCGGGTCGCATTCCAGGGAGCCAGTAATAATTCCTTATTCTGTAACACGTGAACTTGTAGAGGAAACCGTTCGGTCCAATCGTCCAGGTACTTTTGATCGCCAAACTTGCCGTCTTCAAAACGCGCGAAACACCACTCCAGGCATTTTTGCTCCCACCACTGTCTTACCAACTCGCCACCCGTCCTGGTAAACGTCATGAACTGAACGCAATACTGGCCCGAGGTAGCGGATTGATCATGCTCCGCTGCGTATGCGTGGTCGGTAATCAGCACATGTTTTCTCGACGCATCGAATTCCGCAAATATCGGCGCGGGATTTTTTCGAAACCATAAATCGGCATCGAGATATGTCACCCGTTCGACGGTAGAGTCGGCTTCAAAAACAAATTTTGGCGTAAAAGGGGTTAAGGTCCAGCAATATTCTGCCTTGGTTCGACTGGGCTTGACCGCGAGCAAGGCCTCCGTTTCCAGCTGTTTTAATTCCAACAGGCGAACATTCGGCAGATTCAATTTGCTTAATGCTCGATGGGTTTCGTCATCCATGCAAAGCACCCACAAACAATAATTCTTGATATGTCTTTGCATGGACCTGTGCAGCGCCAATCCTTGCGGCAGAAATAAGCTATCAAACAGCGTGACGAAATGCTCCATCGTTTAACCCTTGAATGCACTCACTGCATCGATTACCTGCTTGATATCGGAATCACTCATCTGCGGGTGGCACGGTAGCGAAAGGCAATTGGCCGCATGTCGCTCGCTATTCGGCAAACCTAATGGATCGCGCTTGACGGCCAGACACGATTCCTGTCTATGTACCGGAATAGGATAATGGATTAAAGATTGCACGCTATGTTGGTTTAAGTGGCTTTGCAGAGCATCGCGGCGTTCGCAGACGATCACAACAAGGTGATAAACATGCGCGGACGCTTGCTCCGGCACAGCCAGATACGTGACTAAACGGTTGTCGATACCTTGTCGATAAGCATCCGCTATCTGACGCCGCCGCTCGGTAAACTCGGGTAACCATTTCAAGCGTTCGACAAGCATGGCGGCCTGAATTTCATCCAGGCGGCTGTTCATGCCGATTTCCGGATGGGAATAACGAACGCTTTGACCGTAATTGCGAATTCGACCGGCTTTTTGCGCCAGACGTTCATCTTGCGTCACCAGCATACCGGCATCGCCAATCGCACCGAGATTCTTGGTGGGATAAAAACTATAAGCGCCGGCCACGCCGAAACTACCGGCAACTTGTGCGTGCCACGTCGCCAGATGCGCTTGTGCACAATCCTCCAGCAAACTAATCCCATGCTCCCGGCAAAGCGCTTGCCACGCGTGCATCGCTCTGACCTGGCCGTATAGATGCACTAGCAAAACCGCTTTGGTCTGTTTTGAAATGCAGCGACGCACGCTTTCAATAGACAAGAGCGCTGTATCCGGCTCGATATCGGCCAAAACAGGCGTCGCACCCGCGCGTAAAATAGCCAGTACCGTGGCAAATGCAGTCATTGGCGTGGTGATGACTTCATCTCCGGGACCGATATCCAACGCGCGCAGGCTGATTTCAATCGCATCCATGCCGTTGCCGACACCTATTCCATGCGCCAGTCCGCAGACGCCGGCCCACTGTTTTTCAAAAGCTTCGACCTCTTTGCCCAACACATACCAACCGGACTCAAGTACCCGTTGCGCAGCCTGAGACATGGCCTCGCGCAGTGCCAGCGGTTCGGCCTTAAAATCATTCATCAAAATCATGCACATTCCTAAAGGCTTGGTAAATGGTCAACGGAAACGTCATTCGTATTAATCCCAATAGTGCGCATGATGGGCCATGTAATAGGCCACGGTCTTTTGCAAGCCTTCCCGCAACCCGACTTTTGGCGTCCAACCCAATTCGTTCGATATCAGAGAAAAATCGCTATAGTAGTCGCCGATATCAATAGCCTTACGCTCGGGAGGAAACGGAACCAACTCAAAACACCCGCCAAAGCCCAAGTTAACCATCATTTCGGCCAAATCCTTGAGTCCTATCACTTCGCTGCTGCCGAGATTATAAACCTTACCGTTGGCTTCGTTACTAGCGCCCGCAAGCAGCAGTGCTTCCACGCAATCGTCGACATAGTTGAAATCCCGCAGTTGCAAACCATCTCCGAAAACCTTAATCGGCTGATTTTCGATCAGCAGCCGCACCCAGATGCCTAAAAACGTCTGGCGGGCATCTTTCACCCGCATACCGGGCCCGTATGTGTTCGTCAGACGTAAGGCGCAAGCGCGAATACCGTAAACATTGTTATACAGCAAGTGATACCATTCTCCGGCAAGCTTATTTATGCCGTTAACATCCACCGGCCGAATGGGATGTTTCTCGTCCACAGGTAAATAATCGGGTTTACCATACAGCTGGCGGGTGCTGGCAAACACTATTTTGATACCGGGATTGGATTCTCGACAGGCTTCCAATATGGACAATTGCGCGTTTGCATTAATGTCCAGATCGGTTTGCGGGTCGGTCATAGAATCCATATGGCTGGTTTGCCCGGCCAAATTGAATAAATAATCCTTGCCTCGAAGCAAATAGGCCATGGCGAACGGATCGCGCACATCGCAGACATTAACCGTAACCTGATCAGCAATATCGTCAATATTGAAAGGATTTCCGCCGTATTGCGGAATCAGGCTATCGACTAAAGTGACATGGGCACCCTGCCCAACCAACGCCTTGGCCAAATTGGATCCGATAAAGCCGAGCCCGCCGGTAATCAGTATATGTTTTCCGTGATAGCTTTTCATTTACTAAAACCAGCCATAAACCTTATACACTTATGAAATGCTCGCACAGCAAGCTTGTAATAGCCGCCTTTCAAGGATTTTTTCGAAATCACTGCCATTTCATCAAATAATGGTTCATTAAATAGTGCCTTTCCTTCTTTTGCCAAATGCAACGCAAAACCATACTCTTCGTTAATGGAAGAAAAGATCCAGCCGAGTAAATACTCACGAAGCCCCATAGTGCCGGCATCAAATTTATTGAGATACGAGATCTCGCACCATCCTGGGGCCATCTTCAAAAAAGAACCGATGTATCGTCGCTGCAAACCATTGAGCTCAGCCAAATCCTCCTGATCGATACGTTGCGAACCTTTAATTCGCATCCGAGTTATCCAAAACGATTCGGAATCCATATAGGCCATAAGTTGATGCAATTTATCCTCGCCTAAATAGGCATCAATGATCCCCGGTTCGAATTCCGCGGCTATTACCTTCGATATTGTGCTTGCCGGTAACGCTTTAAAAATACGAAGATCCGTTCCCTGCGAATCCGATTTATACCAATCCAAATAGTCGATTCCAATTGCACCTAAAGCTTCGACGAGATCAACCGCCGGCATGACGACCGCCCTGTCAACCTCGAATAAGCCACTAAAAGCCCACGGTTTAAGCGCGGCGTTGTCGGGGTGCAATGAACTTGAACAATAAGGAGAGCGTGTTAAATAAAAAGGGACCTCTTCGGCGGATTTTCCGGCAACCAGCCGGTTCAGCGAATAAAGCTTTTTGTAGCCTCCCGAATCGGATTCAGTG
>NPIE01029699.1_pt1 | contig 10566 bp, 9 predicted proteins | sample 8637661 | NCBI WGS metagenome assembly NPIE01 (sample SAMN07420842, study PRJNA396082) | bioreactor metagenome | isolation source: sample BA12 brine-fed electro-methanogenic bioreactor BA | place: Japan: Kochi | collected 2016-12-09 | reverse complement strand
GGCCCGGTAGATCTGCTCGGCCAGGATCACACGCACCAGCATATGCGGAAAAGTCAGCCGGCTGAGCGACCAGCGATGCGCACAGCGATTGATCAGACCGGGATCGTGCCCCGATGCGCCGCCGACCAGGAAGCACACCGGATCGCCATTCATCTGCCAGGCCTCCAGTCGGGACGCGAAATCGCGCGTCGACCAGGACTGACCGCCCTCGTCGAGCGCAACCTTTACCGCGCGCTCCGGGCAGCGCGCCAGCAGCATCTCGGCTTCCCGCGCTCGGGTCGTGGCGTCTGGACCTCGCGCGGCCGGCAGTTCGAGCAACTCCAGTCGCAACTGCGGCGGCATGCGCCGGGCATACTCGTTCCAGCCGGCACTGACCCAGACCGGCATCGGACGACCGATTGCAATCACCCGCAGATCCACGCGGACGGGCTAAGGCAACTGCGCCGGACGAATCGGCGTGGTTTCGTGCCAGAGCCTTTCCAGGTTGTAGAACAGTCGAGTCTGCGGCAGCATGAGGTGAACAATAATGTCATTCAGGTCGACCAGCACCCATTCGCCCTGCTGGTGCCCTTCGACCCCGAGCGGCGGGGCCAAGCCGAGTTCCTTGAACTTCAGCCCCAGCCGGTCGGCCATGGCCTTGTTCTGGCGGGTCGATGTTCCGCTGGCGACCACCATGAAGTCGGCGAAGGTGTTGCGCTCGCGAAGGTCGAACACCTCCACATCCTGCGCCTTGGCGTCGTCGAGCACCGAAACAACGATATCACGCAGTCGTTCCGAATGATTCGGATCCGGATGAGAAGCATGGCTCATCCGCAACGCTCCGGGCGCTGGGCCGGCACGGGGGTGCAGTCGAAATTCTGATTCATTTTTCAGTTGTACTCATGGGGTTGCTGCAGGCAGGCAGGCAGGAAGGAAGGTGGCGCGAGCGATCAAGCGATCGTTGATCACCGTGGCGTTCAACGGCGGCCCGGCCACGAAGTCGCTGAGCTCGCGCGTCAAGCTGCTGTCGATGAACTGACGCTCCAGCGTGCCGACGACCTCTCGAGTGACCGGCACCGGGTCGCAATAAATGCAGAAGCCACGGAAATCAAGCACCTCCATCAGGACGCCACCGGGCAGCGTGGGCGGCAACTCCTCGTCGGCCAGCACCCAGCGCGGTCGGTTCAGATTGTCGTAATAGTAACGAATCCAGGCTTCGGCGGTTGCGGTCGCGAGCAGGGTCACGCCGCCGGCGGACGTGTCGGGCGAGACCCAGTGACCGGTCTTCTGGCTCGGAACCCCGTTGATCAGCGGGCAGCTGGCATTGATGTTGCTGTCGTACATCTCGGAACCATGGTTGCCGTTCAGGCGCCAGGCGTACATCAGACGGCCCGGTTCGACACTGGTGATCTGCACCTCGCCGACCGGCGTCAGGAAGTTGCGCACATCGTTGCTGGTGGCACGGAACAACTCTGCGTTGAAGAACGAACTGTCGGCGACCGGTGGCACCGTGTTGCTGATATAGAAAGTCGGCAAACCGTCCTCGTCGTAGGTGTACCAGACGGCGAAGTTGCCGCCACCGCCGATCTGCCAGTCGATGCCCTGGTTGATCACTCGCGCCTCCGGACCCCACAGACCACGAAGGTTGTCCACCGCCGAGGTTTCCTGAACGCTCGCATTGACCGCGAACACCTGCTCCGCCGCCGACAGGTTGTCGACCACCACAAACCAGCGCCCTGCATCCAGGGTTTCACCGTTGGCCGCGGCAATGCTGATGCGCCGCCCGCCGCTGATCGGCTGGCTGCCGATGATGAAGTCCTCGGGGGCCAGCGGCGTGGCCGGCACGCTTGCAGCCAGGGCGTCGAAATCCAGGAACGAAAGATTGGCATCCAGATTCTGGCCCAGGATGTCGATCTCCAGTGCGACAGCCGTTTCAGGAAGATCGATGTAGAGCTGGCGATGTCGGGTATTGCCGGGAATCAACACGTCGTTGTCGCGCCCCGGAAAGATGGCCGTCTCCTGCACTTGAGCCGCCGTCGTACGGAGCACTGCGACCGATGTGACGCCAAGATCGGCGAATTCATCCGGACTCGACGCCAGTCCGATTGCACCGATCCAGCGCTGATTGAGCAGCATTTCCGGCTGGTCCCAGTAGACCGGCAGGTTCAGCGCACCGCCATCATGCACACCGGGGCCGAACGAGACCAGGCTGCGATCCGTACTTGCGGTCAACAGCGCGATCTCGTACGGCACATTGTCCCCACTGGCAACCCTGGCGTCCCAGTTTTGCACCAGCACCCACCAGTTGCCGGGTGTCGGGTTCTGCACCTGGCAGCGCTCCAGATCGGTGGTCGAGATCGATTGACAGATCAGTTCCTCGGCCTGCGGCTGGCCATCCCCGTTCAGGTCACGGCCGATGAACAGGTCGATATCAGTGCTGGACGAGGCGAAGGTCTCGGCGTGCAGCATCAAGGTACCCGCAGGGACCTGGATCAGGCGACTGCGAACCCCGGGCCCGCCGTCAAACGGATCGTCCGGTGTCGGATCTTGCTGCAATAAATCATTGAACTGCAGCGGCCGGGTCAGTGCGCTGGTGCGCACCACCAGCTCCGCAGCCGGCACCAGCGACGCGATATCGAGATCGGCGCGGCCCCGATTCTGACTGGTAATGAAAGGGGTCAGCCCGGGCAGTATTCCGCCGGTGATGAATGCCCCCACCGGCAGGGCCTGCTGGCTGAAGTTGCTGCCGGCAGGCGTCAGAAGCACACGTCCGGCACCCCAGTCGCCGAAGGCTGCCGATCCAGGCTGGATCGTGATTTCCAGTGTCCGCTCCTGCCCGGCCGCGAGCGTGAACGCGCTCGGCGCGACGCTGATCTCCAGATCGCCCTCGGTCGTGACCGTCCAGCTGCCTGAACCCAGCGCACGCACGGTGCGCGTTGCACTGCATTCAACGACGCAGTTTTCGATTGCGACGCCGGGCAGATTCAGGTTGCCGGGGATCCCGCCCGCGCTCGGATTGGCAGCCATGAATTGATTGCCGGTGACAGGCAGAAACAGGCCGGCGCGGGCGGCACGCTCGACCCGGATATTTCCGGCACCACGATCGACGGTCCGTGCCGGGCTGCCATCCTCGCGCCGGTTGACGCTTGCGTCGGCGGTGGTTTCCAGCGCCGAAATAACCTCGTTCACACCCCAGCTCGGGTGCGACTTGCGCAGCAGCAGCGCCGCACCCGCGACGTGCGGCGCCGACATCGATGTGCCGGTCAAAAATGCCAGGGAATTGGCACCGTCTGCACCGGCGGCAAGAATGCTGGTGCCCGGGGCCGTGACGTTGGGCTTCATCACATTCGGCGCAAACTGCGCCGGTCCGCGCGAGCTGCTGCTGTTGATCTGACCGCCAAATTCGGCGGCACTGACGCGGCTGGTGCCGGTCAGGCGACCGGCGTGGTTGCTGCCGCCGGCCAGCCAGTTCCGCAGTCGATTGCCTTCTTCGGCCCCGACATGGGTGGCTGGCAGGCAATGCTGATCGGAATTGACACTTTCACCCTCGACCTCGGTATTGGCCAGGATCATGCCGGCCGCGCCGGCAGCCAGGACATTGCGACCCTTTTCGATCCGACCATATTCGCCACGATCGCAGACCACGATCAGGCCGTTCAGGCTGCCGGGCGCAAACGGGTTGGATGCGCCGGTATTGTCGGCACAGGTCGGCCCAAGCTCGGCCGGTCCGGCGCCGCAAAGCGCATTGCCGAAATCGGAAGCATGCACGATCGGCAGCAGTGTGGTGCCGCCGGCCAGACCCTGTCCGGTCAGCGTGCCCAGCGAGAACGCACCGCCGAAGGTATCGACCAGCTGATTGGCCAGCACGCGGCTGTGGGTGGAGTTGGCGACCGACAACACCCAGGGGGCGTTGGCCGGGGCACCGACAGTCGCCGGCAACGGGCCGTCATTGCCAGCCGCCACCGCGGCCAGAATGCCGGCCTGACGGAGGTTGAACATGACCTCTGCGGTGGTCGTGGCGGGCGAGCTGAAACCCGCCCACGGATCATTCGGGCCGCCGCCGATCGAATAGTTGATCGCGTCGACCGAATCGACCACGGCCTGCTCCAGCGCTGCGGTGGTGTCCGAAACGAAACAGCGGAAGTTGCCACCCTCCGGATCTTCCTCGCAGGCCTTGTAGGAAATGAAGCTGGCGCGCGGCGCCACGCCCGAGGTCGAGAAATTGATCGGCGGGATCGGCCCGGGGCCATCGAAGTCCAGTGAAAAGTTCAGCGGGAAGCCGACTGCGGTCGATGCCACGTGTGAACCATGTCCGTCCGGATCCTTGCCCTTGGTGTCTTCATCCGTGAAGTCATAGACTCCGATCAGCTTGCCGCTGCAAAGCACTTCCGGGTCGGAACACAGGCCAAGAAAAGCTGGCCGCGGATTGCCCAGCGGCGGATTGCCGCTGGCTGCGGCATCGAAGAACACCGAATCCCAGTTGACGCCAGTGTCGATGACGCCCAGCACCATGCCCTCGCCGCGGTTCGGATTCGGCACGCCGCCCACGCCGTTCCAGAACAACGGCGCTCCGATCCAGGCCGGCCCCGCATCCGTTTGCACGAACTCGATCGTATCCGGATCGACCGAACGTACCCCTCGAAGGCGCCGTAACTGCCGGGCTTCGGCGGCATTGAGCTCGACCGCAAAACCATTCAGCAGATGGCGATAGACATGTTTCGGTTTGATCTCGCGGCCCAGTTGGTGTCCGGCTCGCGCCAGCACACCACCGCGCTGCTCATCGAGATAATCGACATAGGCGTGCACTGCCGGAGATTCAGGATCAAGTCTCGGCTGAGCCGACAAGGCCGGCATGGTCGGACTGAATTGCTTGCCGCGCCAGCGCGCCTGATTGACCGAAGCGCGAAGCTCGCGACCGTCGTACATGCTGGTCGGCGCATCGTCGAGCACGACGATCCAGCGATCCTTCGCGAGCTCCGGCTGACGCGCGTCGGCACTGTGCGGCGCGACCGCGATGAGCAACAGCGTGAGGCCGAAAAGCGGGGCGGGAATCCTGGCCATGAATCGTTACTCCTGAATCGAATTCGGGCTTGAGGCGTGCTGACTGAAAGCTGCCCGGGACATGATTGTCAGTAAAGCAGGTCCGATCGGCCTCAACCAGTTGCCGCAGCAACGGGTTGGCGCAAGGTCACCAGCTCTTCGGCGCTGGTCGGGTGAATGCCCAGCGTGCGATCGAAGTCGGCCTTGGTCAACCCGGCCCGGACAGCGACGGCGAAGCCCTGCACGATTTCGGCGGCATCGGGCCCGACCACATGCAGCCCGATGACCCGGTCGGAGTCGTCCTCGACCAGCAGTTTCATCAAGGCCTTCTCATCCCGACCGGCCAGGGTGTAGCGCATCGGGGTAAATTCGGACCGGTAGACACGAATCGACGTTCCGCGTGCGTGAGCCTCGGCCTCGGTCAGGCCAACGGACGAGGCGGGTGGCTGGCTGAACACCGCAGCCGGGATGTTGGCATGATCACAGGGCCGATCCATCCCGCCGTAGACGGTATCGGCGAAGGCGTGTCCCTCCATCAGCGCGACCGGAGTCAGCGCGACGCGGTCGGTGACATCGCCGACTGCGTGGATATTCGGTGCGGTCGTGCGGCTGTAGTCATTGACAACAACCGCCCCGCTGGCCGTGGTTTCGACCCCGGCCTGCTCCAGCCCGAGTTCACCTGTGTAGGGATGTCGACCGGTGGCGAACATGACCTGATCGTAAACCGCGTTCTCGCCGTCGTCGAAATGAACCCGTCGGCGTCCGTCGGGCTCGAGTTCGATCGACTCGGGCACGCTGCCGTAGCGAAACGCGATGCCGCGACCCTGCATGCCGGCCTCGACCACGCGCCGCACGTCCTCGTCGAAACCGCGCAGAACGCGCTCCTTTCGGTAATTGACTTCAACTTCAGCGCCCAATCCATTGAAAATTCCGGCAAATTCAACCGCGATATAGCCGCCGCCGATAATCAGCACGCGCTGCGGCAACTCGGGAAGATCGAAAGCATCGTCGGAAACGATCGCATGCTCGCTACCGGGAATTTCGAGCCGGCTCGGCCGGCCGCCGACAGCGATCAGGATGCGCTCGGCGCGAATTCTTCGGCCCCCGACCTCGACCGTATGGGCGTCCAGCAATTGTCCGCGGCCATCGAAGACCTCGACGCCGGCCGACTCCAGCAGGCGTCGATACACGCCCTCCAGGCGCGAGATCTCGCGCTCCTTGGCCGCCACCAGGTCGGGCCAGTGGAAGCTTGTCTCACCGACCGACCAGCCGTAGCCAGCCGCATCCTCGAACGCCTCGGCGAACTGGCTGGCAAACATCAAGAGCTTCTTCGGCACGCAGCCGCGGATCACGCAGGTGCCGCCCAGGCGCGATTCCTCGCACAGCGCGACCCGCGCGCCGTGGCCGGCTGTGATTCTGGCAGCTCGCACGCCGCCCGAGCCACCGCCGATCACGAACAAAGAATAGTCAAAAGTTGTCATTGATCAAGTTGCAGAATTTCGGATGGATAGAATGGCGCTACCGCAGATCGCCCGAGCCTGCGTGGCTCTTGTGCATTGTAGCGGATTGGCTTCCTCTTCCCTTGACCGGACACCGATGCCCGAGCTTGCACCATCGCCGGACTGTCGCCAGTTCGACCGCGAATTGATATCGGCGTTCGCACGTACGCATTATCTGGCCATCGACGGACGGCAACAGACGACACTGCGGATCGGCGCTCCGGTGCCGCTGGCACTGAGCCGCAGGTTTCGCGGCCGAAGCTGGGCCGTGGTCACCGCGTACAACCCGGCGGCACGGATCGTTTCGATGACTCGCAATCGCCGCGCCGATCGACGCCTTGGGCGCTGTCTGGCTCGGCTTCGTCCATCGCTCTTGCTGCGCACGATTCACCGCAGTCCAGGCGGCGACTGGCCCGACGAACATGGCTGGTTGTTCTGTCCGGCACCGCATCCGCTGGCGCTGCGGCTTGGGCAACACTTCGGTCAGGTAGCCGTCGTGATCGGCCGTCCGGGCCACGCTGCCGAAATCTTCGAATGCGATGTCACAGCACGGCATAATGCGACCGGGAATCGTTCGCCTGCAGACTGGAGATTCGCATCTTGACGCTGTTGCTCGAGGCAAAATGCCTGGAATTCCACCGCTACGGCGTCCCGGTATTCCGCCCGCTCGACCTGCGCCTGGCTGCCGGTCGAGCCATTGTCCTGACCGGCCCGAACGGCGTCGGCAAGACCACGCTGTTGCGTCTTCTGGCCGGCATCCTGAAACCGGTGGCAGGATCTCTTGTGCACCATGCCAGCCATGCCTTCGTCGGTCACCTGCCGGCGGTCAAGGGGGACCTGAGCTGCCGCGAGAACCTGGAATACGAGCAACAGCTCGGCTTGCCGGATCTGGCGCTGGCCGATGCGCTGGCCCAGGTTGGTCTGGCTGGCCTCGGATCGCGTCCGGCGCGTGCGCTCTCTGCCGGCCAGAAGCGCAGGCTGGGAATGGCCCGATTGCTGGTCCGTCGCAGCGAATGCTGGCTCCTCGACGAGCCGTACGCGAGTCTGGATGATGCCGGCTGCCGCCGAGTCGACGAATTGATCGAGCGTCAGCTCGAGCACGGCGGCGTGATTCTGGCAACGCACCAGCGCCACCCGCATATCGACAGCCAACGAATCGATCAGGTCGTACTCGAGTTCGGTCAGGAAGGGGGGCTGCAGCAGTGAGCACCCACCCGTACCGCGCCCTGTTCCGGCGCGATCTCAAACTCGCGATGCGCAAGCTTGGCGAATCGCTGCTGCCGCTGTTCTTCCTGTTCACGGTCATCGTGCTGATCCCGCTGGGTGTCGGTCCGGGGCCGAACCTGCTGGCGCGGATGGCGCCAGGAATGATCTGGGTCGCAGCACTGCTGTCCAGCCTGCTGGCGCTGGAGCATCTGTTCCGACCGGATCTCGATGACGGCACACTGGAGCAATGGTTCGTCGGTGAGACCACGGTCCTCGGACGGGTCTGGGCGCGACTGGCCTCGCACTGGCTGATTACCGGGCTGCCGGTGATCGTGTTCTCGCCGCTGGCCGCGGAAATGCTGCACCTGCCGCACCAGGCGCTGGGCATCATGGTGCTGAGTCTGATCATCGGTACGCCGGCGCTGAGCCTGATCGGCGGGCTGGCGGCCGCGCTGACGCTGTCGACCCGTGGCGCCAGTGTGCTGCTGTCGATACTGATCTTCCCGCTGATCGTGCCGCTGGTCATCTTTGCCACCGGCGCGGTTTCAATGGCGGCCGACGGCATGAACCCCTACGCACATCTCGGCCTGCTCGGGGCCTTCACGATTCTGGCGATGACCCTGGCGCCGTTCGGCATCGCCGCTGCACTGAGGATGAATCTCGAATGATCTGGAACAAGCTCAAGCTCTGGTTTCACATGCTCGGCTCGGCACCCTACTTCTACCGCTTCGCCCGCGTGGTGGCGCCGTGGCTGTGGGTCGGATTCGCACTCACCGCCGTTTATGCGACCTACCTGGCGCTGTACGTGGTGCCCGGCGATTACCAGCAGGGTGACAGCATGCGGATTCTCTACATCCACGTGCCGGCGGCATGGCAGGCGATGTTCATCTATGGCGTGATGACGCTGCTGGCGATCATCGCACTGGTCTGGCGCATCCGGCTGACCGAAATCATGGCCATGTCCTGCGCACCGATCGGCGCGGCGCTGACCCTGATCTGCCTGGCCACCGGCTCGATCTGGGGCAAGCCGATGTGGGGCACCTGGTGGGAGTGGGATGCGCGCCTGACCTCGATGCTGGTGCTGCTGTTCATCTACATCGGCATCATGGGCCTGTATGCGGCCTACGATGACAAGCGCAAGGGCGCTCGCGTGGCCTCGATCCTGGTTCTGGCGGGCGCTGTCAACATCCCGATCATCCATTTCTCGGTCGAATGGTGGAATACCCTGCACCAGGGCCAGACGATCCGGCTGATGGGTGAGTCGTCGATGGATCCGTCGATGATTCCGCCGCTGATCTGGATGGTCGTGGCGACCAAGCTGTTCTTCGGCGCGGCCCTGCTCGATCGGGCGCGCAATGAACTCCTGGAGCAGGATCGGTCGAAGAAATGGATCGAGCAGGAACTGCCCGGTGCCGAACGTGCAGCTTGACACAACGCAAAGAAGGATCACGCGCATCCTGCAAAATAGAGACCGCCTAACGCAGGTTTTGCGGTATGGCGATGGAAGTATTGCCTTGAACGGTCAGAGGAAACACGAATGATCCCCGAGCTCAGTCACGCAGGCTATGTCTGGTCCAGCTATGCGATCTTCACGGTCGTGCTGGCCTGGCAATTCCTTCAGCCTCTGTTGAAGCGCAAGAAACTTCTGACCCAGTTGACTGAAGCGGTCGCCGAACGGCGCGCCGCAAGGAGGCTTGAATCATGACCCCGACCCGCAAGCGCCGCGCGATCTTCGTCGGCATCCTGGTTCTTGGAATTTCGGCCGCAGCGGCGGTCGGGATCGTTTCGATGAATCAGAACATGATGTTCTTCATCAGCCCCAGCGATGTCCAGACTCAGGAATTTTCGCCCGATCGCCAGTTCCGTCTCGGCGGCCTGGTTGTCGACGGCAGTGTTCGTCATTCCGATCACGATCTGCGCGTCGAATTTGCTGTTACCGACGGCGCGGCCGAGGTGCCGATCGTGTTCGACGGCATCCTGCCTGACCTGTTCCGCGAGGGTCAGGGCATCATCGCCCATGGCTTTTTGCGCAACGGGCGTTTCGAGGCGCATGAAGTGCTGGCCAAGCACGACGAGGAATACATGCCGCCCGAGGTCAAGCGCGCGCTGGAAAAACAGAACCACTATTACGGGGAAGAGGGATGATTGCCGAGTTCGGCCAGTTCACCCTGATCCTGGCGCTGATCCTGGCGCTGCTGCTGTCGATCCTGCCGCTGGTCGGGGCCTGGAGAGGCCACGATCGCCTGATGGCCAGCGCCAGCTCGCTGGCGCTCGGTGTGTTTGTATTTACCGCTGCTGCCTTCGCCACGCTGGCCTGGGGTTTCCTGCAGAACGATTTCACGATCGAGTATGTCGCGGCGCACTCCAACCTGCTGCTGCCCTGGTACTACCGTTTCAGCGGCGTCTGGGGCGGGCACGAGGGCTCGCTGCTGCTCTGGACGCTGATGCTGGGTGGATGGATGGCGGCAGTGGTCGGCCTTTCCAGCGCGCTGAGCAAGGAATTTCGCGCCCGCGTCCTGGCCGTGATGGGCATGATCGCGGTCGGCTTCTTTTCCTTCACCCTGCTGACCTCGAATCCGTTCAGCCGATTGCTGCCGGGACCACCCGACGGCAATGACCTCAATCCGCTGCTGCAGGATCCGGGCATGATCTTCCATCCGCCGCTGCTCTACATGGGCTATGTCGGATTCGCGGTCGCGTTCGCGTTCGCCATCGCCGGCCTGCTCGGCGGCAAGGTCGAGCGCCAGTGGGTGCGCTGGGCCAAGCCCTGGACGCTTGCGGCCTGGGGCTTCCTGACCGGCGGTATCGCGCTCGGCTCCTGGTGGGCCTACTACGAGCTTGG
>NPIE01015121.1_pt1 | contig 10567 bp, 14 predicted proteins | sample 8637661 | NCBI WGS metagenome assembly NPIE01 (sample SAMN07420842, study PRJNA396082) | bioreactor metagenome | isolation source: sample BA12 brine-fed electro-methanogenic bioreactor BA | place: Japan: Kochi | collected 2016-12-09 | reverse complement strand
GTTTCCAAAAAATATGGAAAAGCACATGAAAGAAATTTAATGAAAAGACATTTACGGGAAGTTGTCAAAGTTAATGATTTTTTTGAGGATGTTGAATTTTTCATTATAGCTAAGCTTAAATCTAAAGTTTTAAATTTTTTTGAGATTAAAAACAGTATGGAAGATTTATTTAAAAAAGCAAATTTATTAAAGAGAGGTCCAAATGAAAACGAAAAATAAGATTATTACAATGATTTTAATGGTATTGTTGTTATTAGGGGTAACATCTTGTGGAACAAAAAGAGGAGAGGTATCATACGGAAATTTTGATGCTATTGTAACATCTGAAGAAGCTACAACTGATAACCCTACTTCTACTTACGCTGATGTTATTTTACTTTTAGGCGGTGGTTTTGATACGACACAAACTACTTATTCAGCTGGTAATGGTGATGTTGTTTGGGTAGATGCGGATGAAAACGCAACTGTAACAGTAAGTTTTGAAAACGAATTGGTTGTATCAAAAACTAGTGTTGGTTTATATGAGTCAACATACAGAACGCCAATTGGTGAAAAAACAGGTGCTTGGGAATGGATTATAACCCAATTAGGTTATTTTACTTTTTATGCGAGTAGTTTATTTGGTTTAATCAACGCTAATTATTATTGGTTAGGTTTGTTAATAATGACATTAGTTATTAGAACCCTAGGTTGGCCAATTTATGCAAAAACGAATGATATGAGTCTTAAAATGCAAATTGCTCAACCAGAACTTAATAAGATTCAAGAAAAGTATCGTGGTAAGCAAGATCAAGCTTCACAACAAAGAATGCAGATGGAAACAATGGAAGTATATAAAAGATATAAAATTAATCTTTTTGGTTGCTTAATGCCATTGTTACAGATGCCTATCTTTATTGCTATGTATCAAGTAGTTCAAAGATTCCCACTTACACCGATGAGTGTTTTCACTGATCAAAACGTTACGATGAATACGAACTTTTTGTGGACTACCTTGGGTAATACTGAATGGCTACCGAACTTACCTTTAGCTTTATTAGTTGCGGTATTGATGTTCTTAAGTCAATGGGTAACACAACTTAGAACAAAGAAAACTCAAAAACATTCTGGTTATCAAAATGCTAAAGCTCAGCAAAGTCAAAAAACTATGAAGTATTTCATGTATTTTATGGTTATTATGATGGCATATATTTCTATTGGTAACGCTGGTATAGCCTTCTATTGGATTATCGGTACTGCTTATCAGTTATTCCAAAGCTATTTAAGCCACAGAAATGTAGGGAAAAGACAAGATCAATTAAGATCAAGAATTTAAAGGGGAGATTTATTTTTAATGAAAAAAATACAATTTGAAACAAAAGCATTAAATGATCAAACTTTAGCATATGCAGCTCAAGAATTACGGGTTAATAAAGATTTTATTGAACTTATTGTGATTGAAGAAAAAAAGTCTTTACTAGGCTTAAATAAATCTTATATAGTTGAAGCAAGAGTAGATTTTAATGTTATTAATGATGGAATAGAATATTTAAAGAATTTACTAGAAAATATGGAAGTTGAAGCGGTTATCGAAGGAAAACAAACCGGAGAAAGACATATAATGTTTACTGTAGAAGCGAAAGAAAATCCTATTCTTATTGGTAAGAATGGCAAGACTTTAGATGCTATCCAAAATCTAGTTAAAAATTATATTAATTTATATACTGAGGAATTTTACGTTGTATTAGTTGATATTGGTGGTTATAAAGAACAAAGAAAAAAACAATTAGAAATTTTAGCTACTAAAACAGCTATGGATGTTGTGAAAACAAGAACATCTTCAAGATTAAGCAGAATGAATGCTTATGAAAGAAGAGTAATTCATACTAAACTATCAGACTGGAGAGATGTTACAACTGTGTCTGAAGGTGAAGAACCTAATCGCTATGTTGTTATAAAACCATCTAAAAAATAATGAAGAGTTTAGTTGTAGGTTTAGGAAATCCAGGAAAAAAGTATTCAAACTCAAAACACAATGTGGGTTTTATGGCTTTGGACAAATTTGCGGAAGCAAATAAGATTAAATTTAAAAAATCAATTAGATTTAACTCCGAGATTGCTGAATATGAAAATACTGTATTATTAAAACCAAAAACCTATATGAACAATTCCGGATATGCTGTCTTCAAAGTTATTGATTATTACCAAATTCCTTTAGAAAATGTCTTAGTTATCTTTGATGATGTTGATTTACCTTTCGCAAAACTTAGATTACGATATAAAGGTGGTTCAGGTGGACACAATGGTATTAAGTCAATTCTAGCTCATCTTAACTCAGAAAACTTTAATCGAGTGAGAATAGGAATAGACAAAGCTAGTAATAAGGAAATGAAGGATCATGTCCTAAGTGATTTTTCTAAAGCAGAAGCAAAAGTATTAAACGATGTTTTAATAACGGTAGTTCAGATTATTGATGCTTTTGTTGGTGATATTGCTTTTGAGGATATTATGAACAGATTTAATACGAATAATTAAAAGACGATCTTTTGAAATCGTCTTTTCTTTTTCTTTCAGCTTAGTTATAATTAGGTAGTACATATTTGAGAAAGAAGATGATAGAGTGAAAATATTTGTAATTGGTGGAGCTTCTTTAGATACGATAGTTCACATTGATAAGTTTCCTAAATCTGAGGGGACTGTCTTTGCAAAAGATAGTTATGAAGTAGTAGGTTCAACTGGTGTTGGAAAAGCTATTGCGCTAGCAAAACTAGGGTTTGATGTGACATTTCATTTTTTGGTTGGTGAAGACAGGTATAGTTCAAAAATAATTCAAAGACTAAGAGAAGAAAAAATAAAACAAATATATGATTATGATGTTTTACCAACAGAAAGGCATTTAAATCTTATGGATAACACGGGTAAGAGAATTTCAATTTTTTTAAATTCTTCTACTTTTGAACCAGAAGTAAATGATAAACAGATCTATCAAAACATCGATCAAGCGGATCTAGTAGTTTTAAATATTCAAAACTACGCAAGGAATTTCCTTGAGTATGTCAAAAAAACTAATAAACCTTTATGGATTGATATCCATGATTATGATGGATTCAATCCATATCATCAAGATTTTATTAAAGCAGCTGATGTTATTATGTTTAGTATGGATAAAATAAAAGATCCTATTAAATATATGGAGTCATTAATCAAAGATGGTAAAAAATATGTGATAGCTAGTGATGGAGCTAAGGGGTCATATATAATTGATAATAAAAAAGTAGTTCATTATCAAAAAGCTTTAGATTTAACTGAATTAGTTGATACTAATGGGGCAGGAGATCATTTGTTCAGTGGTGTTTTATATGGTTTAGTTAATGGTTATACTAATGAAGAAAGTTTATATATGGGGGCCTATCTAGCTAAGTTATGTATTGAATCAAAAGATATTTCTAATAATTTGATAAATGAAGATCTAATAAAAAACCTATAAACTCAGGTAGCGAGTTTATAGGTTTTCTTTTATTTTATTAAGTGTATCCAAATACATTTCTTTTGTGGTATTTCCTTGATTGTTAATAAAATCAATGTCAACCCCATCACGGTAATATCTTGGAATTAAGTGTAGATGGAAATGAAATACTGTTTGTAAAGGTTTTTCTGTGTTAATCAAAACATTCAAACCAATCGGATTAAATGCTTTTTTTATTGCATTAGCAATCTTCGGTACAAATCTAAAAATATTAGCTGCTAAATCTTCATCGATATCATAAAGGTTTTTATAATGTTGTTTAGATATAATGATAGTATGACCTTTCGTTGCTTGAGAAATGTCTAATATGGCAATAACATTTTCATCTTCATAGATTTTGTAACTAGGTATTTCTCCGCTTAAAATTTTACAAAATACACAATCCATTTTTATTCCTCCTCGTTAATTATTTTTACTAAATCCATATAGTTTTTAATCCAATAATCTGGATTTAAAGCCTTAATTTTGTCTTTTGATAAAGACCATTCAATTCCACAGGTTAATATTCCTGCGTTTTTTCCAGCCAGAATATCTGAGGTATTATCACCAACCATTATTGCTTTTCCAACATTTTTAAAACTATTTAAAACATGATAAATTGGTTTAGGACTAGGTTTATGTTCATCAACAGTATCAAGAAAGGAGTAATGGGTAATGTATTGATCAAGTTTAAAATGAGTGATTGAAGGCATTGCACTTTCCTTGAATTTTGTTGTTACAATTCCTAAATTAAAGCCTTTTTCTTTTAAGATATTTAGCATAGGAATTACATTTTCATAAAGACTAATATAATCAAACTCATTTTCTTTATAAACCAAACGATAGAAATCAATCATTTCTTGAATGATTTTTGGATTAGTATTGATATAATTGAATGTTTCAGATAAAGGCGGTCCAATCATAGCTATTATATCGTCTCGAGTATATAATACCTTTGGATTAAATTTTTCTAAGGTTCTTCGGAAGGATTCAATTATTAATTCGTTAGAATCGACTAAAGTACCATCTAAGTCAAATAACACTGTATTTATTTTTTTCAAAGTAATCACCATTAATATTATATCAAATATTTATGGTTTCTAAACAGTTAGTTTTGAAGAATTTTAGGTTTTTAATATTATAATGGGTATCTTCTTTGTTAAATTGAAATCTTAGATTAGAAGTTTGAGTGTAATAACGAAATCATAAGTTTAATTTTAATAATGAATATGGTATAATTAGGTAGGTGATTAAGTGAATAAATTGATGTTGGTTTATAACCCAAAGAGTGGTAGACAAAATTTTGAAAATAAACTAGAACATGTCATGAAAAGATTAGAAGGCAATTTTCATGATATTTTTGTTTATAAAACGAATCATCCAAATCACGCTACTGAATTAGCTGAAAAAGCATGTTTAGAAGAATTTGATATGTTAATAATTGTTGGTGGAGATGGTACTTTTAATGAGTGTGTTAATGGTTTGATGAAACACATTAAAAGACCAGTGATTGGTTATATTCCTGCAGGAACTTGTTGCGATATTGGAATGAGCCTAGGATTATCAAAAAATATTGATAAATCACTTGATGTAATTTTAAGTGGACAAACCGTCAAGATGGATATAGTTAAAACAAACGAAAGATACTCTTGTTATGTTACCGGAACAGGAGCTTTTATCGATATTAGTTATGTTACAGACTCTGATTTAAAAAAGAAGATAGGTTATGTGGCTTATCTAGTTAAAGGTTTAGAAGAATTATTTACCATTCCTAAAATGAGAATGACTGTTTACCATGATGGTGGTAAAATCAATGGTATATATTCTTTGATCCTTATTATCAACTCGAAAAGAGTTGCTGGAATCAATATGATATATAAACCTAGTCTAGATGATGGTTTAGTTGATGTGGTAATGTATCGCAGTGTTTTCCCTTTCAATAGTATCTTATATTTGATTTCCTATGTTTTTCCTTTTTGGTCAACACCATTAATTAACAGATTTCAAACTAGAAAAATGGAAATAAGAACGAATTCCAAGTCAAGTTGGAATATTGACGGGGAATACGGTGGTGAAGGAAATCAAATCATAGAGGTTGAAGAAAAAGCAATTGATATTATTGTTCCAGAAAAAATTAAAAAAAGGTATTTTAAAAATCAATGAAATCAAATCAAGTAATTGTTGTCGAAGGAAGTCATGATGAACAAAAAATTAAATCAATTTATCCTGAAATTGATTGTATAGTAACAAATGGTAGCGAAGTATCTGATGAAACTATCAACTTAATATTTGAAACTAGTAAGGTTAGAGATGTTATTTTATTCTTAGATCCGGATTTTCCTGGTAAACAAATTACCAATAAAATCCTGGAAACTAAAGGTGAATACAAAATTGCATTCATAAACAAAAACCTAGCTAAGAATAAAAATAACACCAAGGTTGGCATTGAACATGCTGACAAAATAGATATTATCAACGCTTTATCTAGTTTGTTAAAGGTTAGTTATCAAGAAAATGGTCTTTCATTGAAAGATTTGTATTTACGAAAACTTACAAATCATCCAAACTCTTCTTCTTTAAGGAGTTATTTGTGTGATGAACTAGGTATACCTTATCTTAATGGGAAAGCTTTGTTAAAATATCTTAATATGTTGAATATTAAGATAGGGAAAGTAGATGAAATATTAGATGGCAAATGATCATAACTTAAAAGCTAAAAAGATCGTTAATGAAGAGAACTTTTTCATCAAAAAAAAGTTTAGTCAAAACTTTCTTTTAGATGAAAACATTATCAATAAAATAGTGAATTCTGCTAATATTACTAATACATCTTATGTAATAGAGATTGGACCAGGGTTAGGAGCTTTAACAAAGCATATAATTCATACTGCAAAGAAAACTTTAATCTACGAAGTTGATAGTGATTTAATCCCTTATTTAGAGGGTTTACTGGAAAATAAGGATAATTATAAAATAATCAATAATGATTTCTTAAAAGTAAATATTGATAGTGATATTAGAGATTACTTAGATGGTTCTAAAGAAGTTATATTAATTAGTAATTTGCCTTATCATATTACTACACCGATTATTATGAAAGTATTAGAAGAAAGCAAATTAGTTGTATCGTTAACTTTAATGATGCAGTTAGAGGTTGCTAGAAGGTTAACATCTAAACCAAATACTAAAGACTATAACGCTTTAAGCATTATCGTTCAGGATCAATGTGATACCAATTATTTGTTTAAAGTACCTAAGACAGTTTTTAAACCGAAGCCGCAAGTTGATTCAGCCGTTATAAGGTTGGATAGAAAGAAAGAGGTAGAGAGTTTTGATAAGATTGGATTCTACAGTTTTGTTCATAAAGCTTTTGCTCAAAGAAGAAAAACTTTAGTTAATAATCTAGCGGATGCTTACCCAATTTATGATAAAGCGTATTTTAAAGATCTGCTTGAAAGAAATCAGATAATTGATACAATAAGAGGAGAAGCTCTTGATTTAGAAGAGTTTAAAAAAATATATAAAGAATTTATAAAGGGAGAAGAAAAATGAGTTTAAAGAATGTGGATAATGAACTTTTTCAAGTCATTCAAAGAGAATTAAATCGCCAACAATCACATATTGAGTTAATCGCTTCAGAAAATTTTGTTTCTAATGCAGTGTTAGAAGCTGATGGAAGTGTTTTAACTAATAAATATGCAGAAGGATATCCGGCAAAAAGATATTATGGTGGCTGTGAATTTGTAGATCAAGCAGAAGAACTAGCTAGAGATAGGGTTAAACAATTGTTTAATGTCCAGTTTGCGAATGTTCAACCTCATTCCGGTTCAACCGCTAATATGGGTGCTTATCGAGCTGTTTTAGAACCAGGAGATAAGGTGCTTGGGATGGCTTTAGATCAAGGAGGACATTTGACTCATGGACATCCGTTAAGTTTTTCTGGTATTGACTATGAGTTTCATCCTTATTTTGTTAATAAGGATACAGAAGTTATTGATTATGAGGCTTTAGAAGAATTAGCTTTAGAGATTAAACCAAAGTTAATAGTAGCCGGAGCTAGTGCATATCCAAGAATAATTGATTTTCAAAGATTTAAAGAAATTTGTGATAAGGTAGGAGCTTTATTTATGGTTGATATGGCTCATATCGCTGGTTTAGTAGCAGCTAAACTTCATCCAAATCCATGTGATTACGCTGATATAGTAACTTCTACCACTCATAAGACTTTAAGAGGACCTAGAGGTGGAATTATTCTTACTAATAATGAAGAAATAGCTAAGAATGTGGATAGAGTAGTATTTCCGGGAATTCAAGGTGGACCTTTAATGCATATCATTGCAGCTAAAGCTGTTGCTTTTAAAGAAGCATTAACAGATGAGTTTGTCAGTTATCAAAAACAAGTTGTTAAAAATAGTAAGGTTTTTGCGGATAAGTTTATGGAGTTAGGTTATCATGTGGTAAGTAATGGTACAGATAATCATTTGTTATTATTAGATGTTTTATCAAAAGCAGGTATGTCTGGTAAAAAAGCAGAGAAATTGTTGGATTTAGCTAATATTACTTGTAATAAGAATACGATACCTTATGACACTAAAAAACCATTTGTGACTAGTGGAATAAGATTAGGTACACCAGCTATGACAACTAGAGGGTTTAAAGAAGTAGATTTTCAAGAAGTAGCGGTATTAATAGATATGGTTTTAATGAATCTTGACAATGAAGAAGTGTTGAAAGAGGTTAAGGCTAGAGTTAGAGTATTGACAGATAAATATCCATTAAATTATTAAAAATATTTTAGGGTTAAAATCCCCTTTATTCTACCATATTGAAAGCAAAGGTTTGATAAAATGAACATACTTAAGTTAAATAAGCATTACAAAGAGTACTACAAAGACATCGAACATATTAGATCATTCAAAATTAATAATGAGAAATTAAATCAATTTATATCTAATACTAATAACATAGCTTATATGGCTATTATGGATGACAAGGTAGTTGGTTTTGCATGGGGTTATATATTAGAACGTTTAGATGATGAAAGCATGTTATATATTCATAGTGTTGATACATTAGAAGCGTATCGTAATCAGGGTATTGGATCTGCACTGATAAAGGCCTTTTTAGATGATGCAAAGAAACAAAATTTAAGAAATACTTTTTTAATTACAGACAAGGGAAATATACGTGCAAATCAATTATATCAAAAATTCACAAAAGAATTTGAAGAGGATAAAGTATTATATATTATTAAATAGTCTTTAGCATACTTGGCTTAAGTAAATGATGCAAAAGAGTTCAAATCATGAAATGTGTAATAATGTTCGTGATGGGTGTGTTTTTGCTATTTCGAATAATTATATTTGTTTTTTTGCCTATTGTATTGAGTTATGGCCTAAGTCGTTACTTTCATAAAATTAAGAAATAATTTTGGAACATTTTATTGATTGTAAACCAATACTTGTGTGAGGTATCCAAACTATAGATTATTAGTTCGAAAAATCTAGAGTACGATACTCCTTAAAGATTTAGTTAAATACTTTATTTAAATGCAAAGATTATACTGTATAGGGTAGATTATCTTACTATGGTATAATTAGTAATATATAATTACATTGTTGAGGTTGTTCATGGAAAAAATCAGTTTTTGGCAAATGAGCACTAGATTAAACATCGCGTTTTTTTGTGTTTTTGGTGGATTTTTTACCTTTATAGCAATTGTAATCGCAGATAATCGTTTTGATCATGATATGATTGTGTATTTCTTATTATCTTTGATTTGGTTAATTGTTATTCTAAATCTAATTTCGTTAAAGATAATCAATACTCAAATAAAGCGTAAAAAAGGCATCACATTGCTTCATAAAATTTTTATTTCAATCACAATGATTGGTGTCATCTTGATCTTATTTTCTTCACCTCAACATAATGGGACAGTTCCTTTTCACCAACCAAATAATGAAGAAAAGAGTCATAGTGATTAATTCAATGAAAGAGGTCAGACATCATGAAGCAATTAACTTTCAATAAATATAAGATAGTATCTATATCATGCTATTTATTGGGATTATCTTTTTCTTTTTTTTATCGAGTAAATATGATAAAATGCAATCTATGGAGGAATACCCAAGGGGCTGAAGGGGCTGGCTTGGAAAGCTAGTAGGTCGGTAAAACGGTGCGTGGGTTCAAATCCCATTTCCTCCGCCATATAAGAAGCACACGTTTGATATATAAGCTATTTATTAATCGCCTTAGATGTCAAACCTATTTTTTGAGTATATTGGAATAATCTTAAACGTGGTATAATCAAATAAATTAAATTTATGGAGGTGAAAACCATTGGAAATAAGATACGTTCAATATAATGATAAAGAGTTTTGGTATCGCTATGATGGGCATTTATCAGAACAAGAATTTAATAATAAAGTTTCAAATAATAGTGGCTATGTATTGCTAGAAAATAATAAACCTATCGGATTGTTAAGATACAGTCTTTTTTGGGATAATACTCCATTTTGTACGATGCTGTTTATTGATTATAAGTATCACCGGAAAGGTTATGGGAGAAAACTTATGGAGCATTGGGAAAAAGAAATGAAATCCAAAGGATATGGAATGGTTTTAACATCTACACAAATAGATGAAGAAGCACAACATTTTTATAGGAAATTAGGCTTTAAGGATTGTGGAAGTTTGAATATTACAATTCCTAATTATGCTCAGCCTCTAGAATTAATATTATGTAAAGAGATTTAGTTATACATCTACATATAAAGGTGTTAAAAAGTTAACAGGGGTGCGCAATTGTATTAAAATAGGTTACACAACCCATATATGAAGCATAGGGTTGATACAATAGGTATCAGGCCTTTTTTATTTCTTAAGAAATTGTATTTACATAATTATATAGTAATATAAAATATATAATATATAAGGTTTAATAATGCTTTGTAAAATGGTATAATTTAAGTAACAGATTACAGAAAGGAAGGAGGAAAAATCTTGAAGTATAAAGCGATGAAATCCAAGTTATATCTAACAAATAATCAACGAACATTCCTGTTAATGTTAATGCATACAGCT
>NPIE01004280.1_pt1 | contig 10571 bp, 10 predicted proteins | sample 8637661 | NCBI WGS metagenome assembly NPIE01 (sample SAMN07420842, study PRJNA396082) | bioreactor metagenome | isolation source: sample BA12 brine-fed electro-methanogenic bioreactor BA | place: Japan: Kochi | collected 2016-12-09 | reverse complement strand
GGTTCGATTCCCGTTGCCCGCTCCTTCTATTTTTTTCAATAAATAATCACTAATATTTTTCATACTAAATCTTCATCGATGCTACAATCAGACTTATCTCTGAAAATAATTTTTTAACTACCAGGTCTGTAAATCCAATATGAATGAAAAACTTGTTCCAAATGTTTCAGATTTCCCTATTAACAACAATAAGGTATCTCATATTTCCTTAAAAGGTCTATCTGTTCTTGTTGTGGAAGATAATGTATCAAATTTTGTCCTATTGGCAAGAATGTTAGGTTATTTAGGCATCCACTGTGAATGGAAAACATCAGGATATGAAGTTGTCGAATTTGCGGATACACTTCCCAAATTGGACTTGATTTTGATGGATTTACGCCTTCCCTACGAAGATGGTTATAGCGCATTGAGGAAGATTCAGAAATCTGACCACCTCAAAAATATACCAGTGATTGCAATTACTGCCGAAGCTGATCCAAATCAAATTGAAAAAGCGAAAGCAGCCGGCTTCAATGGTTTTTTAGGAAAACCAATCAATTTGGATAAATTCCCTGATCAAATCAGGCAAGTTCTATCTGGTGGTACTGTCTGGGAATTATAGTGATTGAAATTTTTGGATAATATGGAAAAAATTGAGGATAAGAAAAAGGGGTTAATTGGCAAGATTTTTTCAACGAAATCGAAAAAGGATAATTTCTATTCCTCAGATCATCTTTTAAACTGGGAATTCATTATCGATTTTGAAGGAAATTATTTAAATGTTTCTCATGAAGTCCAGCAATGTTTGGGTATTTCCCCGGATGAATTCAACAATCAATCGATATTCACTTTCTCAGTCAATCCATTTTCCGGTGAAAATTTGTTTAAAAAATTTTCAAATCGAGTTTTTCCTCTTGATGAAACAATAATTTTTGACTCCATCGATAATAAGCAGATTTCTTGTAACCTCAAACTTACCAAATTTGTTGAAGAATACAATCAAAAACCAACTTACATTGGATTAGTCCAGGTAGTTGATTTTGAGGGTCAAAATAGAGATTCTGAAAATAATTCCCAAGTAATTGTTACTGAAGAAAAAGAAGATAAAGAAGATAAAGAACTTACCTCTCATAATGGCCATAGACCTCAAGTTTCCATTGGGCAAGAAAATTTAGATAGGAAAAAAGGAATTCTTGAGGAAAAGCAATTAACGAATAAAATACCGGTAGGTTCTTATTTTGAAATTTATAATCAATTTTCCATTGAGGTAAATCATTTAATAGATCCTATCGAAATTTATAAATTAAGTTTTGACGTTCTGAACCAGATTTTTCCTGAAGATGATATTTTGTTAGCAATCCAAAATAAGGAAAATAAAAAAATTGAACTACCAATATTAAAAGAGGATAATGAGATCCTTTATTTCCAAGAAGATCACCAATATTTCGAAATTATATTAAGAACAATTCATTCAAAATTAGAAGTTGCAGATGCATTAAATGCACTATCAATCCCCAATGTAGAGGTAGGAACTTTCACCTACTCACCTACTTCATATTTTGCAACACCTATTATTTGTGGCAATTGCAATTTAGGGGCTTTTCTTGTATTTAACGATAGAGACAAAGAATTTGAAACTGACAAATTAATAACCCTAAAAAAAATTAGCACTAGCATGGGATACGCGCTGGAAAACGCTAATTTCTTCCATGAGATGCAAAATGCGTTAGCTGCTATCGACACCAGAGAAAAATATCAAAATCTCATTATTCAAGCAATAAAAATCATTTCAATTGATGGATTAGAAAACCTCACAAAAGCTTTTGAGATGCTAGGAAAAGTTACGAATACACAAAGAATCTTCTTAGCACAACCAGAAATTTTCAAACCACAAAAAAATTTAATAATTACACATCAATGGGTAAGTGAAAATAAATTTGATACTTCTCACCTAACCCAACAATTACCCAATGATTATTTTGATATTCATTCTTCAAGACTATGGTCGAATGGTTATTTAAAGGTTGATTATGAAAAATTAGAAAGTCCTTTTTACAAATGGTTGGAAATGCGTAATACAAATTCCATATTATTTATGGCAATTACTCTTGCGAATAATGATTTTTGTGTTTTAGCATTAGAAGACTTGTACCAAAATCATTTATGGAAAAATGAAGAAATTTCTTATTTACGTACCATAGCAGAAATACTATCTCAAAAAATTGTAATCAATAAAAATTTTTCAAATTTAAACCAAAAATTATATGAAGAAGAAAAATTCTTAGAAATTATTAATGTATTAAACAACATCGACCTGATCCAATATTTAAACAGGGATTTTTCTTTCCTCACTGACCACATTCAAAATTTACTCAAAGATTCCTTAGAAGCCGATTCTGTCATCATTCATTTTGTAGATCAAGAAGAAACAAATGAGTTAACGCAAGCTGTAGAATCATTATCCAATTTAATTGAAGATGTAATTAAGTCAAATTCTCCCATGTCTCTCACGAATGCTCAATCTGATCGTTCATTAATTACTGCTTCAATTTGTACCTCTCATGTTATTACCCCAATCAAGAAGAAATTTCCTTTACCCGGTGTTGTTATTTATATTTACAACAAAGAGATTGAGTTTGATGACTACAATATTCAAAATCATCAATTAGTAACTGACAAAATCTCTTTATTGTTTGAAAAATATCAATTACAAAAGGAAAATGAAGAATTAAAGTTGATCGTTGCTGAATCAGAGGATTTAAAAAATAAATTCATATCAAACATTAGTCATGAATTTCGAACTCCGTTAAATTCAATTATTGGTTTTTCCAAAGTTATCCTCACCGGTATTGATGGACCAATTAACGATACCCAGAAACAAGATTTAAGCACCATTTACACTTCCGGCCAAACATTGCTCAGAATGGTTAATGACATATTAGACATATCAAAAATTGAGAGTGGAAATTTAACACTAGATAAAACCAAAACTGAGATTAAATCTTTCATAAATTCACTGCTTCCTGAGATTGAAGAGATCGTTAATGAAAAAGTCATCGAATATGAATTATTTGTGGAAGAAAATTTACCGGAAATCCACCTTGATCGCAACAGAATTAAACAAGTTCTTTTCCATCTGATATCAAATGCAACAACAAATACCGAATTTGGAAAAGTGACTTTAACGGTCAAATACAAACTTAATATGCATAATAAACCAGAGATTATATTTTCAGTAATAGATACTGGAAAAGGAATTGAAATTTCGGATCAAAAAGATTTATTCAAACCTTTCACACTATTATCGCATCATGAGAAAAATAGATCTGCAGGATCTGGTTTGGGACTCGCCTTATCGAAGGCGATCATAGAACTTCACGGTGGCAGAATTGGAGTCAAAAGTAGTATCCCAGGCAAAGGATCAGAATTCTTTTTTACCTTGCCGTTAAAGTAAAAAATTTTCACAAATTAAATTCGTGAAAATTTTCAGGGGTGCCTGGACGGTTTCGAACCCTCAACCTCTTCATCCACAGTGAAGTGCTCTGCCGTTGAGCTACAGGCACCATAGCGAGCAAATTTTATCACAAGGCTTACTCTTTCGCAAGAATTTTTGTTATGTACGAAATCAGTTCCTTTTGATCAATATTTTTCTGATCTCTTGTTTTTAAATTCTTTATTGTAATTTGACCGTTGTTTTTTTCATCGGGTCCCAAAACCAGGACGATTGGAACGCCAATTCGGTCAGCATATTTAAATTGTTTTTGCAATTTGGTTGGTTCATTGATAAACACTGTAGGAATGTTAGCATTGCGTAATTTATTGGCTATTTCCAAAGAGTCAGAAAAAAGAGTTTCATTGAAAACTGAAACTAATACCTTTGCAGAGGTATTTGGTGATTTCGGTAAGCAATCGTATTTTTCGAGAACCAATCGTAACATTACATCACCCATTGCAAAACCTACACCTGGAAGAACATCTCCGCCAACATCTCCCACCAAATTACCGTAATGTCCACCCCCTAAGATTGCACGTCCTTCTTTGTCCATATCCCGTGCTTCGAATACAACTCCGGTGTAATAATCAAGTCCTCTTACAATTTGAGGGTCAAAGGTCACATAATCTTTTAATTGCATTTTTTCCAGCAACAAAAAAATAGTTTTGAGAGAATCAGATTCTTGCCAGAGATACTTATCACTTAGGACTGAGATTAAACTCTCATATTGAGATTGGTCTAATCCTAGCTTGATTGCATACTCTCCCCATTCTTGCTTGGAAAGTTTATCTCGCCGGTCAATCAATCGAAAAACGCTGGACTTCAAAGCTGGATCAATCCCCAATCTCTTTAAAACTATATCCATCAATGCGCGGTTATTTACAAATATTTTTACTTGATCAGGACTTAATCCTACCTTTTGAAAGAATGTAGCACAAACAGCAATTAATTCCGCATCACTTTCGGGTGCGTCAGAGCCTAACATATCAACATTCCATTGAAAAAATTCTCTTGTACGTCCTTTTTGCGGTCTCTCGTAACGCCAAAAAGGTCCAAAAGACCACCATCGTTGGGGAAATACCAATTGTTTTTGTCTTTGCGCTATCATTCTTGCCAACGAAGGGGTTAACTCGGGACGCAATGTTATCAAGTCCCCTCCTCTATCAGGAAAAACGAAAGCTTGCTCTTTAACTAATTCTTCACCTGATTTTGCAGCATACAAATCTATTCTTTCAAGAAAAGGGCCATCAAATTCAACATATCCATATAACTCGGATACTTCCTGCATTTTCTGATAAATCCACCTGCGTATTGCCATATCCTCAGGATAAAAATCACGTGTACCTTTAACTGATGAAATAATTTGTGCCATGATTGTTCCTTAAAATATAAAATTCAATGTCAAATCATATCATAATCTAACACGGCATTCCACTTTAATTCTTTAATAAATATTACACGCTACTGACTTTCATCCAGTGGTTATAGGAATAAAATTTGGATAAAAAGTATTAATGAAATTTTTCACAATCTCTATTATAGGGTACAATAATCAGAAAATACAATTGATTAGTCGTAGGTGAAAATGAATTTAGGAGAATTGGTGAACATAGTTGAAGGTGAAGTCTTAACAGATACTTTCAACGAAGATGAAATAATTCTTGGTGGATGCGGTGCTGATCTAATGAGTGATGTTTTGGCCTCCATTGAACCCGGCGCAGTACTATTAACAGGTTTGTGTAATCCTCAGGTAATTCGTACCGCCCAAATGGCGGATGTTGCTGCTGTTGTACTTGTACGTGGTAAACGCCCACCAGAATCAACTATGGATCTCGCAAACAGTGAAGATATTCCATTAATTACCTCTCCTTTTGGTATGTTTGAACTATGTGGGCGCTTGTATAAAGCTGGATTGCCAAGTTTAGAAAAATCCGTCGCAGAAAATCCAGAATGTGGTTGTGAATAATAAAATCCATGGTTCCCAATTCTTCTCAAAGAAAACGAATTATTACCGATCAGGAAGCTGAAGATATTTCTCGTGTCGAGGAACTTGCATATGAGATAAAAGTGAATGAGGTTATGACCAGTGACCTCATTTGTTTTTCTCCCCAAATTTTGATGCAGGAAGTTTTGGAAGTTTTTAGACAAAAACGCATTTCTGGTGCACCAATAATTTCGAACAATGGGGAATTGATCGGAATTATCTCCATGGAAGATCTAATTCGATGCCTGATTGATTCAGACCTTGAATCGAATATAGAAAAATATATGACGACCAATTTGGTAACAATTCTTCCAACTGACTCGGTTATTGAAGCGTCGAAAAAATTTGTTGCAACGAATTATGGGCGTTTACCTGTCGTTGATAAAAACCAAAAATTAGTAGGCATGATCACAAAAGGTGATATCAATCGTGGTTTATTAAAAGCTTTAGAAACAGATTACCATGAAGAAGAAATCCGTACATACCGTGCCAGCCATTTGTTTGAAGATATTATTTCTGACCGAACCAGTCTGATACTGAGATACCAGATCGCACAAGGTGACTTTGAAAATGGTGGGCAGGCTTCCTCCAACATAAAGCGAGCTTTAATGCGCTTGGGTGCTTCCAAGCAAATTGCAAGGCGATGCGGTATTGCCATTTACGAAGCTGAAATGAATCTCATTATTCATACAACCGAAGGTGGTGTGTTAAGAGTCGAGATTGAACCGCACCAAATTTCGATTGATGCATATGACTATGGACCTGGTATTAAAGATGTTGAATTGGCCTTAAAACCAGGCTATTCAACGGCAAGTGATGCTGTACGAGAAATGGGATTCGGGGCAGGAATGGGTCTGGTAAACATATCCCGTTGTGTTGATCATATGAAATTAGAATCGGTTTGGGGAAAAGGTACCCGTCTTAAGATGCGCTTAATGTTAGAAAATGAACAAGATACTGTAACTAAAACGGAGACATAAATTATGATAACTTTAGCAAGAATTATTGAAAAATTAAATCTAGATGTACTTACCGACAATAAAGATTTAGACCAGGTAAAAGTTTCCAATGGTTACACCTCTGATTTACTTAGTTGTGTAATGGCCGGTGCGCCCAATCAATCCGTTTGGGTAACATTACAGGCACACAGCAACATAATTGCAGTCGCCGCCTTGTTGGAACTTTCTGCCATTATTATTACTGAAGGTGCAACACCAGATCCAAATACAATTAATAAAGCTAACGATGAAGGAGTTAATATTCTCCGAACAGAAGAAAATTCATTTCAGGTAGTTGGAAAATTATGGGAATTAGGATTAAGATCTGAGAAATAGGCAGAAATTGAAAACTTATCGTGCTGACCTGCATGTGCACACTGTGTTATCCCCTTGTGCAGAATTAGAAATGCAACCGCCGCTCATCATCAATGCAGCTAAAAAACTGGGTATTAATATAATTGCGATTACTGATCATAATGCATCAGCAAATATTGCTTCGGTTCAAAAAGCAGCTTCAAATTTTGACATCACTGTGCTTCCTGGCATGGAATTACAAACGAAAGAAGAGGTCCACGTCCTGTGTTTGTTTGATACCCTCACTCAGATGAACAAATTTCAAAAATTAGTTGATGCAAAACTTCCAAATATCAAAAATAATGCTGAGTTTTTTGGTGAACAATTAATTGTTGATGAAAACGGTGATTTTCTAAGAAAAGAAGAGCGATTATTGATTACTTCAGCTAATATAAATTTAAATGAAGCATTTGATTTGGTAACAGAATTGGATGGCTTGTTAATACCAGCTCACGTAAATCGAAAAGCAAACGGACTAATTGAAATTTTAGGTTTCGTACCACCCGATATCCCCTTTCTAGCATTGGAAATATCCAGACACTTAACACCTACTGAAGCGGTTAATAATTTTCCACAAATTGAAAACTATTCAATCATCCAAAATGGTGATGTTCATCGGTTGAATGATTTTATCGGAACAACCATTTTCAAAATTGTTGAACCTTCCATCCATGAAATTAAACTTGCACTCAAAAACCAAGATGGAAGAACGTTCAAAATTGAAGACATCGCATAAGGGTTAATGTATTCTAAAAATGGTGATAAAATACCATGGTTTTTGTTCGTGAAATTTGTAACAAATCAAGCCGTTTTTCTAACTGAATTATGACTTTCGGCAATATGGATAACGAAAACCATTCGGTACACTTAATATAGGATAAACAATATTAATAAATCCTAATAATTTATGGAGCAATTCATGACAAAATACTTAAAAAACATCCCAGCAAACGACCCCTTATTAATTCCTGAACAAAGGAAAATTATTGACGAAATCATTCTTGAGAATAAGGATAAACCCGGTGCTGCCATGGTCGTACTAGGGGAAGTTCAAAGTAAGATCGGTTGGGTATCTGAAGCAACACAGGCATATTTAGCCGATAAGTTAGAAATCCCAGTTTCAACCATTCATGGTGTTGTAACTTTTTATTCCTATTTTACAACAAATCCGAAAGGGAAACATACCATTAAGTTTTGTATGGGAACTGCATGTTACGTTGGAGGTGTTCCTCAATTAGTAGAAAAAGCAAAACAAGTTCTTGGAATTGATGTTGGTGAAACGACACCCGATGGCTTGATTACTTTGGAAATTTGTCGATGTGTAGGAGCCTGTAGTCAGGCACCAGTTATCGTGATCGATGAAGAAGTGATGGGTAGAGTAAAACCTAACAAATTACCACAAGCGATTAAACAATTACAAAATTAGGATTATGAAAGAATTATCGTTACATTTATTGGATATTGCTGAAAACAGTATCAATGCCAATGCAAGCCATATAACAATCATTGTTGAAGAAAACACCGTCAATGATCGATTAATTTTAAAGGTAATCGATAATGGAAAAGGTATGACAGATGCTATGGCACAACAAATAGTTGATCCATTCGTTACCGAAAGGACAACAAGAAAAGTTGGTTTGGGAATCCCATTATTAAAAGCAGCTGCAGAATTTTGTAACGGTTACTTGACGATTCGCTCTCAATTGGGAGTTGGAACCGAATTAGTGGTTGAATTCCAACGTAGTCATATCGACAGAATGCCTTTAGGTAACCTCAATGAAACTATCATGCATTTAGTTGTAGGAAACCCTGAAATACATTGGACCTTCATCTACAGGGTAAATGATGACATTTACGAATTTGATGACCAATTGTTGAAACAAGAATTGGAAGGAATTCCGTTATCAGAACCGGCTGTACTTTCCTACTTACGTAATGAGATTTCATCCGGAATAAAAAATATTAGTCTAGCATACGAATATTAATATCAACAAGGAGATTAAAAATGCCCACAATCAAAAGTATAGACGACCTCAAAAGAATTCGCGAAGAAGCGCTAAAAAAACAAGAATTGAAAAGCTCTTCCGGGCAAAAACAAATGATCGTAGGAATGGGTACCTGTGGAATTGCTGCTGGAGCCCGAGACACGATGAAGGCGATTTTAGAAAAAATTGAAAATGACAGTTTGAGCGGTATTGTAGTAACCCAAACAGGTTGTATCGGAATCTGTGAAATGGAACCTATTGTTCAAGTTCAAATTGGTGACTCGCCCAAAGTAACTTATGGAAAAGTAACAAAAGATATCGCAGCTCGCATCATTGACGAACATGTGTTGGCAGGCGAAGTTGTAAAAGAACACGTCGTTAATATATAAGATTTTTTTACAGGTATAGAAAAGCAGGTTAAACGATGAAATATTTTCGAACACACGTATTAGTTTGTGTAGATCCGGAATGTTTGGCAAAAGGAGCTCATGGGATTGTCGATGCCTTGAACGATGAATTAGTGGCGACTGGGTTAATCGATGAAATTCAAGTACTGGAAACTTCGCGCATTGGCGCATGTGCTCAAGGTCCAGAATTCATGGTTTACCCAGAAGGTGTTCATTATGTTGGTATGACAGTGGATGACATTCCATATATTGTAGAAGAACACTTCCTAAAAGGCCGAATTGCGAAAAAATTTATATTACCAACAAAAAAGGTTGAGGATGAAGAATTATCAGCACCAACTGCAAAGGAAATCCGAGTAGTTCTTAGAAATTGTGGTGTTATTGACCCGGAAAACATAGAAGATTACATCGCTCAGGAAGGCTATATGGCGCTGGCTAAAGTTTTAACAGACATGAGCCCGGAAGATGTTGTCGAAGAAATGAAAAAATCTGGATTACGTGGTAGAGGTGGAGCAGGATTTCCAACCTATCTGAAATGGAACCTTACCCGTCAAACCCCAAGTGATATACGATTTGTGGTCTGTAACGCAGACGAAGGAGATCCAGGCGCATTCATGAATCGACGGGTACTTGAGTCTGATCCACACTCCGTAATAGAAGGAATGGCAATTGCTGCATACGCAATTGGTGCGCAAAGAGGTTACATCTATTGTCGTGCAGAATATCCCATAGCAGTGCGAACATTAAATCTTGCTATAGAACAGGCCAAGAGCATGGGCCTACTTGGTGAAAATATCATGGGCACAGATTTTTCCATCGATCTCGAAGTACGTATGGGTGCTGGAGCTTTTGTTTGTGGTGAAGAAACAGCGTTGATGAATTCCATAGAAGGACAACGAGGTGAACCGAGGCCTCGTCCCCCCTTCCCCTCCGTAAAAGGTCTTTGGGAAAAGCCAACCAATATCAATAATGTTGAAACCTATGCAAATATACCGCAAATTATCCTTAAAGGAGCGGATTGGTTTTCCAGTATGGGAACCGAAAAGAGCAAAGGCACCAAAACTTTCGCAATGGCAGGTGATATTAACCATACCGGCTTAATTGAAGTGCCAATGGGGATTACCTTAAGAGAAATCATTTTCGAAATTGGCATGGGCATCAAGGACAATAAAGAATTTAAAGCCATCCAAACAGGGGGTCCAATGGGTGGTTGTTTACCGAAACAATATTTAGACTTACCAGTAGATTACGAATCACTTATGCAAGCAGGTTCAATGATGGGTTCTGGTGGCATGATTGTTATGGATGAAGATACCTGCATGGTTGATATCGCCAGGTTCTTCATGGAATTCACCCAGGAAGAAAGTTGCG
>NPIE01001862.1_pt1 | contig 10572 bp, 10 predicted proteins | sample 8637661 | NCBI WGS metagenome assembly NPIE01 (sample SAMN07420842, study PRJNA396082) | bioreactor metagenome | isolation source: sample BA12 brine-fed electro-methanogenic bioreactor BA | place: Japan: Kochi | collected 2016-12-09 | reverse complement strand
GTCTGGCCGTTTTTTTACAAAGGGTATTTAACCATATCCCATTACGGAAAAAATTCTACTTAGGGATTCTTGTCGCAGCGACAGTTGATGACTTGCACTCTACCAAGCAATAAGTTACGAGCATGACAATGGAAAACAAATCCTTCTCTATACTAGCGGTGGCGGACTCTCCCGGCCATATTTTGGAACGTTTATGCGTCCATTGGGCGAACTATGGTAGTGGAGTTCATCATACGGTTCAGTCATCTCGAGGCGTGAGTAACTATGAATTGTGCCAGATGGCTAAACAGTATGATGCGATTCATTGGGTAGACCAACTAAGGTTTATTTATTGCGCCTCTGCCATTTCTGTGCCGCAAGTGGTTATGGTTCATCACCTGACACCAGACATGGAAGAGAAGCTGATGACCAAGGTCAAGTATTGCGATGCGCTTACAACAGCCTCAATGTATTGGTATGATTATTTAACAAGTCTGGTTAGGATCCCAGTGTATTTATTGCCTTATACGATTGATACAAATTGCTTTGTTACTCAACCTCATGAGATTCGAAACCAGTTGCGTCAAAAGGCTGGTATCCAAAATGGCGAATTTGTCATTGGTTTTGTGGGTAAAGCCAAAGCTGATCATATGGGGCGCAAAGGGTTGGACTTATTTCTAGGGGTTTTGCAAGCCGCTTCGGAATTATGGCCAAATTTGGTGGTTGTTTTGGTTGGTCCCGGATGGGAAGTATTGAAGACCACCATTGAATCATTAGGAATTCGTGTCTTGCATTATGAGTTTGACAAGAGCGAGGATACACGCAACGCTTATTGGTTGATGGACGTTTTGTTGGTCACAGCAAAAGTAGAGGGTGGTCCGGTTACAGTGCTTGAAGCAATGGGTTGTGGCGTGCCGGTTATTACATCGCAAGTAGGTCATGTCTCCGAAGTTATTCGTGACGGCACAAATGGGTTTATCTGTCCGCAACGGAAGTCGCAGGAATACATTGTTGCTATGGAACGGTTGCGTGATGATAAAGAAACAAAGGCGGATATCATAAAAAATGCACGAGCTTTTGTGATTAAAAAAAGAGAGAATTCACTTACAGTTCCTCAATTTGATTTTGTATCTATATATACTAAGGCACATAAGCATTACAGTGAGCGAACAAGTGCCGAAAAATTCCAACGTTACCTGGGTCAAAGAAAATTATGGCTACGCTATAAAGGCCGGAGAATTCTTGAACATATTGGGTCTCAATTTAAAAAATGAAAAAGCAAACCATCGTTACTGTTGTTATTCCACTTTACAACAAAACAAAATATATTGAGAGAACAATTGAATCTGTACGTCAGCAGTCATTGGGGGGAATTGAAATTCTTGTTGTTGACGATGAATCAACAGATGGGGGCGATCTGATTGTTGAGCAATTACAGAAAGAAGAACCTCGCTTGCATTTAATCAGGCGACCCAATGGAGGTCAAAGCGCGGCTCGCAACTCAGGTATTGCCGCAGCAAAAGGGGATTTGATCGCTTTTTTGGATGCTGACGATCAATGGGAGCCGGACTATTTGCAGGCATTGGTTGATCTACGTGCCCGGTATCCAGAGGCTGGCGTTTACGCAACAGGCTACCGTATTGTCAGGCATGGTTTTGATGTCGAGGTAACGATCCCCTCTGAGTCATCCTCATCTTCGCAACATTTGCTGGATGATTATTTTAAGCGTTCACAGGGTTACCCCTTTGTTTGGGTATCGGCAATGGCTATACCCAAAACCATATTAGATCAATTGGGCGGATTTCTAGAGGGTGAGCAAATTGGCGGTGATTCGGAGATGATTGGTCGCGTGGCCATGTATTATCCAGTTGCCTATGATTCACGAATACTGGCAATTTACCGTACAGATGCGGAAGGGCGGCAAAACCCACGTCGTGATCGGCAACCGCAAACGCCACCTTTTGCGCGTACATTTGCTCAGGTTCAACAAACTGGACAGCTTTCTGAGCAGGTACTAATGGATGCGCCTGAATACATTAACCGATTATGGGTGCAGTATATTGGTTTATTGGTTAACTTGGGTAAAAGAGAAATGATTCAGGATGTATTACAGAAAGAATTGACGAAAACGGAGCAGTATTGGTTTAAGGTCCAGTTCCTGCGCTTCGCGACATCTTTTCTCCCGATGGCGCTTTTCAAATTTATCAATCGTATTTTGTCTTCAAGACATTTTTTCTTCCTGGAAACGCCAAGACATAAGCGATGTGGCGTACAGGTAACAGTGGTCAAGAGATGATTAAAGTGCTTCACATTCTTGGCACATTGAACCGCGGCGGGGTTGAGACATGGTTAATGGATATGCTGCGACATGTTGATCGTACTGCGTATCAGTTTGATTTTTGTTGCTTGAGTGGAGGAGAGGGTGATTTCGCCCCTGAGGCGAAATCACTGGGTAGCAAGGTATTTCCGATCAAGTTGACAAAGAACTTACCCTCGTTTAACAAACGGTTTGCCCGTCTCTTGCAAGAGGGCCAGTATGATATTATCCACAGTCATGTTCACCGATTCAGCGGCTATATTTTACGGCAAGCTGCCAGGGGTGGTGTGCAAAGTCGGATTGCTCACAGCTTTACGGCGCCAGGTAAACAAACTAATTCGGTAACGCGGCGGGCTTATCTGGCGCTGATGGGCCGGTGGCTGACTCGTTACGCAACAGTTGGCCTGGGGAATTCCACCGAATCCATGATTTCGCTCTTTGGTCCTGATTGGCAAAGCAACCCGCAGCGAAAACTGGTTTATTGTGGCATTGATCTGGACCTCTTCAAGCAACCGGCAATGGATAGCCATAAAATCCGCGAAAAATGGAATATACCGGAGACAGCCTTGATCGTAGGGCATGTGGGGCGACTGACCCCGGCTAAGAATCACCGATTTGCGCTGGAGATCGCGGCGGCAATGCAGCAGTTAGACGCTAGAATCTGGTTTCTTTTTGTCGGAGATGGCCCTTTACGCGCAGAGATGGAGGGAATCGCGCTGGAGAATGGGTTAAGGCGAGTTGTCTTCACCGGTATAGTCGAAGATGTTACGACTTATTTGAAGATCATGGACTTATTTCTCTTTCCTTCCTTGTGGGAAGGGCTGCCTCAATCGGTGATAGAAGCGCAGGTAGTTGGGCTGCGTTGTCTTTGCTCTGATGCAGTAACCAGGGAAGTGGCGGTTGTTCCAGAAGCTGTGCAGTTTTTGCCATTGAACCTGCCCGCTGTTGAATGGGCCAAAAGAATCAGGGCCATGCTAGACGCTCCTCGCGTTGATACGCAGATGGCCTGGGAGTTGGTCGCAACCAGCCCGTTTGCCATTGAAAATAGTGTTTCGGCGTTGACGCAGATTTACCGGGAGAGTCTCGCTTGATGTCGCTTCATTCGCCGCGTGTGGTGGTGACAGGGGCGGGCGGTTTTGTCGGTCAGGCGCTTTGCCAATATCTGGCAGGTAAGAGGTTGCTGTATTTGGTATTGATCGGCGACCGGACGATACCCATGATCGCCTATGGGGATTGGATCTTTGCATTAGCAGGCAGTCTGCCATGCTTTGCAGGAGACGCAGCCGTCGCATATCTTTCATCTCGCGTACGTCCAGACAAAAGCGAAGTTTTTAGTTGATATTTTGGAATGAGAAAGCAAAGTTGCTAACCGGATGGCAGCCCACGGTGTCCTTAGAAACTGGTATACGCGAAACAGTCGAGTGTATTGCTGCGATTTTTATCTGTACCAACCTCAGGAGTATGGCATATGATCCCACCGGTGATTATTCAGGCGGGCGGTAAAGGGACGCGGTTACGGCCGTACACGGCCGTTTTGCCCAAACCGCTCATGCCGGTAGCCGACATGCCCATTTTAGAAATTGTGGTGCGTCAACTCGTCCACTATGGCTTCAACAACATCCAGATCACTACTAGCCATCTGGCCCACCTGATTGAACTCTTTTTTGGCGACGGTTCCAACTGGCAAGCCAATATCTGCTATGTGCGAGAAGACAAACCGTTGGGTACCATTGGCCCCATCAAAAAGATTCGTCGTCCTGACGCGCCTTTCCTGGTGATGAATGGCGATCTCCTCACGGACCTGGATTACCGCGCTTTGTATACCTACCATCAACAGCATGATGCCTGGCTGACCGTTGCCATTTACAAAGGCCACGTCCCGGTGTCTCTTGGCGTATTAGATTATGATGAAGAAGGTGTTGTGACCGGTTTCCGGGAAAAGCCAGATCTCTATTTCTGGGCCAGCATGGGCGTTTACGTCTTCTCGCCAGAACTGTGGGATCTGGTTCCAGAGGATGTAAACTATGGCTTTGACACTCTCATGGTCGATATGCTGCGGCGCAACTTGCCTATAAAGGTTTTTCCCTGGGATCGGTTGTGGCTGGATATTGGTCGCCCTGAGGATTACGAAAAAGCCAATGAGGAATTCCTGAGATCCAGGCAGTCCTTTTTACCTGAATAGCACCTGGCTGAAAACATGAAAAGTTTACCCATTTCCACACAGAATCAGCGGAGACCCGGCGCGCGTATTCGCAGCCGGGCCGTCCTATATAGGCAACTCAGTATTGCGCTGTTGCTGATCTTTGGCGCCATCACCATTTATAGCTTTGTTAGTTTTGAAAACAGCGGCAACTCGGCGCGTGTCATGTGGTTTATGACAGGGGCCGTCGGGCTGTTGATCATCTGGTTTCTCAAGCAATTTCTCCAGCGCGATTGGCTAGAACCGCCGGTCATGTATGCCTTCATTTTTTGGGTATTTCATTTCGGTCTGTTATTTCCGGCTTCCATCTCCTTAACAGTCCTTGATACGGTTAACCCCTGGACGAGAGTGTGGATCGATCAACCCGATACGGTTTTGGCGTTGTTGGCCGCCTTGCTCTTTCTTGCCAGTTTTGCTGTTGGGGTTTTGTTGTTCTGTCGAGACAACCAGGCTTCGGGAAAACCAGATGATTCAGACAAAGCCCCGGAATTGATTCGTGTTGGTTGGGGACTGATTGGCATTGGCTTGTTACTTGTTTTCGTGGCCGTGATCAACCTGGGTTGGCGTATTTTCCTTGGCGGGTATCAAAGTTTTTACACTGTTCATAATTCCTTTTCCTGGCCGATTATCATCATGGCAACTGGCTTTATGCTGCAAATTGCTGGCGGACGGGAAAAACAGGCTGTATTGAGAAGCGTGCTTTTCCTGTTTTTGCCGGTCCTCATCCCAGTTCTCATCGGTGGGGCGCGCACCGCGCCCCTGTTTTCCTCGGCGGCTATCCTGTCTCTATTAAGTATGCGTGGCTTTCGTTTGCCGTTGAAGCTGCTGATTCCGGCCACTGTTTTGTTATTAATTGTCAGTGCCACTGTCAAAGATTTTAGACAGCAGGGTGTAGAAAACCTGATTAATCAGGGTGCAGGTATTGCGGCCCAAGATCCATTGTCTGGCCTTGCGGAATTGGGGGGCAGCCTCAGACCAGTTTCCGCCTCGTTGGATTACATTCGTAACAGAGGGGGGTTTTTCTATGGCGAAACTTATATTTTTCCTTTAACGCGACAAATAGAACGCTTTACTGGCACACGCGGGACAGTTTTGACAGACGAGCGTTTCATCGCGGCTCGCGTGAATCAACTCTATGGATCTATTGGTTTTTCCACAGTTGCGGAAGCGTATGTCAATTTAGGGATGTTGGGAGTCGCATTGTTCGCCTTTGGTTGGGGATCTTTATTAGGTTGGTTAACGGGGTGGGCTACCACACCTTACCGTCTAGCCTTTTTGGGAGCGTTACTAATACCCATGTTTATCAATGTGCGTAATTCTTTTATTTATGTCCCTGCATGGATTTTTTTGGGACTGTTAGCCGTATTTGTCGCACGTTTGCTAAGAACAAATCGCGACTAGCGGGATTTCTAATCTCTGAATTGGTCATTGGTGTCGCTTATGCCTAAGGTTCTGCATCTAGTTCATAGTTTAAATAGAGGGGGGATTGAAGTTTGGCTTATGTCGTTACTTCGTCNNAAGGGCGAGGCTGTTGGTGAAATGGCTTTGGAGGCAAGGCGTTTGGACGCCGAAGTGTATCATTGCCCGTTACGCCCAACCCATTTGGCTTATTATCGCTGTCTAAAAAGCCTTTTAGAAACTAGACAATACGATCTTGTTCACAACCATCTGGAAGGGTACAGTGGCTTCCCAGTTTGGGTTGCCCATAATCTGAAGGTACCTGTTATCACTTCCTATCATAATCCATATTTTGATCCACAGACAGCCTTTACTCGACTGCCAGGAATATCTTTTTTGCGTTCGGTTTATGTTAAATACAGTATTGATTATGCTTTAAAGCATTCCGATGTTGTCACGGGTTGTTCGCGTGCAGTGTTGGATGAGTTATGCAGAAATGGTAGATGTGACAATACCGAAACCGCAGTCTTATACTACGGGATTGAAACTACGATAGATACCCAACCAAACTCATCACAATCCCTTCGGAATTCATTTAACTGGCCGGAAGACACGCCCATCGTTTTGCATGTTGGAAGATTTTTCCCACAAAAAAACCACCGGAGTGTGATAGATATTTTTCGTAAAGTGGTCAAGCAAATACCCAACGCCAAACTTGTTCTTGTAGGTAATGGTCCTTTACGGCAAGAAGTTTTGGCGCAGGTTGCTAAATACTCGTTGTCTGAGCAGGTCATATGGCTAGGGGTAAGAGATGATGTTCTGAGCCTAATGGCTCAGTCTAATATATTCCTCTTTCCATCGGCCTATGAGGGATTTGGTCTTGTTGCTATTGAGGCTAACAGCGTCGGCTTACCTGTCGTGGGTTCCAATATCCCTGCTTTGCGAGAGGCTGTTGTAGATGGCAAGACCGCACTACTTCATGATCTAAACGATCTACAAGGCATGGCAGATTCGGTGGTTAAAATTCTGAATGACAGAGCTTTTGCAGACAATTTTCGTTCAGCGGGCATAGAGTGGGTCAATAGTCATTATACAATGACGGCTACGACAAACCGATTAATGAAGTTATATGAAAGGTGCCTAAACCCTGTATGAAAATCCTTGTATCTGCCAGCGCTCGGTTTGTATTAACGCCAAACAACGAATTATGGACGCCAACTTTTTCCTTAAATTACGATTTCTGGTGTCGTTATCTTTCTGTATTCGATCATGTAGAGCTATTAGTTCGGGCACAATATAGCGAAAGGCCGCCCAAAGAATGGATTAGAGCTTCTGGGCCACAAATTAGTCCTATCGTGGTACCCTATTTTGTTGGACCACTTGGGTACATAAGCAAGTATACACAAATCAACCGTTNNCGTTTGATTGACACGACGATATCTGGCGCAGAAGCTGTGCAACTGCGTATCCCATGTGCATTGGGCACACGTGTGTGGCGCAAGATCAAAGGGAAGCGGCCATATGGGGTAGAGGTTGTTGGGGATCCATATGATGTATTTGCACCCAGAGCAAACAAACATCCGGCAAGAGTCTTTTTTCGCTGGTGGTTCTCACGGAACCTGCAATTGCAGTGTACCGGCGCTGCCGCTGCTGCCTATGTTACGGAAAAGGCGCTGCAACGACGATATCCTCCCCATGCATCGGCCTATACGACTCATTTTTCTAGTGTAGAACTGTTGGAAGATGCTTTTGTTGAAGAGGCGCCCACTTTTTACCGGTCTAAAAACGAAGTGACAATTGTTCATATTGGCACGATGGAACAGCTTTATAAAGGACAGGATGATCTCATTCGCACCGTTCATCCATGTCTGGTAAATGGACTTGAAATCCGATTGGTTTTAATAGGGGATGGGAAGTATCGTTCTGAATACGAGAGATTGGTAACAGATTTGAACTTAGAAGATAAGATCGTATTTCTTGGGCAATTGCCGGGGAGCAAAGCTGTCCGTACACAACTCGATAAAGCAGATATGTTTGTATTACCTTCACGGCAAGAAGGTTTGCCACGCGCATTGATTGAGGCAATGGCTCGTGGTTTGCCTTGTATCGGATCGAAAGTTGGGGGTATTCCTGAATTGTTGCCAGAAGACGCGATGTTTCCGGCTAATAATCCCTCAATGTTAGCCCAGAAGATAATGGAAGTGTTAAGCGACCCTGATCGAATGTGTGAAATGAGCAGACACAATCTACGGGTTGCCTTAGCTTATAAGGAGGAGTTACTGCGAGAGAGAAGAAGAGAGTTTTACCAATATGTGCATGACGCTACTTTGGAATATATGCAGCGGGGTGCGTAGCTTCGACAGAAGCCGGATAGTGTCTGGAGTTGGGTCATACTGATATGAGTTCTAAGCCGAGAGTATTGGTGACCGGAGCACAAGGTTTTGTGGGCCGTGCTGTTGTGCAAGGTTTGTTAAATAACGGTCAGCGTGTCAGGATTTTGACGCGCCCAAAAAGCAAAGTGTCCAATGATTTGGAAGGGCAAGTAGAAATCTGGAAGGGCGATCTGACATCGCCTGACACTTTGGCTGGTTTGGTGGAAAATGTTGATACCGTCTATCACCTTGCGGGCGAAATCCACGATTCATCCCGTTTTGATGTTGTCAACCGACAGGGTACAGCGCATTTACTGGCTGAGTGTCAGGCGGGAGGGGTAAAGCGATTTTTATATCTCAGCAGCGTTGGCGTCTTAGGCGCGCGCGGCGAAGACGGGGTGTTAGACGAAACAAGCCCGGCTTCTCCCGGCAATTTGTATGAGGTAAGTAAATCTGCCGGTGAGCAAGCAGCCTTATCTGCACATGATCCCGAAGGGATGCAAGTAATGGTGCTGCGTCCTTCAATCGTATTTGGCGAGGGTCGTTTACTAGACAATGATAGCTTTCTCAACTGGATGCGGGCGATTAAAGCGGGACGTTTCTTGCAATTGGGCGATGCGTATATGAGCAGCTATGTTTATGTGGGTGACGTGGCCGCAGCTTGTTTGACCATAATGAATGATTACAGGAGCGGAGGAGAAGTCTACATTATCAATGAACCCATCCCTCTGTCTACTTTTGTCGCCGAAGCGGCCTCAGTTTTAAAGACAGGCACGCCTCGTGTTTTACCAACATCTATTGGGACTCTGGTTGAAAAGGTTCTACGCAAAACTGGACGGTTTGCTTCCTTATATAATCGTACTGTTTACCCGATGGATAAATTAACTGACCTCGGATTTACTCTGCCATTTGGCTATCGTCACGGTATCTCCCGCACCATCGAGTGGTATAAAGAAAAAGGATTGCTCGCTTAATGAACCAGCCGCTTCGTTTGGCCCGTGTTGTCAGCACCCCCTTCACATTTGCCACGTTGCTTTATGATCAAATTGCCGCTGTTCGTCAAGCTGGCATTGATGTTACCCTGGTATCTGGTGATGAAATACAGTTGTCCCAGATTGCCCAGTCCTTGAACGTCGCTTATCATTATGTGCCTATTGTGCGTCAGCCTGATTATGCTAAAGACTTGCGAGCAGTGTGGTTGTTAAGTCGCTTTTTACGACAAGGTCGGTTTGATATTGTCCATTCAACAACGCCTAAAGCAGGGTTGTTGACGTCCATTGCCGGGTCACTTGCCAGAAATTCTATTCGTTTGCATACCTATACGGGTCAGCGTTGGGTAACGCTTTCTGGCAGGCAGCGACAGCTATTACGCGCTTTTGACCATTTGATTGGTAAGTTGGCTACAACGACTTACGCTGACAGCGCCTCGCAGAGACAGTTTTTGATTGATGAAAGGATTATTCGGCCTGACAAGATCAAGGGTTTGGGCTCAGGCTCATTAAGCGGGGGCAACCTGACCCGTTTTGATCCTGACTTGTGGGGTGGGGAAAAGCGATTGGACACTCGGAAGGAATTAGGCATCCCGGAAGAGGCCGTGGTAGTTGTCTTTGTGGGTCGAGTAACAAGGGATAAAGGGATTGTTGAGTTGGTTCAGGCATTTTCTAATCTCTGCAGCAAGCACCCAGCACTTTTATTGTTGCTAGTCGGACCGTTTGAGCCAGGCCTGGACCCGATGCCTGCTGAAACACAATCATTGATTGCCTCGCACGCAAGGATCAAACAAACGGGATTCTGTTCTAATCCAGAGCGATACCTGGCAGCGAGTGATATTTTTTGCCTGCCTAGCTATCGAGAAGGCTTTGGCAGCGTTGTTGTCGAGGCTGGAGCAATGGGGTTGCCGTCGGTGGCTACTTCAATCGTGGGGTTAGTGGACGCTGTTGAAGAAGGGATAACGGGCCTGTTGGTTCCCCCTAAAGATGAGGTCAATCTGGCAAAAGCAATAGACATGCTGGTGGCAGACCCGGATCTTCGTCATGTCATGGGGTCTGCCGCGCGTCATCGTGTGCAAGAAGCCTTCGATGCCAAAATTGTTAATCGGAGCGTATCGGATGAGTATTTTCATTTGGCGCGATCAAGGTCGGGGGTTAAATGGAATTGAACAAGTGTTCCTCGTATCCCAAACGCATATTCGACATCCTCATCTCCCTGCTGACTTTGCTCCTTCTTTCACCCTTACTTTGTCTGCTTGCCCTGTTGGTGCGCCTCAAGTTAGGATCGCCTGCCTTCTTCCGCCAGCAGCGACCCGG
>NPIE01009979.1_pt1 | contig 10575 bp, 8 predicted proteins | sample 8637661 | NCBI WGS metagenome assembly NPIE01 (sample SAMN07420842, study PRJNA396082) | bioreactor metagenome | isolation source: sample BA12 brine-fed electro-methanogenic bioreactor BA | place: Japan: Kochi | collected 2016-12-09 | reverse complement strand
ATTATATAATCATTCTTTTTTTTTGTCAATAGAAAGACTTAAAAAAATAAAAGCGCTATCACAAATTATCAATTTAAGAAAAACTCACTATCTTATTAGTGAGTTTTTAACTATTATTCAATAGAATTATCTAATTGTTGACTTAAGGTAGGAATTAAATACCATAAACCTTAAGATAAGGCTTAATAACACTTACGATTTCATCAAACAATTTCTTAAGTGTTTTATTATTGATATGTTCAACAGTTAAATCTTCCTTTAGCGCTTGAAAAGCATATGAAATATCTTTCTCTTTTAATGCTCTAATCAATAAATCATGGGAATTTATATGTCTCAATGTTAAAGACCTTATCTTTTCATCCATCTGTCCGCTAAATATTGGTTGAACACTATCCTTCCAAAAATAAGCATTAGTTTCGACAACTGAATCAGAAGGGAGATTAGGTATTTGTCCCAAATTAATCATATTCACATTAGTCACGAAAGATTCTAACCCAAGTAAAGCTCTTACTTGTCTAACTCCCTCTTCATCAGTTGGAGTTAATTTTACTGGAACTAATCCCTTAGCTATTTCTTTTGCATCTAAATCATCTTTAATCAATCGATTCTTCCGGTATTTAACAGGTGTAAGATAAAAACCCCAATTAGGAGTAGGATTATCATTACCTAAATAAAGATTGTTGGGAAAGAACTCAGCTAAATGACGGTCACCAGCAGCCGCGATAATCCCATATTTTCTAAATAAATCAAATTTTAACTTCTCACTTGAAGCAAAAGGATAGCCGGTTTTAAGATATTCTTCATCAATAAAACCAGTTTTATAGTTCTTTTCAACAAAATCATTAAAAACCTTAGTTACATCAAGATCCTTATAAAACGCTTTATTGAACCAAGTAAAATGATTAATACCTTGAGTATTTACTTTAATTTCTTTATATGTTGTTTCAATTCCTCGCTCAGCTTTCAAAACTTTAGCCAACATCTTCTTTGTTCCAAACACTTCATGACAATTCCCAAAAGCTTTAATTTCAGGAAAAACATGATACAATGTTCTTACGCACATTGTTAATGGATTAGTAAAGTTAATAACCCAAGCATTTGGAGAATATTTCTTAATTGCCAAAGCTATTTCTTCAAACATTGGCATGGCTATTAAAGATCTAAATATCCCTGCAATTCCAGCAGTATCTCCTACTGATTGGTATATACCATATTTTTCGGGGATATGGACATAAGCTTCCATTTCATCAAAAGTACCTGGCAAAATTGAAATAAAGACAAAATCAGAACCGCTTAAGCATTCTTCTAAACTAGAACTAGACTCAAAAACAAATCCACCATAAGAGTCTGGGTGTTTCATCATTTTATTACCAATTACTGCATTAACATCAGCAGCTTCTTTTACAATATCATATAAAGAAACAACACCTTTTAAATCAGGGTCTAAAGCTAAATCACTCATGAGATTTCTTGCCCAAAGACGTGACCCACCGCCTATATAAGCTATTTTAATTTTCTCCATCATTTTCTCCTCGCAAATATCTTTTTCAAAATTCGTTAACTCTACTACTCAATATCAAAAGTATAAAACTCTACTTCTACGCCTGACCAAGTTCTTAAACCTGTAAAATTATTAACCTCACTTACCGATGTCTCATAGACAAAATCATCAAAAAGTAAAACACCATCTATCTTAACTGACAAAATTTTCGTATATGTGACACCTTCTGTAACAAAAACAGTAAGTTCAACCTCATGCTCACTACTCCACCATTCAGATCCTTCTGAGGTGTTTTTATCGGGGATAAAACTATTTGAATGATCAAAACGGTGTGATTGAATAACACTACCCTCATCGCCATTTTCTCTCGGTCTTATTACCACGGAACCTCTACCATAACCACGATCCAGTTGCAAAATATAGCCAGTGTCTTCCCCATCAATTACCGAAGTATCAAATAGTATGCCAAAGCCTCCGTAAGTACCTGCTTCAATTTTACCCGTAACAGTGATTGTGTACTCAATCCTCGGATTATCAATGAAAATTAAACCAAAATCACTAATTAGGGTCCCTTCTGAATTATCCCAATCTCCAATCTTTTCGTAGTCATCTAGCTGAAATAAAGAAAAATCAATCTCCGTTATCATTTCAGTAGCTTCTTCAAATAGTGAATATACCCAAACTGAAGAATCAGCATCCCAGAAAAACTCTGTATCTTTTACAGAAGCAGAAACAACTTTATTTAAATATCCCTCTTCAACAAGAAATTCAATCCTTTCCTCGTTACTTGAGAGACCTGCAAATAAGTCATCATTACTTTCAGACAAAGTATAATAATAAGTAGCTCTGTTTAAAACATTTACATTTTCAATATCAGCTTTAATCCTTGAGTTTTTAACAACATCCGCAAGCATTATGATGCTTATTGAAGCAATTATCCCAAGGATAACAATAACCGCAAGTAACTCAACTAAAGTAACTCCCTTTTTCCACTTCATAGAGTCCTCCTAAACATGATAATATTATAACATCAAATAATTTTTTATCAATAACTCAAAACAAAGATGGTATAATTAGTTATAAGATGATTTACATTCTAAGAATAATGAAAGGAAAAGGGTATGAAGAAAATATTAATATTATTAACCTTAGTTTTTCTGTCTTTTCTTATAGCTTGTACAAATCAACCTTCTGTTGAAAAACTATATATAACAGGAACAAAAGACTATGTCGTGTTTTCCGGTGAAACTGTTAATTTACTTGAAGGAATCTCAGTTTTTTCTGAGAAAAACGAGAGCTATATCAATCAATTATCAATTACTTCTAACAATTGTACGATTCTTGATAATACTATTAGTTCCACAGAAGTAATTGACTGTAATGTAACATATTTCATAAAGATAAAAGATGTATCAATAACCAAAAACACTACAGTAAGTTTCATCGAAAGTCTTAGAAACCTAACAAAAATTGAAGAATTTAATAATTTAAGAATCTATCAAATCTATGTATCCGCTTTTCAAGATGGTATTCCAGGCGGATATGAATATGGCTACGGTCCTAGCAATCACAGCGGAGATCTTCAAGGCATAATAAATGCTTTACCTTATATAGAAGGTTTAGGGATGAATGCTATCTGGTTAACTCCTGTTTTTGAGTCAAAGGATTATGATGGCTTTAGTGAATATGAAAAACGCGGAAGATCAACAGGCTACTTCGCTGATGATTATTATAATATCGATCCAAATTTTGGGACAAATGAGTTATTTAGAACTTTAGTTGATGAAGCTCACGCATTAGGCTTATACGTTTTTCTTGATGGAGTTTTTGGACACCATGGCTACTACCCAATTTCCGGCGTGACTGATGGTAAAAGTCAGTGGTATGGTAGTGAGATAGAATATCCTGAAAGTTTAGACTATTTTATAGATGTAGCTACTTATTGGATAGATGAGTATGAAATAGATGGTTGGCGTTTAGATCAAGCATATCAACTTTATCAAGATGATTACAATTATTTTCGTGATATAAGAAATGCTGTTGAAGACCTTTGTCAAGAAAGAAAAGACAGAGGTGAAACTTGGGGAACTTTAGGCTATATGGTAGCTGAAGTATGGGACAACCCGATAAATATTCAAAAATATGCTTATGACCTTAACGCTTTTCGTAGTGCTTTTGATTTTCCCATTAGGTATCAATTAGTTAGAACTCTAGCAGTTGATGAATCAAGTGGAACTTCAAGTCTTATAGACTTAGAATCTGCCATGAACTACACTTACTCATATTACGCTCAACCAAATCTATTTATATCTAATCATGACACATTGAGATTTGGTGATTTACTTCAAATTGGCGGATTTGAAAGTGAGTATTACGACAGACATAAATTAGCTTTTTCTTTCTTAGCTCAATATACCGGTCCTATTACCTTATATTATGGTGATGAGTATGGTGATGAGTTTACTGGGTTAACCTCTAGTATTAGCGAGTTAAACGCCTACCCATATATCGCTCAAGACAATGTTGCTAGAACCAATGGGAAAATATCCAATTTCTCTTCCGAGCAACAAGATTTAATTGATTATTTGTCTAACTTGATGCTTCTAAGAAGTAGCTATGATTCTTTATGGAATGGTGTTAGAGATAATCTATACGTAGATGATTCTGTTTACATTGAGTTAAAAACATCAGAAAACAATCAAATTTTATATGTCCTAAATATCAGCAATACAGTTCAATCAATTACAATTCAAACCAATAAACTTAACGGGGCACAGTTAAATAATCTTTTCCTTCCCGAAAACCTAACCATAAGTGGGAATAATATTGTTATAAACATACCGCCTTTAACAGCTTATTACTACTTAGTACAATGAAATCAAAAAAAAATAAAAACCACCGATAACCGGTGGCTTTTTTCTAAAATTTTTCAACTAACTTGTTCTTATACATTTCTCTATCAACTGTTGTATAAAGTTGGTCTAGAGTATCCCCTTCTTTAAACTCAATATAACCATATGAAAACTTTAGATCCCTCAAGACCTTGTCTGTTGAAATTTGTAAAAAATGATAGATTTCTTTGATAAGAAATTTTATATCTATTTCTTCTTCAACGACTATGATGAACTCATCTCCGGCCAATCTTGATGCAAACTTACAACAGGAAATCTGCTTGCTTAGAATGTTACTAAATTCAACTAAAACCTGGTCTCCTTTTTGATGACCATAATCATCGTTTATCTCTTTAAACTTATCTAAATCAATCAACATAATTCCAAACTCTTTTTTTGATTCTATCAATTGATTAACGTATTTCTCATAACTTTGCCGATTATACAACTTAGTTAAATAGTCTTTCTCTGTTGAATTTGATTCAAGAAAAACATAAGTTACTAAAATAGCTAAGGCTATCGAGTTCCACGCGAAGAACAATCTATTATTTATAATCTGGATAATCATCCCTAAAATTGGTAAAGAAAAGAAAATGATAAAAATATTCATAGCATATCTAAAAGTTCTTTTTCTGTTTTTCAAAATGAAACTAAACATATAGACATACATCAAGCCAATTGATAGATAATGAATCCAGAAGTAATCACCTTGTGAATAAACATTAGTTGTTTGGTTAATTGAAAAATAGATAGGAGTAAAAAGATTAATAATTAAAATAACAAAAGAAAACATAAAAAAATATGAATAGTAAAGGCGTTTTCTTATTCTTCGAAGGTCTTTATAAATATAATAATCAACATATGAAAGCATTAAACCACCAATCACTGGAGCGATTAATACTAAAACAAAATTAGTTAAGTACTCCAAAAAATACGCTCCAAAATAAGTCTGACCATCAAAAATCCAAGTAAGTGGTTCTGTGATAATACCAATACCACTGAATATAACCACATACTCAAGAATTCGCTTGCCAAAGCTATCTAATTGAGTTTTTACTTTAATTATTCCAAGCAATACCACAAGAATTATTAGAGTAAAAAGATTTAATTGAAATTGAATTAAGAAATCCATCACACCCACTCCATTTATTAAAACAATAAATACAGTTTAATTTTATCACAAAAAGCCTCAATAATGTATAAAATATCAGAAATAATAAATATCCATCTCATTAAAGAAAATGAACAAATTCTAAGAGATGTTCTCCTTGCTTTCTTAAACTTGTAATCATTAAATTTTAAATCTTTCTTAATTATATATCCAATATCATATATAACCCAAAATGATCACTAACATAATTTTCATTAAATAGTATTTTTTTACTAATTACTTTTAATTGTTTGTTTGTCATAATATAATCTAATCTTACCTGAGAATCCTTAGTAGTTTGATCGCCTTTAAAAGTGGGTTCTAGATAGAATTCAGTATTATCTCTTGATAAATCTAACCAACCACTATCTAGAATATAGTTATACTCTTTAGATTTTGGAGTAATATTAAAATCACCTGCTAAAATTGTTAGAGAATTTAAATCGAATGCTTCAGTGGCTTTATCAAACTGTTTTTCAAAGACTTCAAGCTCATCACTCCAACCAAAGTGGGTTGTAGCTATTCTAATTTTCTTATCAAAAAAATCTAAATTACACTCTAAAATCTTTCTTGTTTTCCAATTCTCATAATCATTGATATTTGAAATAAATCTCGTCTTTTGCGAACTCAAAGGATATTTTGAAATAAAACCTAAACCTTCTTCATAAATATCAAAACTCCTCTTAAAGCCTTCATAATAAAAATAGTAATCTAACCCTTCGCTTTTCAATAATTCTACAATTTTCAAACCATAATTATCTGGATTAATTAGTTCTCCTCTAGTTTGTGCTACTTCTTGGAGAAAAACTAAATCAATTTTATTACTAATAATCGCTTCAGCTATCCGCCTTTGCTTTTCAATAATTTCTTTCTCTGCAAAACAATGAAGGTTAAGTGTTAATATTCTTATCTCCATCTTCACACCTTTTCTTTCGGTATTTTAATTTTCAAAACCTCTTCATTATCATCCATCTCACCAGTATCAACAAAGCCATAATTAATGTAAAAACGATATGGTAGATCTGTTTCCATACTACATGAAGTGTATAGATATTTAATATTATCTTCTCTACATTTATCTAATATTATATCTAAAACCTTTTTACCGTAACCTTTTGCTTGAAACTCTTTACCGATCATAAATCGCCATAAGTAATAAGCAGGTTTATCTGTTTCTAAAACATCAGAATCATCTAGTGAAAGCATAACAAAACCGATAACTACATCATCTAAATAAATCGCTCTTGGCCAAGNNTCTAAAGTATCAGATAGTTTGATTATATCTGAAAAATTATCCTCATTAATTTCTTTTAAAACTATTTTGTCCATAATTGTCTCCCATTTAATTATTTTTTTATTTATTTTTAAATATCATTCTTTTTTCAGAAAGTGTTGTATTATCATTTACTAAAACATCTTTTTCTACATTATCATTAACAAATCCTAAATACTCATAGAAATCTATCGCTATCTTATTCGATTTTAAAACCCATAAACTAATAAATCTATAATGCTTTAAAGCCTTGAAGCAAGCTTCTACAAGTTTCTTACCAATCCCTAATCCTTGATGTTTTTTTAAAACATAGATAGCGGTAATTTCACCTGTATCTACTAAGTCTTTATCTCTTGATTCCATATAACAAGCAAACCCAACAATCTGATTATCTATTTCAGCAACAAAAGTATTTTCTGGGTGATTTTTAGCGATATTAACACATCTATCCAATGTCAAACTATCAAGATAATCTTGGTTAATCAAACCTGTATAAGTTTCTAACCAAGAGTAGTAGTGCACATATCCTTTACCATATGCGTCAGATAGATTTGCTTTTCTAATGATAATTTTTGGCAAAGAGCATCACCTCAACTTATAAATTTGCTAAGAAATATAAAGTTTTCTTAACAAATAGTAATTATATATAACAAAAATGTATAACAAAATTCATTACACATTTGTTAAATTAATCATTATTCTTTATTTAATCAATTAAAGCAATATTTCTGCCATTTTCTTTTGCTTGATACATCTTACTATCAACAAATTTAAGCATTTCATCACAGTCCTCAAAATTATGGTCCGGGTAGGAAGTTCCACCTAAACTAACTGTAATTTTGATTGACTGTGAATTATGTTTAGTATCCATATCTTCAACAATATGTCTAATCTGCTGAGCAGTTTTAGTTGTATCTTTCAAAGAAGCACCCGGTAAGACAACAACAAATTCTTCACCACCGTAACGAAAGAATATATCACCTTCACGTAAACTTAACTTAATACTATTTGTTAGATTAATCAAAACTTTATCGCCGATTATATGACCATAATTATCATTGATAGACTTAAAATGATCGATATCAAACATAATTAAGCCAACCGGAATGCTGTATCTAATTGATCTTGAAAACTCTTCTTTAAGCCTTAGAAGACCAAATCTTCTGTTGTAGATACCTGTTAAAGGATCATTAGCTGCCAATCTTTGTAACTGACTATAAGTAATTGCATTTCGAAAAGCTAAAGACAAACCATGTCCAAATAATTCCATAAGGTTTAATGCTTCTTGGTTAAATTGTTTAGATCCTGCAAGAACTAAAACACCGAGAGTAATATCTTTATATTTAATTGGATCAACTATAACGTTTTTCGGTTTAAAATCAGCGACTAAATTGGTAAGAACAATATCTTCAGGAAAATCCATTATTATTCTTTTCTGTTTGGTGATGACCTTCCATACTATCTCGCTTTTTAGTAGAGTCTCAGGTTTATGAATTCTAAAAGAAGTCAAGATTTTTAAATCACCTTCTTTTTCAATAATAACAGCTCCACCTTCAGCTTCCATATTAATCCTTAAACTATCCAAAGCCTCTTCAGCAAGTTTATCTAGCTCTAAATAGCTTGATAAAAGCTCAGTGAAAGACTTCACTGTCGCTTCAGCTTGAAAAGACTTTGCTAAAGATAAAACAAGAGAATTAAAAGCTTTAGCACTATCCCCAATTTCATCATCAGAATTGATTTTTAAATAGCAATCTTCTGCTAGGCAAGACTCAGTTGTAACAGCTTGACTCTTTAAAGTTATTCTCTTTTCCACTCTACTCATATGTTTTGCTAGAAGAGAAAGTTTTGTTCCAACAATTTTTCTAGAGAGAAAAACATTAAACAAGCCAACTAGACTTCCAGCAAGAATACATAAAATAAAAAACAATGGTGTTAAAACATATGAACTTGGTGTACCTGTAATAAGAACGAAAAAAGGAAAGGCAACCCCCACAACTACCCCAAATCCAATCATAAAGATTGCTAGATCATGAAATATTTTTTTTGTAATCATAAAATTACAGTATAACTAAAAATCAATTTAATTATACTTCCTCCCTCCAAGTATATTTAAGTTGTTGAACACAGTAATAAAACGTTTTTATTTTAAATCAAAATAAATAATATATCTTTTTTCTTTAAAATTCAATAGACCTTTATAAACATATTGTATTCAAAGTAAACTATTAATTTGTTTTATCTTCAGAAAATGATGGTAAAAAACTTTTTTATAGATTAGATATTTTTCTAAATACATTTCAAAAGTATATCTAAGTCTTAATGATTTTCGATCACTTCACGAACAAATACATCAACAAGTTCTGGATCAAATTGCGTTCCTGAACAATTAATAAGTTCTGCAATAGCTTCTTTTTGACTTAAAGCTTTCCGATAAGGTCGATCAGAAACCATAGCATCATATGAATCAATAATCGCAATAATTCTTGCTCGTAATGGGATATCTTCACCAGCTAATCCCATTGGATATCCTTTTCCATCAAATCTTTCATGATGTGCTAAAATATCATCGGCAATTACAGCATACTGATCTGAAGTTGAAATGATACGTGCTCCCATAGCGGGATGGTTTTTGATGATTTTCCATTCTTCATCGCTAAGTTTCCCTGGCTTATTTAAAATTGCTTCATCGATGGCAATTTTACCGATATCATGTAAATAACTAATTGCCTTAAGTTTGTTAATATCTTCATGTTCAAGATTAAGTTTTTGCGCAAACTTTTCACAAAGCTCTGAAACGCGATGGGAATGCTTCTCTTCTCTAGGATTTTTCTCATGGTAAGCATTAATCAAGGATTGAATCGATTGATTTCTATAGGACTGTGATTCAAAGATTTTGTTAGAGTACATTGCGTTTTCAGCGAAAATAAGCATTCTCTGTATGTTTTCATCTTGCTCTTTTGTAGCTGCTCCATAAGCAATTGATAAATGAGTACCTTGAACATTTATTGATTTAACTCTATTGGCTACTTCTCTTGCGAGGCCTTCAGCAACTGCTTTTGTTGTTTGAACCATAATAACAGCAAACTGATCTCCTCCCACCCTTGAAACAGTACAATTCTCACGAAATACATCTTTGAGGATTCCAGCAACTTCAAGCAAAAACTGATTACCTCTTTCAAACCCATAGGCTTCGTTAATAATCATCAAACCATTGATATCAAAGTTGATAACTGTTAGAGGTAGATTTTCTATTTTATCTAGTTCAACAACTTGTTGTTCAAAAAACAATCGACTATTTAATCCTGTTAAAGGATCATGAGATAATAAGTACTCTCTTTCTTGCTCATGGTTCTTTTTAGTAGTTATGTCTTCGATAATAACTGCAAAAAGACCTTTTTGAATAGAATAGATCGTGACGCTTAAGAACTTATCTATTTCAAGAACATAGTTCTCAAAATGAACAGATTCGTTCTTTAACACAACCTTACTAAGGTTCTCAGCCCAAATCTTTTCTGTACTTGGAAACAAATCCATAAGAGTTTTCCCTAAATACATTTCTTCGTTTAGACCCATAATCTTTTCCCAAGAACTATTAGCGCTAGTAAAAAGAAAATTAATAGGATTTCCCTTCTCATCATAGATAACCTCATGTACTGCTAATCCTACTGGCATCTGGCTTGTTAATAACCGATATTTTTTTTCACTTTCTTCAAGTTTTAAAACATAATCTTCCCGTTCTTTTTCAAATAACTTCCGTTTT
>NPIE01001139.1_pt1 | contig 10575 bp, 6 predicted proteins | sample 8637661 | NCBI WGS metagenome assembly NPIE01 (sample SAMN07420842, study PRJNA396082) | bioreactor metagenome | isolation source: sample BA12 brine-fed electro-methanogenic bioreactor BA | place: Japan: Kochi | collected 2016-12-09 | reverse complement strand
TTGACCGAGTGACCGTCGCTGTCGGTGATGTCATTGTCGAACGAACCGGTCGGATCGAAATGCACCGTCACCGTGTTGGGCAGCGGGTCCGGGTCGCCGGCCTGCACCGTGCGGGTCGCCTGGATGGTGCACGAACCGCTCGGGCCCAGCGTGCCAGTGCAATCGCTGGAGGTCACGTACGGATTGGACCCGTCGAGCAGGTTGCCCAGCAGGGTGTCAGTGATGGTGCCGTTCTCGAGTCCGGGGTTGTCGCTCGACCCGTCGTTGGTCACCGTGATGGTGTAGTTCACGGGGTCGCCGACCTTGGACAGGGTGTCGCCGGTCTTGGTCACATCGACGCTCGGCTGGAACAGGTTGACCGAGTGGCTGTCCTCGTCGGTGATGTTGTTGGGGAACCCGTCCGGGTGGTAGAGGACGCTTACCGTGTTGTCGAGCGGGTCCGGATCGCCGGACTGCACTGTATAGACCACGTTGAAGCTGCAGCTGCCGCCGTAGGCCAGGGAGGTACAGCCGTTGGCCTTGGCGGTGGCCGTGAGGTTGCCCAGCACGGTGTCCGTCACGCCGCTGGTGTCGTCGATGAGAAGGTTCGGCGCATCGTCCGAGCTGAGGTTGTTGATGGTGAAGCTGTAGGTGACGTCGTCACCCGCCTTGGACAGCGTGTCACCGCCCTTCACCACCTCCACTGCCGGCTGGAACAGGTTGACCGAGTGGTCGTTGCTGCTGGTCACTTCATCGCCCTGCAGGCCGGGGTCCGAGTCGTAGACCACGGTGACGGTGTTGGGCAGCGGGTCGGGATCTCCCGTGGCCACGCGCCGCCAGGCCGTGATGGCGCAGGTTCCGTCCGGTTCCAGGTAGGCGCCGCAGGCGTTGGACTCGACGCAGGACTCTCCCTCGGTGAGGTTGTCCTCGTCGCCGCCCGGGCAGTTGCCGTTGGTACTGGTCAGATCGCCCAGCAGGGTGTCGGTGATGCTCTGCTTGTAGAGCCGCACGATGCCCGTGTTCTCGACCAGGATGTTGTAGGACACCAGGTCACCCACCTTGGAGAGGGTGCCGCCACTCTTGTCCACGTCGATGCCGCAGAGCTCCGTGTCGCCCAGCAGGTAGTCCTTCAGCTTGGCGTTGTAGGTCTCGCCCGGCGCGCCGGAGGAGCGGGTCTCCCACATGAAGTCGGAGAAGCAGCCCACCGTCTCGTCGTTCAGCCGCAGGATGGCGCTGAGGTTCAGGATGCCTTCCAGCAGGGTGGTTTCCGGGAAGTTCTCGGTGAAGATCCCGTTCGCGGGATCGACGCTCCTGTCGCCCTTGGCGATGTAGGGCCAGGGCGCCGGTGTCTCGCCTACCCCCTCCGGGGCCTCCTCCGTGGGCGCATAGTTGGCGATGGCGCAGGCCAGGCCGTTGTACTCGGGCGTACAGACCGCGTTCGGTCCCTCGAAGATCTTGCACAGGTTGTCATCGGTGCCGAGCACGACGCCCGGGGTCGGACACTCGGTCGTGTCACCGCCGATCCAGCGGTAGGCCCGTACCGTCGCCGTCCGGCCGCCTTCGCTCCAGTCCACCGTGACCAGGATGTCCCCGATCGAGCGGCTGAAGGGGAAGTCTTCTCCCGGTACGATCAGTTCGGCCGGTACCTGCTGCCGGAACAGCCAGCCGCCCACCTGCGAGGAACCGTCGCCGTCGTGGACATCGCCACCCATGACGATGACCAGGTCGCCGTTCTGGTGGTACAGCGTTCCGGGAGGCAAACCATCGACGGGAACCGGGGCGGCCAGGCCCTCGATGTTGTAGAAGGCCGCGTAGCCGTTGGTCCACTGGTTCTTGTCCGGCGAATTGCCGGTCTCGGATTTGCAGGTATTCAGATCGAGGTCATCCTTGCAGCCGGCCCCGAAGATGTTGTCGTCGAAAATGGTTCCGACGAAGCCCGGCAGTCCGGGGTAGTCGGGCACAAACACGCGGACAGCGGCCTTGCCGCTGTATGGCACGTCAAAATCCCAGCCGGTCGGCTTGGTCGCACTCGGCAGATAGGTGTTCCAGAGGTCGACCCAGATGTCGTTGTTCGTTCTCTGCCAGTCTTCTCCCTCCTTGTAAAGTGACGCATCGTTCTCATCGATCGCGTTGCCTTCCATCTCGAATATGCGCGTGAATATGCCCGACGCCGCGGAGGCGGGAACCGCCCCGAAGCCGAGAACGCCCACGAGCAGACAGATGGAGGCAAGCCAGATCGCCCTCGAATTTTTCGATGGCGTGCTGGTCTCCATTATTGGCCCCTTTGCTCCGGAACGGAGCAGTTGGTATCTCCCCGTCCCTGAGACAAAGTTCCCATCGTGCGATTATCCGTGCAGGGAATAATCGCGCCTGGAATCACTCCAATCCCTTACCAATAACTATGGACGCGGGTTCCGTGATAAACGTCACGACATTGTTAAAATATTGATGGATTTATATGAAGTGCGGCACGGAAATCCATGTTCAATCGTGACTGACGATTGAATTGCGTTGCTTTCCGTGGACGGTGTGGTCCTTGCGGGAAAATCTTGTTGCCGACATGTGGAATCTGTTGCTGGGCGGCAAAAAAATGTATTAAAACAGGTTGTTATAAATTTTATATATATGCTGTCTGGCTATAATCAGCCAAGAGATTGGTTGATGGTGTCAACTGCATGCAATATGTCTATGTAATGTATTAATTTCGATATTCAAGAATATTACGGCTTGCATTCACTCATCCCCGTGATCGAGTAATCCTCCGCGTCGCGCATATATTTATTGGCGCAATATTTGCCGCGGCAGGAATCGGATTATGGATGGGGGATTATCCGTCCGGCGACGGATGATCGCGGCTGCATCCGGCTGCGGTGAGGCTGGTCTCCGGATGGTGGCGTCGGCGCGAGCCGGCGGGTTTTCCGCCTGGTCCCGGGGCCGGTGGCTGGGGCGGAGGCGTCCGTTGCAGGAATCTCCCACCGCGAGTGCGGACTCTGGCACAATCGGGACATTCCTGGCTGAAACATCCAGGCCGCAGCGACGACAACGGTTGAGGGCATGTACGAGGCCTACTTCGGTATCGGGGAGGATCCCTTCTCCATCACGCCGGACCCGCGCTACCTCTACATGAGCGGGCGGCACCAGGAGGCGCTGGCGCATCTCCTGTTCGGGCTCCAGCAGGGGGGCGGCTTCGTGCAGCTCACCGGCGAGGTGGGCACGGGCAAGACCACCCTGTGCCGGAGCCTGGTGGAGCAGGTGCCGGAGCAGGTGGACCTGGCTCTCATCCTCAATCCGCGCCAGACCCCGGTGGAGCTGCTGGCCTCCCTTTGCGACGAGTTGCACGTGGACTACCCCGGGGGCACCGCCAGCATCAAGACGCTGGTGGACCGTCTCAATGCCCATCTGCTCGAGGCCCACGCCCGGGGCAGGCGCACCGTGCTGGTAATCGACGAGGCCCAGAATCTCAGTCCCGAGGTGCTTGAACAGGTGCGCCTGCTCACCAACCTGGAGACCGCCACCGAGAAGCTGCTGCAGATCCTCCTCATTGGCCAGCCGGAGCTGCGCGAGGTGCTGGCCCGCCCCGACCTGCGCCAGCTCGCCCAACGCATCACCGCGCGCTATCACCTGACCCCGCTCTCCGCCGATGAGACGGGCGCCTATGTCCGCCACCGCCTGGCGGTCGCCGGCCTGACCCCCCGGCTCTTCACCCCCGGCGCGGTGCGCCAGGTCCATCGACTCTCCGGCGGCGTGCCACGGCTCATCAATATCCTCTGTCAGCGTGCCCTGCTGGGCGCCTATGCCGAAGGGGCGGAGCGGGTGGATGCGGATCTGGTGCGCCGGGCCGAGCGGGAGGTGAGCGGTCGCGGCGGGCGCAGCCCCGGACGGGTCGCCATCGGCTGGGCGCTGGCGGTCGGTCTGATCCTGGGCGGCGCCGTTGCGTGGCGACTGGTGACCTGGGAAGGCGGCAGCATGGAAACCGTCGCGGGTGTTGCCGCTGATGCGGCACTGGAGCACCCGGGGGAACAGAGCCTGGTGGCCGGGACGGGATCCGCAACACCCGCGGCGCCCCCGGCGCAGGAATCCCCTTCGGTGGCTGCCGGGAGAGGGGTGGAGCCTGGCGGAGGCGCGGGGGAAACGGAGCCGCGCACGAAGCCGGGGCACTTGCCGCCGCTGGCCGGGGCGTTCGGTCCCTCCCCGGCATTGGCGATGTCCGCCGGAGAATCGGCAGGTGAACAGCCGCTTCACGAGGCACTGCTGTCCTCCGGCAATCCATCCGATACCGTCACGGCGTTGACGACCCTGTTCGGCTACTGGGGGGTGAACTACCAGGCGCTGGATGGCAGAACCGCATGCGACCGCGCGCTGCGGGCGGAACTGGAGTGCCTGCACGGCAGCGGGAACTGGGCCCGGCTGATCCACTACGACCGTCCGGCGATCCTGGAGCTGGTGGACCGGGAAGGGGGACGGCACCAGGTGGTGCTGGCGCAGCTCGACGCGGACCGCGCGACACTGGATTTCGGCGGCGCACGCAGCGACTGGCGGCGCAGCGAGGTGGAGTCCCACTGGTACGGCGAGTACCTGCTGTTATGGCGGCGGACGCCGGCCGGCGTCCGCCGCATCGACGCGGGGGATACCGGGCCGGAAGTGATCTGGCTCCGCCGCCAGCTGGCCCTGGCCGAGGGGGTGCCGGCGCCCGAATCGCTTTCCGACACCTTCGATGCCCCATTGGCGGAACGGGTGCGGGCCTTCCAGCGCGACCATGGCCTGGTCCCCGACGCCATCGTCGGCCAGGAGACCCTGATCCAGCTGATCAATGCCGGCGGACAGCCCGGTGTGCCCCGGCTCAGCAAGGGCATCCGGACAACGGCAGCCGCCCCGGGGGAGTGAAGTTCCCATGTCCTTCATCCTGGAAGCGTTGAAACGGGCGGAGCGGGAGCGGCGGATGGGTCAGCCGCCGCCGCTGGCCATCCAGATGGTCGGTGAGCCCGCCGGCCGGGGCGACCGGCGCGGCACTGGATGGGCATCAGCCGTGGCGGGAGTGGTCCTGCTCGGCCTCGCGGTTGGCGCCGGGATCCGCTTCTGGCCCGGTGCCCCGGAGCGCTCGGCGGCGCCAGGCGCCATGGAATCCACGGCTGTGGCCGCGGCGCCGCCCGCGGGCGGCGCACCCCCGGTTGCCTCGGCCCCCGCACCGGCGCCGGCAGCCGGGCAGGCGACTCCCTCTCCACCCGCCCTGGTCGCTGCGCCGCCCGGGACCGCAGCTTCGCCGGCCCCCGTTGCTGCGCGCCCACTGGCCGCCGAAGCTCGGGTGGCGTCGGTCCCCCCGCCACGCTCCGAGCCGGCCCCTGAGACCCGCGTGCAGCCGCCGGCCGAATCGGACGGGGTGCCTGCCCCCACCCCGCGCCCGGAACCGGTCGGAAACTTGCCGGCTGAAGCCGCTTCGCCCGTGGCGCCGGGCGTGGACGAAGGGGCGGTCGCTCCCCTGCGGGAACCGCTTCCGCCAGCACCGCGGACGCCGCCCGGGATTGTGGCCCGGTCCGAGCCGTCGGTGGCGCCGATGCCGGAACCGCCGGTTGCGCAAGTTGCCGAGCCGCAGCCGGCCGCTGCGCGCATTCCATGGCTGGAGGAGCTGCCCGGCGAGGTGCGTCGCGCCCTGCCCGGGCTCTCCATCAACGTTCATGTCTACAACCGCGAGCCTGCGCGGCGCTTCGTCCTCATCGGCATGCGCAAGTACCGGGAGGGGCAGCGCATCGGCGAGGACGGCCCCGTGGTCGAGCGCATCACTCCGGAGGGGATGGTCATCGACTACGGCGCGGGGCTGGCGCAGGTCCGCTCCAACCGCTGAATTGGGGGGCAGTTTGCTTGCTCCCGGAAGTTTTCACCCCGGCGTCCCCTCATGGGGCCGCCGGGAAACAGGCGGACTGTCCCCATGGCTCGACCCGGAATGCGCGCATTTCAACTATCTTGGTAGTCATCCCTTGCCACGGCCGGCAGGGAGCCAAGGAGCGCGCCATGCCAGTGAGCAATCCGACGCACCCGCATTTTCCCTCGCCCTGCGTCGCCTCCCGGCGGTTCAGGTCGCCGGCCGCGCTGGCCGCGCTCGCGCTGTGGTTCCTGGCACTGGCTGCCGGCGCCGGGGAGCCGGATGATCCCAATGCGGTGGCGGCACGCGTGGGCGAGCGCGAGATCACCGTGACGGAGGTGGATGCGGCCGCGGCCCTGCCGCTGCACGATCTGGCCATGGAGGCCTACCGGGTCCGGCTCGAGACCCTGGAGGGGCTTGTCGCCGGGGAAGGGGCGGGAGAATCCGGTGCGGAGATCCTGCTTGCGCCCCCCATGCCGCCCCGGGTGGCGCTGGCGCCGGCGGCCGGGCCCATCCGCGGCGGCGGCACGGACGCTCCCGTGACCCTGGCGGTCTACTGCAACTTCCAGTCCCGCCACTGCGCGGACCTGCAGCCGGTGCTCCGTGCCCTGCGGGAGCGCTACGGCATCCTGCTGCGCCAGGAGCACCGGGACCTGCCGCTGCCCTACCACAGGCACGCCCGGATGGCGGCGGAGGCGGCGCGCTGCGCCGGGGAGCAGGGGCGCTACTGGCCCTACCACGACGCCCTCTACCTGCGGGGCGGCGATTTCGACGCCGCGGCGCTGCGGGCGGTGGCCCGGCTGGCCGAGGTCGATGCCGACGCCATCGGGGCCTGCCTGGCCGCGGGGCGGCAGCGGACGGCGGTGGAGCGCGACGCGGCGAGCGGGCGCCGGATCGGCCTCGGGAGCGTGCCCGTCTCGTTCGTCAACGGCCTCTACCTGCGCGGACCGGCCGGCGAGGCCCGGTTCAGGCGGCTGATCGACGCCGAGCTGGAGCGGCTGGGCTACGGAATTCCGCCCCGGCTGGATGCCGGGATCCTGCGTGCGGCGCCCCGCAGCGGGCTGGCCTGGAGCGTCTCGGGGGTGGCGGGGCGCGGGGCGGGGCGGCTGGCCCTCATCGCGCCGGAGGGATCGACCGGTCCCGGACGAGCCTTCCGGCCGGGTCAGCGCCTGGAGGCGGGGGTGATGGTTGCCCGCATCGAACCGGAGCGTGTCTACCTCGACCACGACGGCCGCATCGAGTACCTGCCGGTTTCCGGCCACGCCGCGGAACCGGTCCTCCTCGCTGACGGCGCCCCGGGCGACGCGGAGAAGGGCGCGGTGCCGCCGGACCCCGGCATGGCGGAGGCGGGCTACCGGCTGCCCGAGCCCGCGGCCGAGATCACCCTGCCTGCGGCGCTCGTCACGGAGGCGCTGGCGGAGCGGGAAGCGCTGGAGCGGCAGCTGGAGGCCGCCGAGCACGTGGTGGAGGGGCACGCCCTGCTGCGGCTCGGAGAGATAGAACCGGGGGGCTTCTACGCGAGCCTGGGGCTGCGGGCGGGGGACGTGCTCATGCGGGTGAACGGCGAATGGATCCACGCCGACCACAACCCCCTCTGGCGGCTGCTGGCCGAGGGGGTCGATATCGATCTCACCGTCATCCGCCGCGGCGGCCTGCCGCGGCGTTTCATCTACCGGGCCGAGTAGGCTGTTTCCCGCCCGTCAGGGCGCCGGATTGTCGGGATTGTTGCCCCAGACGACGTCGGCCACGATGTTCTGCCCGCTGACGCTCGGGTGGAAGCAGTCGCCGCCGTTGATATCGCCGGCGCCGAAGGCGTAGGTGCCCACCGAGAAACCCTTCCCGTCCCCGTATTCAGCCACCACCTCGATGCCGTTCGTCCCGTTGTAGGTCTGTGCCAGCTCCGCCAGGATCTCATTGTAGCGCTGCTGGCGCTCGCCGATGGCGGCCAGGCGCTCGGCGTGCGATTCACCCTTGAGCGTCCCGTCGTTGGTGGCGATGCGGCAGATCCCGTAGGTGCTCCAGACGTTCTGGCAGTTCACCCCGGAGTCGGCCTGTTGCCGGGCGATGCCGGCGGCATAGAGATCCTGCACCCGGGGCACGCCCACCAGGAGGATGGTGGCGCCTTCCGGCAGTCCGTTGACGAGGATGTCCAGGCCGGCCCGGACACCGGCCCGCCAGCTCTCATCGTCCAGCAGCGGGTTGCTGCAGTCGGCCGGGTCGGCGCAGTCGCGGTTGCAGATGTCGTTGCCGCCCAGCATCACCTCCACCCGATTGGGCAGCGGCACCTGGCCGACAATCTCGGCGGCCTGGTCGACGAAGTTGCGCGGCGTCTCCCCGCCCACGGTCACGCCCACCATCTCGCTGCCGCTCTCGGCGGCGGCCTTGGTGGCGCTGGTGTCGGGGTCCACCTCGAGCCGGTAGCGGTCGATCACGCTCAGGACCGCGCTCGAGCCGCCGTTGAACCAGGAGTTCTCGGGCTGGTCGCCGCCCAGCAGGCAGAAGAGATCCCAGAAGTTCACGTTGCGGGAGCAGCTGGCGGCGAAGCCCATGGTGATGCTGTCGCCGGCGGCCGAGGCCCGGGGCGTCGGCGGCGGCGGGGGAGGCGGCGCGGTGTCCTCGAACGCCGCGCCGACGCTGCGGTCGGCACGCAGGGTCACCGTGCAGGCGCCGGTGCCGGTGCAGTCCCCGCTCCAGCCGGAGAAGGCCGCGTCGGCATCGGGGATGGCGTTCAGGGAGACCGTGGTCTTGCCGGCGGGATAGGTGGCGGTGCAGGGCGCGTCACGGCAGGAGACCGGGTTTCCGTCGGCATCGGCGAAGCTGACTTCGCCGGGCCCGCTCGCCGTGACCGTGAGCACCGCCGTCTTGGCGGGTTTGCCTCCACCGCCACCGCCACCATCCGGTTTCTTGGCCCAGGCGCCCGGGGCGGCGACGGCCAGCATGAGGGTCAGCAGGGCGAGGAGGACATAATGGGAGAGGGGGGTACGGTATGTCGGGATGCCGATCATGGCCGGAATCTCCTGCGGCGGTCCACCGCGAACAGCGCGGTATGCCAAATCCGCCGACATCTATTGAAAAGCTAGCACCTGGAACAACGGAGGGGGCGTATACGGGCGGTCCTGGTGTGACAATTTGTCAACGTCAGCGGCAACCACCCGGGCCGTGTCCCCCCATTCCCCGGCGTCGGGAAGGCAGGGGCGATCTCCCGTGCAACGGTCGAATGCACGACAAGCCCGCGCTGGACACAACCCCGGATGTGCACGGATCCCCGCAGCCGGGCGCGAAAAAAAATGCGGCCTCTTTCGAGGCCGCATTTTTGATGTATGGTCGGGGTGACAGGATTTGAACCTACGACCCCCGCCTCCCGAAGGCGGTGCTCTACCAGGCTGAGCTACACCCCGTTAGTAGGTACGGCTGACGGCGAATCGGGCCAGTCCGGCCAGGGCTTCACGGAAGGGCGATTCGGGTATCGCTTCCAACGCCTGGACGGCTTTTTCGGCCTCCTGCTGCGCAGAGCGCGCAGTGTACTCGATGGCCCCGGTCGATGCAATGGCGGCACGGACGGCGTCAATCTGATCCAGGCCGCCATTCTCGATGGCGCTTCGCACCACCGCCACCTGGTCCGGGGCACCCTCGCGCAGCACGTGGATCAGCGGCAGGGTGGGCTTGCCCTCGGCCAGGTCGTCGCCGATGTTCTTGCCCAGTTCGCCGGCGTCGGCACTGTAGTCCAGCGCGTCGTCCACCAGTTGGAAGGCCACTCCCAGGTGCATGCCGTAGGCCGCCAGGGCCTGCTCCTCGATCTCCGGGCGGCCGCCCAGCACCGCACCGAGGCGCGCGGCGGCCTCGAACAGCTTGGCGGTCTTGCAGCGGATGACCTCGTAGTAACGCGCCTCGGTGGTGTCCGGGTCATGGCAGTTCATGAGCTGGAGCACCTCGCCCTCGGCGATGATGTTGGTGGCGTCGGCGAGGATGGCCATCACCCGCATGATGCCCACGTCCACCATCATCTGGAACGAGCGCGAGTAGAGGAAGTCGCCCACCAGCACGCTCGCCTCGTTGCCCCACAGGGCATTGGCGGTCTCGCGGCCGCGGCGCAGGTCGGAGTCGTCCACCACGTCGTCATGGAGGAGGGTGGCGGTGTGGATGAACTCGATCACCGCGGCCAGGTCGACGTGGCGGCGATCCCCGTAGCCGCAGGCGCCGGCGGCCAGCAGGACCAGCAGAGGGCGCAGGCGCTTGCCGCCGCTGTTGACGATATAGTGGCCGACACTGTTGACCAGCACCACGTCGGACCGCAGGCGCTCCAGAATGAGCGCGTCGACGGCGGCCATGTCGTCGCGCACCAGGGCGCGGATGGAGTCGAGTTCCATGGCGGAGGGCGTCAGTTCCCGGTCATGTGCGGATGGTGGCGGCGGTGGCGGCGGAAAAGTCGTAATTTGCGCAGCCCGGTCCGAATCATATCGTCCGGGAGGCCGCAGGTACATCCGTGTGGTCTGAAAGGCACATCGAATGCACCGTCGGCCGCGGGGCAGTACTAGTGTACTGCTTCACTCCTGGAGGTACTTTCAGAGCCCCCCGAAAGCGCCAGGACAAGGCGCAGTGCGCAGGCAATGGTTGTTTCCCTTGTCAAGCGCTGCAACGCGGTCATGGTGCTTTCGGGGGGCTCCCTGCGGGCGAGCCGCTGGCCGGCCATCTGCGGCGTTGCGCTTGCTTGAAAGGGGGCCTGCCCTTCCTGCGCAAGC
>NPIE01032938.1_pt1 | contig 10581 bp, 8 predicted proteins | sample 8637661 | NCBI WGS metagenome assembly NPIE01 (sample SAMN07420842, study PRJNA396082) | bioreactor metagenome | isolation source: sample BA12 brine-fed electro-methanogenic bioreactor BA | place: Japan: Kochi | collected 2016-12-09 | reverse complement strand
CCTTCGGCTACGCTCAGGAGAGCCTTGTTGAAGGGCGAGCGGGATTTTTCATTCGCCCAAAGGGTGAGTATGTTGTGGGCCGTCCATGCTTCGACATTGCTCAGCACGAATGGCCCACAACATACGCCAACTGCTCTTTTTAGGTTCATTGATAATACTCCTCGCCGGCAGGCAAGGTTTCCGGCGTCATAATTTGATGCCAGGTTAACGTACATTGAGCTTGCATGTTTTTTACGCCGGGCAAAAATTTCGTCGTTTGGCTATCGATCTTTAGTTTACAGGCATCGACGCTGAATAGCCCGGTGCCGGCTCGCTTCAGTAAGCCGAAATAATTTATCAATTGACCCTCATGAACCAATCCGGCATCGATGTCGATCGGTGTCGAGAACACTGCGAAATTACCGCTCAGATTAGTGTTGAACGAATCGAACGGAGTACCGGCCCGGATGTTGTAAGTCAGAGAAGGCAATCCAAGCGCTTGCGCTTGCCGGGTGAGTTGTTCCAGCCAGCGCAGCTTGTCGGCCTCGAAGGTCAGCGCCGGATAGCTGCGGATGAATTCGGAGGTCACGATTTTGCCGATGCGAAGACTCTCCACGCGTAAAGCGATTTCCGCTTGATCGCCCTCGACAATGCGCTTCATACGAGCATGTTCGGTGTTTATGCTATCGCTTCGTTCTATTAAGACGTAAAAAATAATGATTGACAATAGAAGAATCATGCCAAAAACCGACAAGGGTATTTTCAAGAACCGGATATTCCAATTCGATTGACTGTTCATAACGGTTGCCAAATAATTTTTAATACGAATTCGCCCGGTAAATCTTTGTTATCGGCGCTGCCGGTGATTTCCCGAGACGCATCCAGATCGACCGGCAGTTTTTCCGCTGTGACCTGGGCAATGGCGGGCGAAACTTTCATTTGCTCCGTGAATCGGTCAATTAACATCAGCGCTGCGCGGTAGTTGCCGTCGAAAGGTTCTATTTTTGCCGTTAACGACAGGATAATTTTAGGGCCGGAGTTTTCTTGATATTGAAACTCCGCAGGATTATCCAATATCTCGTCAGTATCGCCGGTTGACTGCGCCCATTCCAGGCCGATAAGCGCAATTTCCGGAAATAGACTCAAAGTGCTTCCGATCGGTTTGAGCAGCTTTTCCGGCGTGACGGCATTGCGAACGAGCGTGTCGCGAATTTCCAGCCATTCCTGCATCTTCATCGCATCGAAGCCGTGCGCTTCGGGCGCGGGCGGCATCTCTCTCAACTGTTGAATCAAACTGTCATGACGAGTTTGTAATTGCATGATCTCGTCGTTTAACCATTGGTATTCGAATACGTTAATGGCGGCGTAACCCACGATGACTGCAAGCAAAGCCGCGCTGAGGCCATTGAGGATTTTTTTGAGCACATGATGCCGGTAATAAAACCGGCTTTCAGGTTCCCGGTAATGACTCGGCATTTTTCGGGCCTGTTGAATCATCCATTGCACAAGGCCGGAATTTTCGGGCAATTCGATGCCGGTTTTACGCGCGCAATCGTTCGCTAAATAACATTGCGCGCGGACGGCGACCGGCGCCAGGTCGATTTTCTCAAGCGCGCTCCGGACCGATTCGGAAGAGCAGACGATGTACGCGCTCAGGGATTCCTGAGCCGGCAATTGGAATTGACGGCTTAAAAAACGGCGGGTGCGGTCTATTTCTTCGACAAGGTTGGAAAGAAACCGGTCGGTATCGGTACCCGCGTAAGGCAGTACGCGATTCAAGACTAATTCGCCTTGCCGGTAAAAGGTCTGCCTCAACAGAAAGCCGGATCCGGTCGAATCGATACCGATCAACAGTTTATCGTTGACGCCGCCAAAACTTGCCGCCGCTTTCTCGCTGAGCAGGGGAAGGCTTTGTACGGCGGCGACCGGAATTTGTAACTCGAACAGAATGTTTAGCCAAAAACCGGGTATGTCCTCTGAGGTAATAACGGCAAACAAGACCCTGGCGTCGCGGCGTGCAGTTTTTTCGCGGCCGCGCACGGCTGAATGAACAAACTTTTTATTCGGATAAAGCTGCCGAATCTTGCGTTGAATCAAGGCATCGAGATCGCGTTTCGACAGATAAGGCAACATTTGCATCGATAACGTTTCATCCACTATATCGATGACGGCGGTTATCGGAGTGCTGCCGGTATGCTTAAAAAAATCCGCCAGTTGAAACGGCGCGTCGGTGCGGTCGGAACACACCAGTAGCCGTTCCAAGCGCTTGGGCGTTCTGCGGTAAAGCGTCAGTCCGAAGATGTCGATGTGGGCAATCAGATCGCTAGCCATGGTTTAAGGTTGAATGTTGGCAATGAGGTCGTAAATCGGTCCGAGCACCGAGAGCATGACCCAGCCGATGATCGCGCCCAGCACCAAGGTCATCATCGGTTCGATCAGGCGTTGAATCGCATCGATTGCTTCGTCGACATCGCGTTTGTAGAAATAGCTGATGTTCAGCAATGCGGTGCCGAGATCGCCGGTTTTTTCGCCCATGCCGATCATGCTGATGACCAAACGAGGGAAAAGGCGTCCCATTTCGAAAGCCAAAGCAATGCCGGCGCCTTCCGAAACGAGCGCGCGGATTTCGGCGAGTTCTTTTTCGACGGCTTTGTTGCCTGCGACCGATTCGGTGATTTCCAAACTATCCAGAATCGGTATGCCGGCGTTATAAAGCAATGCCAGATAATTGACGAAACGCGCTAAAATAATTTTTTCCAAGATCGGGCCGAATAGCCAAATTTTGAGTTTATAACGGTCGAACGCCAAACGCGCGGCGGGGCTTTTGTCGATGAGGATTCGAAACAAGAAAAAAAGTAAAAAAGGCGTTATGAGGATTACGTACCAATAGTCGATAAAAAAATCGGAAACGCCGATCAACAACCGTGTGTGCAGCGGCAGTTCTTGATTCATCGAGGTGATGAACGCCACCATTTGCGGCACCAGATAAGTCATCAAAAAAAACACCACGCCGAATACGACCGTGGCAACAAAGGCGGGCAGGGTTAAAGCCTTTTTGGTCTGCGCGATCAGTTCGTCCTGCCAGCGTAAAGATTCGGATAAATCCTGCAGAACGCGGGCTAGTTCTCCGCTGAGTTCTCCGGCTTTGATCAGGCTGACGAAAGACGGGCTGAATATTTCGGGAAAAGCTTGCAAGGCTTCGGAAAACGGTTTGCCTTCTTTGATGTCTGCAATCACAAGGCCTATGATCTCACTGAAATAAGACGGCGCGAGACTGATTTGTAAATCGCTCAGCGCATCGATCATCGCAATGCCGGAGCCTAACATTTGTTGAAGGTAAAAACAAAAATTGATCAAGTCGCGGCGGCCGATCTTACGCTTGCCCAGTCGACCGAATAAGGGCTGTATCTCCTTCCCTGAGATCAATTCCAAATCGAACCGTCCCAAAAAAAACTCTAATTCGCTCGTCGAGGCGCAATCTTGAATGCCGGTCACGATTTTGCCTTCCCGATTGACCGCGCGGTATTTATATTGCGTCATGGCGTCAGACGGTGAGTCAAATCGACGATACGCGAAAGCTCGTCGAGGCTGGTCGAGCCGTCGATAATTTTAGCAACGCCTTCGTCGGCCAGCGTCCGAAAGCCGCCGGTCAGCGCTTGTTTTTCGATTTCCAGCGGCGTGGCACCCCGTGCAACCAGGTTATCGAGTTCGGCGTCGATACGCAGGATTTCCATGATGGCGAGCCGGCCCTTATATCCGGTGCGTTCGCAGCGTTCGCAACCTTTGGCTCGATAAATCTTGGGCAGGTCTTTGGCGTCCAGGCCCAACAATCGGCATTCCAACGATTCCGGCGTATAGGCTTCCTTGCAGTGAGGACAGAGTCTTCGGATCAAGCGTTGCGCGACGATGCCGGCGATATTGCCGGTCAATATGCTGTCTTTGACGCCGATGTCTTTTAGTCTCGCGAAGGAAGCGATTGCCGAATTGGTGTGCAAGGTTGAAAACACTTTGTGTCCGGTCATCGCGGCGCGAAAAGCCATCGCGGCGGTTTCGCCGTCGCGGATTTCACCGACCAGAATGATATCGGGATCCTGGCGCATCAGCGAGCGAATGCCGCCGGCAAAATCCATTTTCAATGCGGGATTGAGCGAGCTTTGCCGAATCATCGGCATTGGGTATTCGACCGGATCTTCCAGCGTCATAATATTGACCGACTCGGTATTCAAATGATTCAGCATCGAATAAAGCGTCGTGGTCTTGCCGCTGCCGGTCGGTCCGGTCATGAGTATGATGCCTTCGGGTCTGGCCATGATCAATTGCAGTTCGGTAAAAGCGTGTTCGTTCAATTGCAGCTTATCGAGCGGCACGATGCCTTTTTTTCGGTCCAGAATCCGCAGTACAATGTTTTCACCGTGCAGCGTCGGTTGCGAAGCGACCCTAAAGTCGATTTCATGGGTGCCGATGCTGAGCGAAATTCGACCGTCTTGGGGCAGTCGCGTCTCGGCGATATTCATTCCTGAGATAACTTTTAAACGCACGGCCATCGGCGGCCAAAATTTTTGGTGGAGGCTTCGGATTTGCCGCAACACGCCGTCGATACGGTAGCGTATGCGTAAATAGCGTTCTTCCGGTTCGAAGTGTATGTCTGAGGCTTCTTTTTTAACGGCGTCCAATAGCAGCGAATCGACCAGCCGAATCATCGGGTGTTTGCTTTCTCCACGATTCAGTTCATCGGCGTCGATTTTGCCGAGATTTTCCAGTTCGTGAAGAATGCCGTCGATCGATAGATCGAAACCGTAAAAACGGTCCAGAGCTTCTTCCAAATCGGCTTCGCTCGATAAAACCGGATCAATTTGTACATTGTTGCCGACCATAGCGGCCAAGCGGTCGATAACGAGAATATCGAAAGTGTCTACCATGGCCACTGTCAACTGATTTTTTTCGGTATCGAATGCGACAGGCACGGTTTTCAACTCTCTGGCCAATGCCTGGTCGATCATTGCCAATACGGACGGATCGGGCAGAACTTGCTTGAGATTGACGCTTTGTTGATGCAATGATTCACCTAACTGGTTGCGCAGTACTTCCTCATCGATAAAACCGAGTTTGACCAATACGCGGCCGAGATGATCGCTGCCGGCTTTTTGCTCGATCAGGGCAATGTCCAGCTGGTCTTTGGTGATGATGCCTTCGGCTATCAGCAAATCGCCGAGGCGAACGGGTTTTGTTTGCGACATAAGGTTTATCGTTGCTCGAGTTGTTGTATGCGCAGCAATATACGGCCCCGGTCGAACGGGACGGTTTGCTGCTCGCTCAAATGGTATGCCTGCCGGTAATAACGCAGCGCGATGTCGGCCTTGTTCAAGCGGTCCAGCGCTATGGCCAGATTATAGTGATACAGCGCATGTTCGGGCTGTTGTTCCACAGCTTGGAAATAGGCGGCTTGCGCATCGCGCCATCGCCGGTCCGAAGCATACAGATTACCCAGATCGGCATAGGTTCCGCCATTAGCCAGGCCTTTGTCGATTAAGGATTTAAGACGGCTTTCCCTGTCGGCGGGGTTTGCGTTGTCGGCCAGGCGCGCCAGAGCATTTTGTGCGAATGCGTTATTACCGTCGGACGCTAAGGCTTGTTCGAACCAATAGACGGCTTGAGGCGCATTGCCTTGTCGTTCGGCTATGGCGCCGAGACCAAGCAAGGCATCGATGTTATGGGGCTTTAGCGATAATACCTCCCGGTAAAGCCGTGTTGCCGTGATGTCGTCGCGGTCTTGATAAGAACGGTAGGCCTCTTTCAACAATTCCGCTGTTTCGGGAATGCGTTGCCGGCGCTTGACCGAAATCGTGTTAGTGCTATCGGCGTAGCCGGCAGCCGGTTCAATGCTGAATGATCGATCGTTTTCGGCGGGATGAAAACTCGGTTGCGGTTCGGATTGATATCGGTTTTCCGCGAGCGCCGGCGTTTCGCGCACCGAAGCGGCGGCAGGGAAGTCTTCGGCAGTCATGTCGGTCGGTATTGCAGCCGCATGCCGCGCCGAAGGCAATTCATCATTGACGGCGGTTTCATCATCGTAATACAGCGTTTCGGAATCCTCCTGAGCGGCTTCGGTTTCTATTGCGGCGACAATAGAANNCGATTGCTCGCGGGCGGGAGTGTAAGCCAATAAAGATAGGAGACAATCGCGATAAGGCCGATCAGCAAAATCGCTAATATCGGGCGGAAGCCGTTGCGACGGTCGGTTGCTTCTCGATTGTTTAAATTTATCAGGGTTTCGGCTAATTGCCGTTCGGCTGAGGATTTTACGACGGTCGAATCGGATTTTTCCGGTTTTGCGGCAAGCGTTTGAGCCGGTTCGGGTTTTAAAGGCTCCGGAGTCTCGTAGGGCTCGGCGGTCGGAGGACTGGCCGCGCCAACCGCGCTTTCCGTTGCGTTTGGCATTGTTGCGCTAGGTTCCGGGGTTGGCTCGAGCCGTTCGGCATCCGCTTTATCGTCTTCGACAAGCGACAAGGCCGGTTCGTCGGTGGTGTCGGTATCGGCGTGAATTATCGGAGTGTCAGGTGCCGGCGTTTGCGAAACCGATTTTTCGGACGTGTCCGACAAGTCGAAATCCGGCAACATTTCGAGTTCGATCAGTCCTTCGTCTAGCGGTGCGGAAACGTCTGCGGTATTTTCGGGTGCGTCCTTAACGGGAAGAACGGCTTCCGATTTATTTTTTTCGGCTTGTTTCAATGCGTTCAATAACAAACTCATCGGAACTCCGGGATGTCGAATTTAACCGGCCGGTTTTCCAAATAGCCGCCGAAGTCTTTCAAATCGCTGCCGATATCGGCAGTTTTAATCACACGAGGGCGCAAAAAAACCACCAGTTCGGTTTTGCGATTATTACGGGTTTTGAAGCCGAACAGATTGTCGAGATAGGGAATTTTGCTTAGTCCCGGCGTGCCTTGGGTTCGATTGTCGGTTTCGTTTTCCATCAATCCGCCGATGATGCCGATATCGCCGCTGTCGATTTGCAGTATCGATTCCATTTCCCGAACTTGAATGACCGGTATGAGACTGGGTATGTTATCCAGCAAGGGGTTGGGGTCCTGCACCTCATCGGCGATGCGGGAAACGGTCGGTCGGGCATTGATGATGACGCGGCCGCTCTTGTCGATTTGCGGCGTAACGCTCATGACCAAACCGACCGGGACGGTATGCAATTCGGTCTCGATCGTAGCCAGCGTGTTGCCCTGAACAGACTGAGATTGCTGCGCCGTGGTCGTGAAATAGACATGATTGTCGACAACTTTCAAAACCGCCGTTTGATTGTTGAGCACCATGAGTTTAGGGCTCGACAAAACGCGAGTATCGCCGAAGGTATTGAGCATTTTGATGGCTCCCAGCACTTCGCTTCCTTTGTAGGCCAGCAGGGTTGCCGGCGAGACCGATGCGGCAGCGGGCAATAAGTTTTGAAAGTTCTGACTGAAACTAAAACGACCGTTATCGGCCAGAACGGACCAGTCGACACCCGTTTGATAATCGTCGTTGAGTTCGACTTCGACAATCGTGGCCTCGATCAAAACCTGACGAGTCGCGTGTTCAAGAACGTTTTCGATGTATTTACGAATTTCCTCATGTTGTTTTTCGGACGCTCTGATGGCGATAACGCCGGATTCCTGATGGGCGATAATGCTGTTTTCAAGCGCTTGTTCGCCGCTTTGTATTGCTTGTTGGCCGGCTTGATTCAGCGTATGAATCGGCATGCTGTCCCGGTCCCTTAAAATTGCTCGGAGATTGTCGAGCAGCGTGTCCCAAAACATGTGTACCGATGCCGATCTGACATTGGTCGCCGAATTGCTGCTGCCGCCATCGCCGCCGCCTGCACCGGCGGCCGCGCCGGATTCGCCCGCGCCGCCGCCGGTTGAAGCGACTTGCGTTGCGATGCTGATCTCATTTTCGCTGCTGCGAGTTAGATTGATATAGGGAACGCTGTATTGGACGAAATAGGGGGAGTCCGGGGAAATTATCAGGGTATCGCCTTGAAACCGGTAACGAATCGGCGTCAGACGCTTCAGTCTTTCCAGAATTTGCGGCAAGGTCTGGTCGATGGCGTTCAATGATACAGTGCCGCCGATGCCGGGAGCGACGTCGACATTGATTTTAGCGTCTCGTGCTAACGCAAACAGCAATTCGTTGACAGGAACCTCGTGAACGACCACGGTGAAAACTTCCTCTTGCTTGGGGTGCGTTGGCGGCGGTAAGAAAGGTTCCGTAAAAATCGGTTCGGGAATTTGCGACTGGTCTTGCATGGCATCCGGCGGGCTGAGATGTCCGGTTGAATCGTCGAATGGCTTAGGCGCGCAGCCGGATAAGATGGCGCCCAGAAGCAAGGACGATGGAAGCAAACGATGTTGATGCATTGGCATAGTCGATAAAATGATGAGACCGTTTCTTGATAAATAATATAACCAAAAGAAGTATAGATTATTTTTTTCAGCTATTAAAAAATGTAATTATTTAGTTCCCCGGCAATTATCACCTGCGGGACGGGTTATTTAAGGCTATGTTCTCATTAATAGTTGAAATTAATACAACACCCATCTCGAAACTTGAAGGCTGTAGGGTACGCTTCGCGTACCATAGCGGCACCACCTGAGTTTAAGGTGCCCTCATGTGTTGCCTTGTGCCGACGTTAGGTACGCGCAGCGTACCCTACAATTCACTTTGGATTTATAAGTGTTTCCGGTAGTGGTGGGTATTTTCAACTATTACCGCATACATAGCTTTATTTAACCCGTTCCCAACGTTGCGGTTTGCCCTAAACATTTTGGCTGACTTCGGCCAAAGTCAAAACGTTTAGGACGGGGTTGCAAACCCCGTCCTGCTAGAGGCTTCGGCCGGATTAAAACGTTTCGGACGAGGTTGCGAACCTCGTCCTGCTAAGGTGTAGGTCGGGTTAGGCGTAGCCGTAACCCGACTATCCAGGAACGTCGGGTTACGCTGGCGCTAACCCGACCTACGCGCTGCCCTCTGTCTTCAGCCCCCCCCCCGCGGGACGGGTTATTTAACACGTCCTCAACGTTTCTGCACCGGTCGGGCCGGGGCCGCCTTTGGCTCCCGTCCATAGAGCGACTTGATCCGCGACTGTTCCAAGATGAGCGGTTTGTTATTTTTAAAGCTCTCAGGCAATGACAATATCGCTTTCGATGCCTCGGTTTTATTTTCGAACGCGCCTAAAAACAACAGGTAATCGGATTGCTTGACTTCGATATAGGCCACCCGATCAAGCCATTCCTCGGGAATTATTCGTTCGATTTCTTCGAATAGCGATTGCAAAGGAGGCAATTTAAATTTCATCAATTGAATATAAACATTGCTTGACCACGGCTTTCGAATCGGGGTTTCGGATTGAACACTGACCTTAAGCGGCAGGATATCCGGTTCTGCAATCGTAACTGTTTCAAATGACGTTTCCCCGTGATTTGTTTGCTGCGTTGATTTATTTGCACCCGTAAGTATAAGGGCGGCAAAGGCAAGACAGCAGATAAAGGTCAATAGCGAAAATGCAAATTTGCGTATTGGCGTATCGAAAAGGGCGGATAACGTAACCCAAGCATCGATGCTATGAACGCCCTCTGAAAATGCAGCCAATAGGCATTTATCCGCCAAAATATTTATGCGTCTGAGGAAACCGCTCGATTTGAAGGCAATAAGTCTCACGGAAACCTGTGTAAACGGTGACTTGCCCGTATATCCGGCTTTGTTGAGCCGAAAAGCGAGATAGTGGGCTACTTCGCGGGGTGTTAGCCGAGGCAAGTAAAAACGATGTACGATGCGTTCTTTGATTTGTCGAACTTCATGTCGATTAAGATGGTGATCCAATTCCGGTTGGCCGAACAAAACGATCTGCAGCAGCTTCGCCGTGCCGGTTTCCAAATTGCTGAGCATGCGGATTTCTTCGAGCGATTCGAGAGGAATCGATTGCGCTTCGTCGATCAACAACACTGTTTGTTTGCCTTGCCGATGTAAATCCAGCAATGCGCTGTGCAACTTATGCAATAACGTAACTTTATCTTCCGAGCGGTCGGCGCCTATCCCGAGTTCCAAGGCAATGGCAAATAGAATGCGCTCCGGAGGGATTTTGGGATTCAATAAAAAAAGAATGTGGAATTCGTCGCCGAGAAATTCGCTGATTAATCTCGATAACAACGTTTTACCGCTGCCCACTTCGCCAACGACTTGAACGATGCCGTCTCCGTTGCCGATTGAATACAACAGCGCTTCGAAAATCGCTTTTCGATGGCCTTCGGCGAAAAAAAAGCGGGTATCGGGCGTAAGGCTAAACGGTGCGGTTTCTAAATTAAAATGAGATTTATAAAGCATGTAGGAATTGTTCTATCGGTTCGGCTCTGAGAGGGCCGGCAAGCTCAAAAAACCGAGCGTGAAACGATTATATACTTTTAATATACCCGTCGTAGATCAAAATTCGGCGCATGGGTGTCCGCTAAAGGACGCCGTGAATACGTCCATGTAGGCTCTATGCCAGCTCCATGCTGGCAAAGCCTTTATCGGGACACCCTGGCGCCTCCTCTGGCACTGCCGAAATTTGAAGTGCGAAAG
>NPIE01000681.1_pt1 | contig 10581 bp, 7 predicted proteins | sample 8637661 | NCBI WGS metagenome assembly NPIE01 (sample SAMN07420842, study PRJNA396082) | bioreactor metagenome | isolation source: sample BA12 brine-fed electro-methanogenic bioreactor BA | place: Japan: Kochi | collected 2016-12-09 | reverse complement strand
CGTCGCTTTGCAAAGCGACGCTACTACACGGGCCGTGTCGATCGACCAGGAGTGGAAACCACTGTATCCACACTACACTATAAACTATCATCACCCTGTCGCCACAAATCACCTGCCCTGTGGCTGCGGATCGCAAACCGCCCCCCGGCACTCTAAAGCACAACAGGCGCGGCCCGGTGAACGAGTCGCGCCTGTGATTGTTTTGCAGGAGTATCTCAGAACGTCTCTGGCGGCCAGTTGAACCCGAGCAGCGCTACCAGCAGCACGACGTTAATCAGCAGGCCCAGCACGCCCTTTTCCACCAGCAGCGCCGGGCTGCCATCCCAGAACAGGACGATCCCCAGCGCGGACACCACCAGCGTCCCGATCAGCAGCGGCCGCCACCAGCTCGCCTGCACCACCACGCCCGTCCCACCGATCACCATCCCGGCGGTCACCAGCACAAACACGACCGTCGCCAGCAGGCGCGTGGCCGGGTCACCCAGCAGCGGGGTCACAGCCCACGACTGCCCGGACCAGCCCATCTCCGGCTTGAGTTCCACCAGCCGCTGGGCCAGCACCACGTACCACAGGTGCACCAGTCCGTGTAACACAATGAAGATGCCAAATGCTGTTTTCGCCATGAGTCGCCCCCCTGTCCAAAATCCGGTCTGTGTGTCGCTATTGCGTTCTACGCGGGCAGCACCTGCCGGGTTTCAGATTGGGGGGAGGCGACTCAAAGCGGCGCGACCAGGCTGGCCGCGCCGCGGTGGTTGTCTCTCGATAGCCCGTTACTCGCTGAAGTACAGGCTCGTCCATTCGTGGCGCGGGGGAGCCTCTCCCGCGGCCAGCATCGCCCGCCACTCGTCATCGGTCAGGCGGTTGTCAATCGGCTGGACAAACTCGTACTGGCTGTAAACCGGGCCGCGCGTCAGGTGCAGGCCATGCGGGCCGTTCGCCACCACGTAGATCACGTCCACCAGCCCGATCGCCTGCTCCAGCACGGTACCCGCCGCCGGGTTGCTGGCGACATCCGCTACCAGCGCCACCGATTCGGGCGGGTTCGCGATCCACTGTTCCACCTCATAGCGGATCGACCACAGCGCCGAGTCGAAATGCTCCTGCAGGAAGTACAGCTCCTCATAGGGGACCGGCTCCCCCGCCAGCTCCTGGCGCGCGATCTCCATCAGCCGCGCGGAAAGCAGGGTCAGGTTGTTCAGCGCGCCGGTGTAGGAGCGCATCATCGGGGATTCGGCCAGCCCGCGCTCCCGCAGTCCCTGGCTCAGCGTCCCGGCCACGATCGCGATCCGGGCGAATACTTCGGGGTTCGGCTCCACGATGCTGGTGCTGATGACCGGCGGCTCCATCCCGCCGCCGCCCAGCCCGCCGTAGGGCTGCTCGGCATAAAGCAACGTGGCGTGCTTCAGCTCCGTCCAGCTGCCCAGCGTGGTCAGGATATCCTTGCGCTGCCAGGCGTCGGTCTGCATCAGCGGCGGCACGAGGTCTGGATCGCGCACCAGCAGCGGCTGCAGCGCCCACAACCACCCGCCGTACAGGTTCTCCAGCCAGGCTTCCGGCGCCAGGGCGTTCACTTCCTCGCGCAGGGCGGCGCTGTTTTCGGTGTAGTTCAGGTAGGCGGTTGCCCCGGCGGCATCGGCCAGCGTGTAGGCGTGGTCGGAGCCCAGCACAGAGGCCACGTCCAGCCCCAGCGGCAGCGCGCGCGACTCGGTGGCCGTACCCACTTCGGGGTAGATCAGCTGCTGCATCAGGTAGCCATCCAGCGTGAAGCGCTGCCCGAACAGCCGGAACCCGCGCGTGAATTCGTCCACTTCCCCGGCCGTGATGCCGATGGGCAGCGGGATGCTGTTCACCCGCGGGCCGGGCAGGGCCAGCACCCCGGCCAGGAACGCCTCCAGGCGGGCGGGATCGGCCAGCGCGTCCAGCGGCAGGCCCGCGCCGAATGCTTCCTCCGCCAGCGGCGCGTAATCCCGCGGGCTGAGGTCGTCCATCGGCCCCACGAAGAAGTCGAGCGTCTCGGCCATCGCCAGCCAGTCGTCATACGCGCCGCCTTCCTGCAGCGCGCGCAGCGCCAGCAGTCCGGCCAGCGTGTCGGCCTGGCTGCGCGCCTTAAACGTGATCCGGCCCAGCCACATCATCGCCCGGAAGTAGGCTTCCAGCAGCGGGTCGCCTTCATAGTAGCCGCGGGCCTTGTACTGGCTGAAATCCTCCTCCAGGTCTTCCAGGATGGGCAGGGGGAAGGTTCCCTCGGCGGCGTCAATCAGGTCGATGATCGCCTGCGCCTCGGCCAGGAGGCCCGCGTCCGCGGCGGCCAGGATCGCGGAGGGCCGCGCGCTGTTGGCATAGAACAGTGTTTCGCCGAAGGGATCCAGGTACTCAGCTTCCGCCGCGCCCAGCAGAATCAGGGGCACGGCGTAAAAGACGGCAGCGCTGCGCGCGGGCGCTTCCAGCGCGGTCCCGGCGGCGGCGCGCCACTGGGCCTCCGCCGCCTCATAGCCCCGCCCCAGGAAATTGGTCGCCAGCCCGTAGAACTGCTCCTTCTCCAGCGCCATCAGCGTGTTCTGGTAGGTGAGGAACAGGGTGTGCAGCAGCGCATCGGTGGTGATGAAGTCGCCTTTACCTTCTTCGTGCGGCCAGGTCGCATCGGTGTACAGCTCATCGAACTGGGCGTATTCGCCCGGCACGACCACGAAGCCGTTCTGCGCCAGCAGCGCGAGCTGGCTGGCGTTCAGCCCGGCATCCGCCACAAAATGCACCGTGTCCAGGTTCACCGGCGGGACGGGGAAGTCCCCCGCGTACGCCTCCGGCAGCTGGAGTGCCAGCGGGTCCGGCGCGAAGTAGTACCCGGTCGCCAGCAGCTGCTCCCAGTCCCACGCGGCATAATCCAGCGCGGCGGGCATCCCGCCGGGCATGATGGCGGGCAGCGGCACATCGTGGGCCGTGATTTGCGGCTCGGCCAGTGGCACGCCCAGCGCCACTGGCGGCGCGGGGACAAAGACATACGGCTCGATAAAGTAGGTGTCTCCCTCGCCCTCCGGGACCCACACGCCCCAGTAATCCATCGTGGCAACCTGCCACCAGTACGCACCTTCCACACAGCGCGGGCCAGCCTGGATCTGGAACAGCGTCCCGGCGGGCAGCGTCCCGGCCAGCTGCATCTCCGTCCCGGCATCCAGCCGGGCATTCAGCGGCGATCCTGCAAGCACCACGCCATGCCGCCCCAGTTCCAGACGCGGCGCAGGCGCGCCGGGGCAGGCGTCCCCTTCCTGCGCCATCACCGGCGGGAGTCCACCGGCCAGCAGCAGCACAACCAGCACCAGGCTTACAAACCGATTCATGGAGTCCCCCTCCAGGCTAATCAAAACGCTATGCACATCTTACGCCAGATTGTATTTGCAGAGAATACCCCCGCTATGCGCCTGGTCTACGCCTGCCCGCCGGGACACAAAAAAACCCCCGGAGTGATCCGGGGGCAGGAAAAACGGGTGCTGCGTGTGAGATTATTCTTCGTCAGTGGGCGGGATTTCGAGGTCGTTGCCGTCATCGCCGCGCTCGATCACGACGGTGACCTTGCTCACCGCCGCGGCCAGCGCGGCCACCGCAGCCAGCAGCACGGCCGGCACCGGGGCGAAGATCGCCAGCGCGCCCGCGCCGACCACGCCCAGGGTCAGGGAGACTTCCAGGAGGATGCGGTCTTCCTGCTTGATGATCAGGCGACGGACGTTGCCTTCGTTGATCAGGCGTTCGACTTCGCGCACGAGCTGGTTGCCCGCCACGGTCAGTTCTTCCACGATGCCCTCATCCTTGTCGAGTTCAGGGCCGGCGCCGGGCACTTCTTCTTCCATCTCTTCGTTCGGGATATTGTTAAAGTCAGACATCTTCAGCTCCTCTGCAATCGTTCATGGTTGGTCTGGGTGGCAACCGTGATCTGCGTTCATGTTTGCCCCTCTACCACCACTATACGCACGCGCGGCGGGAAGGTTGCTGTTTGGTCGAAAATCCTGTGTAGGCGGGTCTCCGCCGGTCGCCCCTGCGTTTTTCTCTGGCCGCTGGCGGTGCATGATGACTCCGGGCGGTTCGCGAACCGCCCCTACCGCCGGGCGTATTTTCGCCGGGCGACCCGCCGGTCGGCCCTGCCAGTTGTTTGTGCTTGCCGCTGTGCCGCTCGGCGCTTCTTCTGGCCTCTGGACTCTTGTCTCTGGCCTCTGCTTTGTCGCACGGATGTGCGATTTTTCGTATAATAGAGGCGTTGACCGGCTGCGTATTCTGGTGAGTGTATCTTTATGACAACCCCACTTCCCGACGAAATCACCGCCCGCGCCGCTGCCCTGCGCGAGCAGCTGAACTACCACAATTACCGCTACTTCGTGCTGAACGCCCCGGAGATCAGTGACCCTGAATATGACGCGCTGCTGGCCGAGCTGGAGGCACTGGAGGCGGAACATCCCGCGCTGGTGACGCCCGATTCGCCCACGCGCCGGGCCGGCTCCGACCTGCAGCCCGACTTCCGCAAGGTGATCCACCCTGGCCTGATCGGCAGCCTGTCCAAAGCTTTCAGCCTGGACGATATCCGCGCCTGGCGGGAGCGCATCGGCAGATTGCTGCCCGCCGGTCACCCGCTGGACTTCACCCTGGAGCCGAAGCTGGACGGCCTCTCGGTCGTGCTGACCTACGAGGACGGCGTGCTGACGCTGGCCGCCACCCGCGGCGATGGCCTGGTGGGCGACGATGTGACGCTCAACGTGCGCACGATCCCCACCGTGCCGCTGCGCATCCCCGTGCTGCCAGACGGCCCGCGCCCGCCCGAACGGCTGGTGGTGCGCGGGGAGGCGTTCATCCCGCTTTCGGATTTCGCCCGGATGAACGCCCGCCAGCGCGAGCTGGAAGCGCCGGCGTTCATCAACCCGCGCAACGCGGCCAGCGGCGCGCTGAAGAACAAAGACCCGCGCGTGACGGCCAGCCGCCCGCTGCGCGTGTTTGTGTACAGCGTGGTGGATGCGGCGGACAGCGCGGGCCTGCTCCCCACGACTCAGTGGGGCCAGCTGGAATACCTGAAGGCGCTGGGCTTCCTGGAACCGGAGGCGATGGCCCATTTTGATGACCTGGAGGCGCTGCTGGAAGCCATCCCGGAGTGGCAGGCCCGCCGCGGCGCGCTGGATTACGAGATCGACGGGCTGGTGATCAAGGTCAATGACCTGACACTCTGGGACGCGCTGGGCGTGGTGGGCAACAAGAACCCGCGCGCGGCCATCGCCTACAAGTTCCCGGCGGAAGAGGCCACCACCAAGCTGGTGGATGTGAAATTCAGCATTGGGCGGACGGGCGTGCTGAAGCCCGCGGCGGTGGTGGAGCCGGTGTTTGTGGGCGGCACGACGATCCGCAACGTGACGCTGCACAACTTCGACCAGATCGCGCAGAAGGACATCCGCCTGGGGGATACCGTGATCGTCAGACGCGCCGGGGACGTGATCCCGTATATCGCCGGCCCGGTGCCGGAGGAACGCGACGGCTCCGAGCGACCGATCGAAGTCCCCGCGACCTGCCCGTTTTGTGAAGCGCCCGTGATCCGGCCGGAGGGCATGGTCGATTACTACTGCAGCAACCCCTACTGCCCGGAGCGGGTGTTCCGCAGCCTGGAGTTTTTTGTGAGCAAGGGCGCGCTGGATATTGAAGGGCTGGGGACGCAGACGGTCAAGACGCTGCTGGATGAAGGGCTGATCCGGGATGAGGCTGACATCTTCAGCCTGCAGGCCGACGCCCTGCTGCCGCTGGAAGGCTTCGCGGAAAAGAAGGTCGAGAATTTGCTCGCCGGGATCGAAGCGGCCAAAACGCGCCCGCTGGCCCGCGTGATCACGGCGCTGGGCATCGAGGGCGTGGGCGAGATCATGGCCGGCACGCTGGCCGACGAGTTTGGCAGCATCGCGGCGCTGGCGGAAGCCCCGGCGGAACGCCTGGAGGAGATCGAGGGCGTGGGGCCGAACATCGCCCAGGCGCTGCACGACTGGTTCCAGGATGATTTCCACCGCGCGCTGCTGGCGAAGCTGGAGGCGGCGGGCGTGCGAATGGCCCAGGCCCCGCGCGCCGAGGGTGCGGGGGGTGACGCGCTCGCCGGGCTGACGTTCGTGATCACCGGGACGCTGCCCACGCTGAAGCGCGACGAGGCGAAGGCCCTGATCCAGCAGCATGGCGGCAAGGTGACCGGGAGCGTGAGCAAGAACACGGACTACCTGCTGGCCGGAGAAGCCGCCGGCAGCAAGCTGGACAAGGCCCAGGCGCTGGGCGTGGCGATCATCGACGAGGACGCGCTGCGGGCGATGATTGGAGAAGGGTAGTGGCAGTCAGTACACGTGGGTTTTCAGGCCCGGGCGAGCCGGGCCGCTTGGCTCAGCCATTTGGCGAGGGGGGGGAAACAGGATGGACTGTGTAAGACCAGAGCAGGTAGGGATGTCGTCCGCGCGGCTGGGGCGTATCCGCCCGGTGATGGAAGGGTATGTTGCGGCGGGGCATTTCGCCGGGGTGGTGACGGCCGTGGCCCGGCGCGGCAAGGTGGCGCACCTGGAGGCGGTGGGCCTGCAGGATAAGGAATCCGGCCAGCCCATGGGGCCGGATACGATTTTCCGCATCTACTCCATGACCAAGCCGATCACGACCATCGCGCTGCTGATGCTCTACGAGGAAGGCCGGGTGCGGCTGGATGATCCGGTCTCGCGTTTCATCCCGGCGTTCGGGGATGTGAAGGTCTTTCGCCGTTCGCTGCCGGTGGGGATGGAGCTGGCCGGCCTGGAACGCGCGATCACGGTGCATGACCTGCTCACCCACACGGCGGGCCTGAGTTATGGATTCCTGGAGGATACCCCCGTCGATACCCTGTATCGCAATCCGGAGTTTCGCCCCTGGGAGCATACCCTGGAGGAAGTGGTGGCGGCCGTGGCGGCGCTGCCGCTGGTTCACCAGCCGGGCACGGCCTGGCGCTACAGCATGGCGACCGATATCGTGGGGCGGCTGGTGGAGATCATCGCCGGCATGCCGCTGGATCGCTTCTTTGCGGAGCGCATCTTCCAGCCGCTGGGCATGGTCGATACCGGGTTTGTCGTGCCACCGGAGAAGCTGGGCCGCTTTGCCACGCTGTACGCCCGCCAGCCGGATGGCAGCATGGCGGTGGGCGAAACGGTGGAGAACAGCGAATTCGTGGGCGAGAAGCGCTATCTCTCCGGCGGGGGCGGGCTGACCTCCACCATCCAGGATTACCTGCGCTTCTGCCAGATGCTGCTCAATGCTGGCGAGCTGGAGGGCGAACGGCTGGTGAGCCGCAAGACGGTCGAGCTGATGACCACCAACCACCTGCCGCCCTCCATGCTGCCCTACGATAAGGATGACGGGCACGGCTTCGGGCTGGGTGTCAGCGTGCTAATGGACCTGGGCCGCTGGGGCAGACTCGGATCGGTGGGGATGTACGGCTGGGGCGGCGCGGCGAACACCTCCTTCTGGATCGATCCGCAGGAGGCGCTGATCGGGGTGCTGATGACCCAGTACATGCCCGCGTGGCAGTACCCGCTCAGCGATGATTTTCAGACGCTGGCGTACCAGGCCATCGCCGACTAGGCCAGGCAGGCTCCTCACCAGCCGGGACGGGTTGCGCCTGTGTCCCGGCTGGTTCCCGCTGGCCCGGGCCGGCTCCTCCTCCCTCCTCGAATCTCAATTCTTTGCCAAAAACGCAATCTTGACTATAGTGGTAGCTGATATACATTACATTTTGTAACCTCTGCGCTGCTTACAGATTATACTGAGCGGCATAACTTCGACACGGATAATGCGTTTACGGACCAGCAAGGACAAAGGTACGCTTAATGGGTGAGGCCGTTGCTCGCAACGTGCGCAATGTGGACTGGAAAGGCCTCGCGTTTCTGCATGCGGCGGATGCGATCCTGGTGATTGATGCGCAGGGCCGCATCCTCTCTGCGAATCTGCACACCGCCACCCTGACTGGTTGCCCCCAGGCCGAACTCCTGACCATGACGTTGGAGAACCTCCAGATGAATCCCCTGCCGCCCTTCCCGGATGACGCGGTGCGCTGGGAAGGCACGCTGCGCACCTGTGACGGGATCACGGTGCCGGTGGAAATCTCGCGGGCGCTGCTGGAGGGCGAGCCGCCCGGCGCGTCGGTCCTCGTGGTGCGGGATATGAGCGCCCACATGGCCGCCATCCGGGAGTACGAGCGCCTGATCGCCGACCTGGATGATTTTGCCCACGTGGTGGCCCACGACCTGCAAAACCCCCTGAACAATATCATGCACTCGCTGGATATGCTGGTAGAAGGCCCGGCAAACTACCCGCCGGAAGTCATGCAGAAGATCACGGCGGTTGCGGTGCGCAGCACGCATAAGGCCATGGCGATCATCGACGAGCTGCTGCTGCTGGCGGGGGTGCGCCAGGCGGGGGAGGTGCCGATCGCCCCGCTGGATATGGACCTCCTGATCCGGGAAGTGCTTGACCGGCTCCAGTACGTGATCGAGGATGCGGAAGCCGTGGTGCACCTGCCCAAGAGCTGGCCGGCCGCGCAGGGCTACGCCCCCTGGGTGGAGGAAGTCTGGGCGAACTACATCAGCAACGCGCTCAAATATGGCGGGGCGCCGCCGGTGGTCACGCTGGGCGGGGAGGCGCAGGCCGACGGCACGGTGCGCTTCTGGGTACACGACAACGGGCGCGGCGTTCCGACGGTGGATCGGGAAACGCTCTTCAAGCCGTTTTCGCGCCTGGAACGGGTGCGCGCGCGTGGGCACGGGCTGGGCCTGTCCATCGTCCAGCGGATTGTGACGCGGCTGGGCGGCGAGACTGATTTCTGGAACGCGCCGGAGGGCGGGGCGGTGTTCAGCTTCACGCTGCCCGCGCCGTCACGGGCCAGCCAGGACGCGCCGCGCTAGCGCGCCCTGAGAGGGGGGAAGCCCTATGCCCGCCCTGACCGGTGACCGGCCTGTGATGGCCAGCGGGACGGTCACGCTCTCCATGATCGTCAACCTCAAGCGCTTCATCCGGCGCCACACCGGGCCGGATGATCACGGCTCGGCGCTGTTTGAGCAGGTGCGCGGCACCGCGGCGCTGGATGCCGCGCTGCGCACCCTGCCCGCGCGTATGACCGGGCCGTTCGTGCGGGATGTGGCGGAAGACGCCCTGCTGGATGCCGCCCACCGCATGCGCGTCCTGCGCGGGTATGTCCTCACCCAGTATCTTTACCCCACCTACCGGCTGGACGAAGCCGCCTTCATCCGCCAGCCGAACTGCCTGGGCAGTGACCCGGTGCTGGTGGAGTCCTTCCCGGACTGGGATTACCAGATCACGCTCACGCGCAACGGCTTCGCCATCGTGCGCATGCAGCGCGCGTTCACCGACCAGCCGCTCTCGGCCATCGCCAGCGCGATCCAGCAGGCCGAAAGCGAGCGGGTGGGCGCGGGGGAGTATGTCGAGTCGCGCTCCAGCTGGCGCATCGCGATGGACGTGACCGCCGTGTTTCTGGAGGCGCTGGGCGGCGCGCTGACGGTGGCGGATGGGCATGGCGGGATGCTGACCATCCCCTTCGACCCGGAGCAGCGCCGGGGCCGCCTGCCGCTGCACGACCGCTACACGACGATCCAGCTTTCCCACGTGTACCGTGACGGGCAGACTATCGACCCGGACGGCTTCGCCGCGGAGTACGGCTCCTACGCCCTGGGCATGATGCGCCTGGCGACTGTCCTGCACGGCGGGGCCGCGGCGGATATGCGCCGCCGCCGGGTGGTCTCTCCGGAGGACCTGCTCAACCTTTCCCCCTGGACACAGGATCTGTGCCTGATCTCGAATGACGCCATGCTCGTTTACAGCCAGGCCCCGCCGGATGCTGCGGATGACGCGCCGTACACTCACCCGCAGTTCTGGCAGGGCGTGGCGCGGGTGGTGGAGTGGCTGGTCAACCTGAAAACCGAATGGCAGCTGATAGAGCGCCAGAGCACGGCGCTGCTGGAGACGATCTCCAACCTGACCGCGCGCGTCAATGACGGCCTGCTGGATGATGACGATGAGGCCCGGCTGCGCGCGCTGGCGGCGGGGGTATCGCAGGCGTTTAACATTCTGCCGGAGGCGCGCTACGGGCTGGTTCCCTCCAGCCTGACCCACGCCACGGACGCGGCGCGGGTGTTCGCCCATGTCCTGGATCAGCTGGGCGTGCGCCGCGTGGCCGATCACGTGAACGCAAACATGGCCGAGCTCAGCGCCTTCCTGACCTACTACAGCAGCACGCAGCTCCAGTTTGAAAGCCAGCAGCGCGACGAAACCGAAAGCCGCACCGGGCTGTCGATCTCGATCATGCTGATCCTGCTCTCGCTGGTGTCGGTCCCCTCGCTGATCAAGGACGCCAGCGAGATCAACTGGGCGACCGTCCTGGCGGAGCCGCCCTGGCAGCTGGCCTCCGTCCTGGTGCTGGCGCTGCTGCCGATCATCCTGCTGGTGGTGGCCGGGCTGTACGCGCTGCGCCGCCTGCGGGATTAGGGGACAGGCCGCACAATGTGCGGGCGCGGTGTGCGGGCGTCATAAAAGGCAATTCAACACAGTGAC
>NPIE01015738.1_pt1 | contig 10585 bp, 10 predicted proteins | sample 8637661 | NCBI WGS metagenome assembly NPIE01 (sample SAMN07420842, study PRJNA396082) | bioreactor metagenome | isolation source: sample BA12 brine-fed electro-methanogenic bioreactor BA | place: Japan: Kochi | collected 2016-12-09 | reverse complement strand
TTCGAAGTTTAACCCGTTTTATGTTTTCTTTCAACTCAGAAAGGGGTTGATATTTTTTTTTTTTTTTTTTTAGTCCACCAATGATCGCCTCAAATACGCGGACATCCGACCGCTAACAGTGGAGCCAGATTGGAGCAATCAACGGAGGGTGTGGAACGCAATAAATTCATGAAACCTGGGGCATTTCCTTATATGTAATGCTTGAATGGCAATGGTGGAAGGTCATCTGCGAGCGGTGCTGCTGTCAGAATTTCCCCGACTTGGTCTGCGAATCGCAGAGTCACCGGGAACCCATCACCATAGATACATGCGTTGAAGTTGATCTTGGTAAGTCCCATGATATCTTCCATGACCCGCCGCAAATCTGCGTTGCCTCGATTAACTTCAATGCTTAAGGGGTTAGGTACTTCCCAGCCCGGATAAGTCTCGAGTCGGGGTATGTATCCTCGGGTCCAGAGCATCCCCCTGCGTTTTGACTGTAAGAGTGCTGTTCCTCTAAGCACTGGCTCATTTCGGGATGTATAGAGCTTCATCTTTGAATCCCCGACAATCCGGATACCTACCAAGTTAGTTTCCTCGGGCACGGCGGAACAAAAGCCTTCCCATTCCTCGTCGTTGAAACGTGTGCGTCCGTGAATGAACAGCTCGTTGGGATACTTGCCGTGACTCCGTTTATAAGACTCAACAACGATGTCAATTAAGTCTGCGGCTTTTTCGCGGGAGACGTGATATTCCTTGGTCTCCTTCCTGTACCAAGGCCCGACGGCTCCCTTGAAGACTAGACCGTCGCCCGAGTCCAAAAACATCTGTGCCCCACAGCATGCATTGGCGCTCTCGAGGGAGGTCATGTCCTGCTTAAAGACGATGCCAATATAACAGACTCTCGAGCGCACTGTGGCCAACTTCCAGGGACGGCCTGATGCCTTGAAAAAGGTCGTTGTCGTGAGATTCCATGCTACGGTGGCCTCATCTTGCACTTGCCGTGAAGAAACTCCATTATTGATAAAGTCTTCAGGAGTAAGGGTCGTTTCGCGCACGACCTGGATAACTGCTTTGTCGTGAAGCATACGAGCCTTTAGCTGATTGTGGAAGTGACGCTCGAACTTGTATATTTCGGCCTCTTTATTCCAGTCATCAAAAAGGGTTGGTTCGCGTTGAAGTTTTCTTGCCTGCTTAATATTGATATTGGATTCCCCAATAATTCTTTCATCTGCGGCCACTACGGAATTAGGTCGACCAAGCAAATACACTTCTTCCGGAATGACAACAAACCATACGTCAACGTGGGCTTCCTCTTNNGGTACCTGCGAATCTCTTCTTCGTACAAACCGACAGTCTTATAGATGGATTCGTAGCGGTCATTGATGCGAAGAGTATTCTGAATATTCTGCATGTCTATCGCCAAGGTGCAAACGGGTCTCTCTGGCCAACGGCATCCAAACACGGCTTGGAAACCCGGATAGGGAGAGTGGTGCGCAGCACCCGGATTAGATGGTGGAATGTAACTCTGGATCTTATTGGTCCACCGGGTATAGCGTTCTATTGCTGCCTGATTTCCTACCACCCCCACTCGAATTTCAGCAGGTGCATTTGAATCATGAAGAGGCCCAAAAAGAATCAGTCCATCCTTCGGATGTGTCGTGCACTGGCCAAAACCAAACTCAAGTTGCGGTTCATCAAGGATATCCACTGCCCCTTCGCGAGCACGATTTACCGAAGTAGGTATCGTCATGCTGTTGACTCCTCATCATCCTGAACGTATTCTAACTCGTCGTCGAAGTCATCTTCGGAATATTCAGCCCATATGCCAATCTGGTCGGCAATGGCATCGAAGTCTTGGCTCTTGTCGTCAGCCTCAGCAGATTCTACGGCACGTTCAGTGTCTAAAGAAAAGGGGGCTTCAAAAATCTGTGGCCAAACCGCAAGTTCAAAGGAAACAGCATCTCCCAACGGGATGGTTATGATATCCTCATTCCTCGCTAATTGGGTTATATACGCAAGCATGAGGTCCCGCCACTGCTTATTAAACCAGTTCTTGCAAAAACCTCGACGAAGCCGGTGCATATGGGCCGTGCTAGAGATCGGGATTGCGCCGTCTTCCGTAAAAATCACATGAGGTCGTAGAAGAAACCGACTGCCCTTGCCAATTAATGGATAGGCTTCAATGGCAAAATGCCAATGGACATTCCGTTTTTTGCTAATACCGACAAGTCGCTTCCTTCGTTCTTTACCATTCAAATCCTTGAATCTGACCCAATCCCCTTCAGCGTATCCTTGTTTGAAAAACCACGCGAGTTTTCCGTTGGCCATCGTGTACGACAGAAGCCCTCTGCTGTCCATCGCTTTGTCCCAGCCCACACGAAAAAGAAGAGAAAGAATATTCATTCCCTCACGACGTTTGAGACTTGGGAGGCTATGGGGCATGTCTTCTACAATGGATTGGACTGAAATCTTTGGCCCTTTTGTAGCCCGCTGGAATTGTCCCAAATGGTGGTTTATATTTTCTAATTCAGCGAAGGTAGCAACCATATCAGCAAATGGATGTACAGGGTAAGCGAAGGATGAAAATCTTGCTCTTATCCTGTTTTTGGGAATTGGTACTCGATAGAAATTCAATGTCTCTGGTAGAGCAAGCACCTCAATCTGGTTGGATAATAGGGGATCTGGTTCGTTGACAAATTGGGCATTGGATCGAACCATGTTCTCAAACCACGCGTCACTTCCGCCTGTCGTCGGTGTACTTTCACGTGGTACCGAATCTCGGTCGAGTACCTTAAGTACACGATTCAGGCCAGCGGCCCAGTCAGGGGTGAAATCGATGACATTCTTCCGATGTATGTTTACCTTCACTTCATTGAAAGGTAAGTTATCAATGCGGAGGGGGATCACGAACGCTCCCAGATCATTTGCTCGCTCGATGTTGACCGCAAGGCTAATCTCATCCAGGAAACCATTTTTCTTTTGGGCTGACCGCGAGAGTACTGCTATTACCTTGGCCGAATGGTTACGAATAGCGTCCTCTATTTCGTCCCAGAAAACCTCCCCGCCAATCAGCTTGGTCAGATCAGACCATACGGTATATCCGTGGCATGCCAATCGCGACGCCAGCCAGAGTGTGAAGTCGTTGTCCTCTGGGTTGGCGTGGCTGATGAAAACTAACCTCTTCACATTTGCTTCTATCATAGTCTAATCATACGCCGGGTATAGCTTTTCAAAATTTCTTCGGAGTACTTGTCCAGACGCATCTTGGTAGCCTCGCTTCCACTGGCTGCCACCTTGTAAGCAGTATTCAATGCCAGCATTGAGGGGTGATGCGAATGATAGTAGTCGAACTTGGAAAGCAAATCTTCAACGGCCCACAATGCGTGATCCCCCAGTAGTAGTAATCTCGGATGTCCATATATCAAGTATTCCACCCGGCGTTTGTAATGTGGCCGTTTCAACTCCTCTTTGGTTGGGACTGTGCGTCCAGTTGCCTCCTTGTATTCGACATGAGGCCATACATTGATTATCGTGTAGCAATAGCGGCAGGGAAACTTAAAGTGACTACTCTTAGCCATATTTAAACGAAAAAGCAGTCCTTCGAGATTGCTACCGGTAACATTTGCCGCAGGTTGGAACGCTTGGTATTCGAATCGTCCTGGACACGCAAGCAGAATGGCTATTGATGCCGATGTGTCACCAGGCGAATATGCTGGCGATACTACGCCAGCCATGGGGGGAGCCTCCATGTGGAGTCCCCAGCCTCGTACCTCGGCAAAAAGTTTTTCATACTGCTCTATGCACTGTATCTTTTTTGGGTGGTGCTTTAAGCACTTCCCAGACACACCCGAGAGATCAAGACATTTTCCCCGTCGGACAGCTGAACGTGATTGGTCGAAGACCTTTCGGAATTCCTCTTCTCCAACATATCCGTCGGTCATATCGGTGAGTATCTTTACAAGGTTTACCAATTCCCTTGATGCTGTTTTGTCCACGGAGTTCATTTTGATCAACTCCCGGTTCCTGTTGGGTTCCCCATGGGCAACCCCGCTGTTTACTAACTCGAAGTTGTTAAGCGCAAACTCTCATGTTTAGTGAGAGTTTTTCGCCTGAGCGCCGGGAACTTGCCGGTTTCCTTCCGCTTGCAGGTTTGCAACGGTCTCATAACATGAGAATACAGTAGAGGTAGGGGGGCGGTGCAAGTCGCGCATTGGCAGGCAGATACGACAACGCCCCGGCCTGTGTTGGACCGGGGCGTCGCGTAAACTAAAACCGAGGCCAGAGGCATCGGGAATTGGATGGCTCCGCGAGCAGGACTCGAACCTGCGACCTAGTGGTTAACAGCCACCCGCTCTACCGACTGAGCTATCGCGGAATATTGGTTGATACGCGTATTGTATCAGGCATTTGAGCGTGGTTTCAACTCCACGTCTCGGGCGAGGTTGGTCGTGGGAGGTTTCTTTCCCCGATGCGGCGCGTTTTTGGGTATACTATACATAGCGACGTCGATCCGGTTGCGTGCCGGTCCGGTGTTTTCCGGGTGTATCCATACCGGTGGGCGCTGCGTTATATTGTAAGCGCAAGCAGCGCGATTTGCAGTAAGGAGGTGATGCGCATGCTGCTTGATACCGGGCATTTTGATGGAGGGTAGTAGGGGCGAAAATTGTTTTTTTGATTGTCCCCGGCGGGTAATGCTATTCTTTTCCGCAAAATACCAATCCTCAGAGGAGTTCGTGCCTATGAACATAACAATCACCGGACGCCACATGGAAATGACCGAGGCGTTGAAAGCGTATATCGAGACGGGTCTTCAAAAGATACGAAACCATTTCGACAAGGTCATTGACGTTGATGTTGTGCTTGATGTGGAGAAACATCGGCATATCGCGGAAGTGAATCTCCACGCCAACGGGGTGCGCATCCACAGCCGGGAAGCGTCCCAGGACATGTACGCGTCTGTAGACTCGGTAATGGCGAAGCTTGAGAAGCAGATCAAGAAGTACAAGGAGCGCATCAACAAGCATCAGCCGCGCACGGCGCGCGAGTCGTTGAGCTATGGCCACGCGATCATTGGATATCAGCCGGGCAACGGCGACTCGGACGCCAGGGAGTCGGATGAGAAACCGCATCATGTGATTACCCGGGAGAAGGTGCCGATGAAGCCGATGACGGTGGAAGAGGCGACGATGCAGCTCGACCTTGTTGACGATCCGTTTCTGGTGTTTTCCAACGCCGAGACGTCGCAGGTGAATGTTTTGTATGCGCGCGACGACAATACGTACGGTCTGATAGAACCCGCATTTTAACCGTTCCCGCGCCTTGCGGGCGCCGCATGCGGTATGGATAAATCAGGCATGCAGTGGCCATGCGCATGGGCATGGCCACGGGAGCGGATGTCGCTTGATATGGTTCGAGATGAAAGCGCTTCATGGATTTCAGTACGCTTCCAGTAAAACGTAAACAGTCGGTGCCGGTGTCGCGTCTGCTTGAGCATATGACCCATGATCTCGATTTCGAGATGCTCGCCGGGTATCAGGGCACGAACAAGCCGGTGTACACGTGGGACGTGAACCGGCCCGGTCTTGCGCTGAGCGGCTATCTGGACTATTTTGCGAATGATCGCGTGCAGATTCTCGGGAACACGGAAATCCATTTCATGGAGCGGATGGCGTCGTCTGAGCTGGCCATGCGCCTGATGAACATGTTTGCTTTTGAAGTGCCCGCCTTCGTGCTCTCGCGCAATCTGACGCCGCGTCCCGTGTTCCTGGACATGTGCAACCGCAACGGCGTGCCGGTGCTGCGTTCGGCGATGAGTACGGACGAGGTTATCAGCCGCATTATCCTTTTTCTGACGCAGGAGTTCGCGCCGGAAACGGTGCTGCACGGCACGGCGGTTGACGTGTACGGGGTGGGCTGCCTGATAGTGGGCAAGCCCGGCATCGGCAAAAGCGAGTCGGCCCTCGAACTGGTCGAGCGGGGACACCGCCTGATCGCGGACGACCTGATTGAGCTAAAGCGTCGGCGCGAGGATTATCTGTACGCGCAGACCAACAATATCATCAAGCATCACATGGAACTGCGGGGCGTGGGGATTGTAGACGTGCGGGCGGTGTTCGGCGTGGGCAGCGTGCGCACGTTCAAGCGCATCGGCCTGCTGGTCGAGCTCGAGGAGTGGAACGCCGACGCCAACTATGATCGCACGGGCCTGACGAAGAACTATGTGGACATTCTGGGTGTTCGCATCCCGTGTCTGCGCATCCCGGTGCGGCCCGGCCGCAATATTGCGATTATCATCGAAGTGGCCGCGCTTGACCATCGCTTGAAAGAGCTGGGCACCAATTCAGCGCTGCAATTGAACGAGGATATCATGAAAAACAACCGCATGCAGTCCTCATGAGGAAAACGGCGCCCATGTTGTTTTCCGCCATATCCCGATTCCCGCGCAGTACACACGGCCGCCGTTATGGTTAAACGCAAGCGTCTGGACAAGAAGAAACGGAGCACCGTGCGCGAACGCGACTGGGAACAGCGGCACGAGACGTCTTTCACCCACGACCTGGCCCGGCATCGTCGCGCGATGGTCAAATTGCCGGAGCACAGCCTGTACCATGAGACGCCGCCCGAATCGGTTGTCCCGAACGCGACGGTGGTGTCGCATACGCGCAAGTGGGCTTTTGTATTGCTGGACCAGCCTTTTTCTACGGAAGACGGCCTGGAAGACACGCTCCTCTGCCTGATTGACGAGCGGCTGGACCGGCAGGACGCGTCGCTGCTTGCGCCGGGCGACCGGGTGTTGGTGGAGATAGCCCCGGACGGCAATGGGGTTGTGCGCGGCATCGGGGAGCGCCATACCGCGCTTGTCCGCCATGCCGGCGTTCACGGCCAACTGAACCGCCAGATCATTGCGGCCAACGTCGAGATGCTCGTGATTGTCGCGGCGGCGACCCATCCGCCGTTTTGCCCGGGCCTGATAGACCGTTTTTTGATTGTCGCGCAGTTGGGCGGCGTCACGCCCATGTTGTGCGTGAATAAAATGGACCTGGTGGATGCGGAACCGGCGGAAGTGGCGCATTATCGCGAACTGGGCCTGACCATATGCAATACCAGTTGCAAGATTGGTGAGGGAATTAATCATCTGCGCGACGTGTTGCATGGCAAGACCAGCGTGTTTGCCGGCCACAGCGGCGTGGGCAAGTCGTCGCTGTTAAATTGCCTCGATCCCGAGCTGCGGGCGCTCACGCGCGAGGTAAGCGAGGCCACCCGGCGCGGTCGCCACGCCACGACCGCGTCCAAGCTGTATCAGCTCGCCGGCGCCATACGCGTGATAGACACGCCCGGCATCCGCACGCTGGGCCTTTGGGACGTATCGCCCGAAACGCTTGCGTTTTACTTTCCCGAGATGGTCGAACGCGGCGCCGTGTGCAAATTCCGGAATTGCACCCATATCCACGAGCCCGGTTGCGGCGTGCGCGCCGCCGTGGACGCGGGCGACATCGCCTGGGCGCGATATGATTCCTATAAACGCATCCGCGCCGCGCTTGAGTCCCAAAGCGATTCACAAACAACAGGAAAGCACTGACGGCAACCGATATCGTTCTTGTTGGTGTTGCCGTCGTGAATCCGCATGTTGTCGCGCGCCAGGTCCTGTTGTTTATGTTTCCCGCAGGCGTCATCATTGTCAGCGTCCGGGCTGTCATGTTGCGGTGGGGTCATCCATTGAGCCGCTGGAACGGCGCAGCGCTTGTCTCTACGATATTGCGTTTAGCGTCTGCGTTGTTTTTCTTTATCTGATCGCCTATAATCTGATTTAGCAGCGAAACACAGTCTGCATATCCAAGAATATCATGTTAACCAACGAGGAGAAAAAGACCAATGAAACTGGTAGTCGCTTTCCTGTTCTTCTTTCTAATAAGCCTTTGCATGTCGCGCGCCTATGCGCAATCCTCGGACATGGGGCAACTGCTTCACCTGAAAGACGCCCGCACACGCTCCATCAGTCCGGAGAACTTCACCGGCGAAAAGGGGAAGGGCGGCATGGCCACGCTCGAGGAAGGCAGTGCGGCCCAGGCGGCCCGCGAGTTGGGCCAGGGCTGGAAGGTGAATCCCTATATTCATATCGAGCCGGGCGAAACCTTTACGTTGGGCGAGATTGACGAATCGGGCATTATCAACCACATCTGGATGACGCCGGTGGGTGATTACCGGCTGATGATCCTGCGGTTCTATTGGGACGATGAAACCGAGCCCTCCGTCGAGGTTCCCGTAGGCGATTTTTTCGCCGCCGGCTGGGGCATGGGCCAGGAGCCGCAAATCGCTTCTCTGGCGGTCTGCGTGAACCCGAAAAGCGGGTTCAACGCTTACTGGCAGATGCCGTTCCGAAAAGGATGTCGCGTCACCATGGAGAATCTTGGCGAGAAGAAAGCGACCGTGTATTATCAGATAAGCTATTCGCTGGAAACCGTATCCGAGGATACGCCCTACTTCCATGCCCAGTTCCGCCGGGTGAATCCCTTGCCGGAGAAAGCGGTGTTCACCATTGTGGACGGCATCAAGGGGCGCGGCCACTATGTCGGCACGTACCTGGCCCACGGCGCGAACAGTCCGGGCTGGTGGGGCGAAGGGGAGATCAAGTTTTTCATTGACGGCGATGATGAATTCCCCACCATTTGCGGCACGGGCGAGGAGGACTATTTTTGTGGTTCCTACGGGTATAACGAGCAACGCAACGAAGACGGGACCTACAGCTATGACAGTTTCGCAACACCTTACACGGGATTTCACCATATACCCTACGAGGGTGTGCAACGCCGTTTCGGGCAGTATCGCTGGCACATTACCGACCCGGTGCGTTTTGAACAAAACCTGCGCATAACGATTCAGAGTCTTGGCTGGCAGAGCGAGGGTCGGTATTTGCCCCTGCAGGACGACCTGGCGTCCGTGGCCTACTGGTATCAGCGCGAGCCGCACAATTCTTTTCCCGCGCTGCCGTCTGTGGAGAAGCTGGTTATTACGGATTGACAAGGCACAAGTAGTGGCTAGTGGCTAGTGGCTAGTCACTAGTAGATCAGGCGCCAATACCAATGCGAGAATGTAGTATGAGCGAAAAACGACGTAAAAAAAATGTACTGGTTGTGGTTGCCCATGCGGACGATATGGAATTCATGGCGGCGGGCACGATTGCGCGTTTCGTGGATGAGTTGGGTTATGACGTTTATGAGTATATCCTTACGGACAATTCGAAAGGTTCCTATCGACTTTCCGCCGAGGAACTGGTGCGCGTGAGCGCGGCCGAAGCGCAGGCCGCGGGCGCGATTCTCGGGCTCAAGGAAGTGCGGCTTGCGGGCTATGTGGATGGTGCGCTGAATGAGACGCCCATCAATATCCTGCGCGGCCAGATCATGGCGGTGATACGCGAGTTGCGTGCGGACATTGTCATGTCCTGGGACCCCTTCGCGCCTAACGAGGAGCATCCGGACCACCGGCATGTGGCTATGGCGACGCTCGAAGCCGCGCATTTCAGTGGAAGCCCGTTGTTTTATCCCGAACACGCCCATGAGGCTCACCAGGCGTCAGAACTGTACTGGTTCGCGAAATCGCCCTTGAATGCAGACCTGTATGTGGACATCACGCACACCATCGAGAAGAAACTCGAGGCGCTGCTGGCCCATGATTGCCAGATGGTCCTGACAGTGGACATGCTTGCGCGGGAAGCGGCGGTATTGGGTCTGGACCTTCCCATGCTTGACAACCCCGACGCGGCAACGCGGGCGCAGTTTATCGAGATGGGCATCCGCAATCATTTCGGCGCATTGGGCCGGCGTGTTGGCGTCGCCTATGCGGAACAATATCGCTATGAACGTATTGGCATGTTGGAGCAGGTACTTGGGCTGCCCCAGCGCGGGTCGGATTTCGAGGTGAAATGAGCGGCAGCGCGGGCATAATGCGCCGTAACCGGTGGGAGACACGTCTTGGCCTCGATAGCCGTTGAGTTTATTGCGCCTTTTATCCAGGCGACGCAGGAAACCTTTGAAACCATGGTGGGATTCAAGGTCCGCCGTCGCGACGCCTGGATCAAGGACGGCTACACCATGTATGGCGAGATAAGCGGCGTCATTGGTCTTTCCGGCGCGACTGCGGGCACCTGCGCCATCAGCATGCCGTTGAACATGGCAGTTCATGCGGTGGGGGCCATGCTTGACGAATCCCTTGAGCCCGACAGCAGTCAGGGCGTGGTGCGGGACGGCGTGGGCGAGCTGATTAACATGATTGCGGGCCGCGCAAAAGCCCTGTTGTCAAAAACGTCTTACAAGTTCGACATTACCTTGCCGACCATTATTTCCGGCGGTCGGCATGAAGTATTTCAGCGTAAAGGAACGCATTGTCTCGTGCTGTTATTCGAGTCGGAAACACGAGAACGTTTCACGCTGGAAATCTGCGTCGCCGAAAGAAAAATCCGAAGCAAGTCATGACCTTGAGATGATTGTTACGGGATGGGATAGTACCTTGTCGCCGCATAAGGCCTATAAGAAACAAGAAGTTGCATCCGCAAAAGGCTGGGTGCGATATTGTCTGCCATGAACGCCTTTGAACTAACATTGATAAA
>NPIE01029970.1_pt2 | contig 10589 bp, 7 predicted proteins | sample 8637661 | NCBI WGS metagenome assembly NPIE01 (sample SAMN07420842, study PRJNA396082) | bioreactor metagenome | isolation source: sample BA12 brine-fed electro-methanogenic bioreactor BA | place: Japan: Kochi | collected 2016-12-09 | reverse complement strand
GCGTGGGCGCATAGGGTTCAAACGCTTCAAATACCTGCTGGGGAAGCCGTACTTCACCACTAAAAGGCAACTGCGGTTCGCCCAGAAGTTCCGCGCCGTGGATGTGCGGCAGCATCGCATCCGTGTCATACGCGTTCAGCGGTCTCAGACTGCCGAACTGCTTGATGGGATAGCGATCATAGAGGCCTCCGGCGCCGATGGCGTCATTGTATCCCGCCACAACGCCGATATGTCCCGCGTTTACATACAGGCGTTTGAGCGCCTTCAGAAACGGCTCATGCAACAGGGCGCTGCCGCCGTTCCGGGCGCGGCTGTTCACCCAGCCGCCGGCAATGTCAAAGACGTCGCGCTTCACGCGCACATGTCCCCACAGGGCCTGTTGCTCTTCTTCGCATTCGTATTGAAGCTCTACGGCGGCATAGGTCAACGGAAGCGGCTTGGCGCTGGTCGCGATCAGGATGCCCGCATCACCCGGCGGGATCACGCCGTCTTCCGGCCAGGTCGTGATATCGGTCATGGGTTCGCTTGGAAACAGGTAGCGATAGGTTGCGCTGCTTTCAGGCAACCATAAACGCACCCCCGTCATGCGCATGGGCGCCTCTCCATGATTGGCGACATGCACCACCATGCGGTCCGGCCGCACAGTGTCGCCCGTAAAGATAACGCTTGACAGCCATTGTTGCGGCTGGGCGTATTGCGCGCGCAAGGCGGCAAAGGCGTCCGTAGCCCAGTCTTTTACAGCAATAACGATGGCCTCGCCCTCTTCCCAAGCCGGACGCACCACGTTTATGGTCCAAACCGCCAAGGCGCCCTGGGGCATGGAACGGGCATTTCCCGGCCAGCCATTGGGCGTGTCGTGCCAGGCCCAGTCGCCGTCGAGTTGCGGCCAGAGTGGATAGGCGCGGTCAAAGAGGACTTCGTTGAGATTTATGGCAGCTTGCGAGGTATTGCGCACGAAGAACTGTATGCGCGCGCCGAGCGGTCCTTCTGTTGGCGGCGCATAGCTAAGTCCCCGGGCGCGTACATGAGGCGTAATCGTGACGCCTTCGAGTTCCAGGCGCATGCCGCCGAGCCCCGACCTGGCGGGCCCTTCGAGCGCGGTTACGGGCAACTCATCGTCAGCGCTAATAACGCCGCACATCAATAGCACAGCCACTGTCACGAAAGGTAAATAGTAAAATGCCATGGGTTTCTTTCCGATTATGGAGGTTGGGATGGATACAGCAGTTGCTTCTTGGCGTATAAGGAGCATCCGAATAGGAGAATGACAACAAAAAAGTGGCCACAACAACCACGGTTTTATGATGGTCCGTATATGACGCCGAATACTCAGCAGTATTCAAAACGCGCGTGCTCGTCCACCAGCGGTTTGAGTGATTCCAGGTCAATAGTTCTTGGCACGGATTCCTGGTGCGCATTCCAAAATTGAAGCCATTCTTCAGCCGTTTTCAGCGTAGTGGCCGTGTCGTTGTCTTTCCAAATAACGGCCAGCGCCTCGCCGGCATAATTATTGACGCCCGGGTCGGCGTATTGAAGATTATCAATCAACAAAGGCGTGGCCTCGCGCGCGCCGATAGCGGCGAGGGCCGCACAGGCGGCCATGCGCACAGTCGGTTCGTGGTCGAGCAGCCCTCGCAACATGGTTTCTAGCGCATTCTTGTGTTGAATGATGCCGAGTAATTCGATGGACATGCCGCGTACGGTTGGGTCCGGATGCGTGGCATGTTCCAGGAGCGTATCGCCGGCATGCATGCCGCCGGCGCTCGCCAAAATGTCAAGTATGTGGGCGATATGCACCGGCAGCCAGGAAGAAATCTGATTCTGGATATATTCAAATACTTCCTTTTCCGCCGCCATTGTTGTCAGTCTACGACGCGCGTCGCCCTGAACCACCGGGTCAGGGTCTGCCAGATGTCGAATCAAGGCGTCTATTTCCTGTCGTTGTTCCCGGGTCAGACCGGTTTCTTCGAGCAGTTGTTTTTCACGTTCTTCAAGCGCTTTGCGGGCCGCTTCCTGGTCAAAAGAACCGTCCTTGTTGTTTTCTTCTATTTTCATCACCGAATCGCGCGGCAGGCGTACTACACGGCCGCCCGTACGCACCACCAGCCGATTACCTTCTTCCCGAAGCACAACGCCGTGAACCTGTACGCCGCTGCGCATATACAGCGTGTCACTCCATACAGTCATAGTCAACAACGCAATGCTCGCCGTGATGAAAAAAAAGCGTATATACATTTTTCTGACTCCTGTTTTCAAGCGGCTTCAACGGGGATAATACGGTATACCAGTCGTTGGAAAAACGCGCGGTTGGTATCGTGAGGCGCCCAGAAATCACGGACGCGGGGATCATAAAGCAAGGTGAAACTTTCCTCGCCGGCCCGATCGGGCCCTGGTGTGAGTACGCCGAGATCGGGACAGATAATTGCGCCGCGCACCTCCATCTTGCCTTCGGTGTGCGATCCTTTTCTGCGATGGCTTCGGGTAATGGTGAAGATGGCGTTGTTGCTGTACAATAATCCGTCAAAACGCCAGATGTCGCCTCTGTCGCGCTGCATCTCATCGTCCCACCATATCTGGCGCAACGTCTCCTCGTCAATCCAATGATCGGTCGGGTTCATGTAATGAAACGCTGCGCGGTCAAGGATGCTTGTGGGATCAATGCCCAGGTTGATAAGATGGTCTGTGAGCAATATGACGCCGTTATCGTTATACTTCACGGCATGCTCGGTGGCGTTGGTGCGCGTGAAAAGATAAATATTGTTTGGCTGGGTATCTCTGATGCCATAGAATCGAGGCGTATAGTTCGCATCGTTAAGGGCTTTTTGCAATTCGAGGTTGTTGAACAGCATCAGTTCCGACTGGGTGAAACTGAACTGCTGGCCCTGGCGTGGTACGACGTTGCCGTCGTTATCAATCATGGTATCCACAATTTCGCCCGCATCAATAACCCCCGGATCGAAATAGCCGCGGTCCAGCCATTCGCGCGTGCCATTTTTTTGCGGCGATTGATTTCTTTGATTGGCTACGCGCGCAAGAATAGTGCCCGTCCCCCAATCAGGGTACTGGGAAGTGTCTTCCCGGTGTTGTTTGCCGCGAATAGTCAGATAGTCGCCCATCAACACACTGCCGCCGGTAACGATGGCGAGGGCGTTTTCCGTACCGTCCGACGCCACGCCGAATTCGTCTGGCGCGTCGTTGTACACGACGTCGCCGGTAATATAGGTATTGCCGCGGACAAACAATTGTCCCCGGCCCTGCACAGGCCCCTGAATGAGCAGGTCGCCGTTAATCGCAACTTCACCGTTGATGCGAATGGGATTGTTTTGCGTGCCTACCAGCACCAGATTGCCGTCGTAGCGACCGGTTGCGGCCAGTGTATTCAGCGCATCATTCGATCCTGCCGGCAGCGACGGATCGCCATAGAAATCGCCGGCGGGAACACCATAGGCGGTGCCGCCGGTAACTTCGCCGTTCAGCACCTGCGCCACCTCTTCAAATTCGTCGTCGTCCACATGACGGTTTTCATTGTGGTCTGGGAAAGGCGGTGGGAAGACTGCCGGCAGGGGACCGTCCGTCATGAGGTTCGGGTCGGTCGGATAATCGGTGTACAGACTTGCGAACTGTTCGGGGCGGCCTTGCGCGTCTGTGGAACCATGGCGAAGCGGCACCGGGCCTATCAGGTTGCCGTCGTCCGTTTCACTCAATTTGCCGTCGTCCGTGCTGAAATCAAAACTGACCAGGTTGGTGCTGGCCACGATTTGCGCGGGCGTCCGCGGCTGCCAGCGCTCGTTATATACCTGGCCGCGCGTATAGATGGTGCCGGCCACGCGGGAGTCTGCTGCGCCAGGACGGTATAGCAACGCTTCGAGCGTGGCCACCTTGACCCGGTCAAAGTTGCCAATCTGTTCCGGATCAGTATTCAAGCGTTGGGTAAGGGGGTAAATACCGGCGTGACAGAGGATACAGTTGATGTTGTTGGCCAGCACGGCGTACTCGAATCCGGAGAAAGGTTCGCCGCCGATGCGCATGGATTGCTCGACCCGTTGGCGGCGCACCTCGTCGGCGTCCCCACTTCTTGCGCTGGCGGTAACCTGCGTGGTCAGCAGTACGCCGTCTATATCATCCGTACGCGCCACCATGATGGAATCAATAAGGACGCCTGCCTGTTCATTGAGCACCATACCGTCACCGCCCAACAAGTCCAATGAACCGTCTGTCGGTACAACACCGTCAATGAACAATTTGTAGGACGCCAGATTGCCCGTCGTGTTGCCGTTGCCAATGACATACTGGTTCCATAGCCGTTCGACGGCGATGTCCACACCGGATTTGCAGGCCTCGTCAAGCATGTGCATTTCAATGGCCGTGTCTGCGCCCCGTCGCGTTGAGGTTACCAATTGGCCGCTGATTACCAAGGCGCCCAGCACCACGACTATGGAAATAAGCACAAGCATCAGCGCCATGCCCGCATTGTTGGTGGTTTTCGCTTTCATAGAGCATACTCCTTATTTTCAAGCACAAGACATTGCGGTTCTAGTTCATCAGATATATTTCGCTTTGCAGTTCATATTGCGCCAGCCGGTCCTCTACATTGACAATACGCGCGGTCGTCAAAATGCTGACCCGCAACACGGTGTCGTCCTCGAGCAACTCGAATCGCGCGTCCGCTATGGTGTTGGCGCTACCCAGTGTCCTGGTTTCGTTGTCCCGTGTGATCGTCACATGTCGGTTCAACACCCCGTCCCCATTAGCGTCTNNCCTTTTCCCGATTCGAAGAGCGCGTTGCCGAATTCAAGTCCGGGGCGATCAAAAGGCGTATCTTCAGTTTCAAATTGAATGGTAATAGGCGTCGAAAAGCGGGTAAAACTATTATCCAAAGGCGTTTGAAAAACAATGCGCCGATTGTCGTCTTGAACGCGCAATCCCTGGACGCCGCTCGGCAATGTGAATCCCGTGGAGGCGGGTTTGACGGCGACTTCAAGCTCCCGGCTTAATGCCAACATCAGGTTGCGCGCATCCGCCTGCAATAAGGAGATGGTCTGGTTGACATTTGTTGTTCGCGTCGAAGATTGCAGCGCGGCAAAGCCGCACAAACTCACAATCACGACCAATGCCGACGACACCATTACCTCCATCAATGTAAATCCGTTTCGCGACATAAAATACAAGGCTCCTATCTGTCGGTGAGCACACTGTTCATAATGACCGTGTATTCCCGTCCGCGCATACCGGTCCATGAGGTCGTCACCGTAACAAACACAGGGTTGGTATTCTGACTGAGAATCGGCCTGGACACGGCCGCATTCCCATCCTCATCCTCAATTGTAATATCAAAGGTCTGCCCGAGCAACGAAAAAAACTGGCCGTAAATCTCGAAAATTTCTGAGTCCTCTAACGCTGTTTCAAAGTCATCAGGAAACCGGTCCACCCACTCCAGAAGAACACAAGGAAACAAGGGGTCGTTCGCACTACACGCATCCGTGGATTCCGCATGATATGACAAGCGACGAAGCGCCGCAAGCACGGCCAGGCAATCGTTCGCGGCGCTGGTGCGTTGTTGCTGGACAGCCAGCGCCGTGTAAGAATAAATCAAGCCTTGAGCCGTTGCACCCAGTATAACAATAAATATTGCCATGGCGAATACAATTTCGATCAGTGTAAGCCCCTGTTGTGCGTTACTTTTGTCCGAATGCAATTGTATTTTTGAGGGATGAAAACAGCCTGGTTTCATACTGGTTTTCCTTGAACTACGCTCTACGAAACACTTCATGCTTAAGAACTATTCGCTACAAGAAGACAGCATTGTTTTTGCGAAGCCTTTTACCGTAAACAGTATACCATAAAAGATAAAGTTGGCGAACGAGAAACACATGAAATAAAAATCTCATGTGTTACGCTGGCAGGTTGGATTTTGCATTGCATAGCCTCGTTCCTTTCGAAACAACAGGAAGAATGTTGTTTAGTCTTCATTTGTCTTGGCGTGGTTGGGCGATGAACTCAGTTTTTCGCGCAATAGCAAGGCAATATCCTCAGCGGAAGCGGCGCGACGTACGTGTTCGGTTAACGCCTTATCGTGAAATGCGTGCGCGAGACTTGACAACGCAGCCAGATGATTCTCCGGCGGAAGGCCGCTGGGGCTGATTAAAGCAAGTATGACGCGGGCAGGGGCGTCAACGCCTGGAAATTCCCAGCCGCGATCACTCATGCCGACAAGAAGTGTTATGTCGTCAATCATAGGGCTGTGGGCATGCAGCAACACCGTTTCCGGCGCTATCTCGACGGGGTAGGTGTTGGCTGATCCGCGCAACAACGCGTGTATGGCCTGTTGCCGTGTTCGGTCCCAAAATTCCGGTCCCTGGGTAAGGGCCTCCAACGCTTCCTCCATGTCGTGGGCGCCATGAAGCGACGCCGTCACAATCCTGCCGAAGGTTGGCGATTCGATGACGTCGTAGGATGGCTGTTGATATGAGGACAGCAATTGTGGATATGCGGCCAGCAGATTCATTGCCGGGAATTGCGCGGCCATGATGTCGGGCAGCCGGTCGAGGCTGGGCGTCCACAGGGCGCCGCGTCGCCGTTCCACCGGCAATATGGCCATGTCGTCCGCTTTGATGTCGTCAAACAAGCGCACGCGCGCTGCGGGCCAATCGTTACTTTCTTGGACAGTGAACGGTATTTCCGGACGCGCTTTGTCCAGAAGCGCGCGCAGATGCGACGCTGCATCGGGATCGCAAAGATACGCCTGCAAGTCGGCGCCCAGTTGATTTGACAGGCGTTTTGCCTCCTGTATCAGTTGGATGATGTCGGCCCGTCGCTCGGCCTGCGGCNNAATGGCAGTACCAGCCGACAAATAAGCAGGCGCGCGGGACATTCCTGAAGCATCCGTTTTCGGACCGTGCCGAATATTCGGGTGGCTACCGTCGTATTGACGCCCCAGCCGAAGAGGACAAGGTCGGCGTGTATTTCCCTGGCCGTACGTACAATGCCGTCGCTGGGGTTCATTTCGATGCGCACAAAGGGGTGCGCCGGAATTTCAGCCGATGCCGCATGGGCCACGCAACGTCCCATGAGTTTTTCTCCGTTGGCCAGTGCGGCGTCGGCGTTGTCTTCATCGGGCACGACTACCATGGGGTAAATCATGCCGGGACGGGCGGTGTCGCGCAATACGAACGCGAGATCAAGCATTTGCAGCGCCGTGTCCAGTTTTTTCACAGGGACAAGCAGCCGTTGTTCGCCCCGTTGCGGCGTTTCGGGTTCCTCCTCGGCACGCGCCACCATGTTGCGCCCATAGCGGTCCACCACCCAGGAGCCGAGCGGGCAAGTGACCATGATCATTGCAATTGCGCCGTTGAGCACGGATTCGCTGAAGATGCCCAGTTCAAAACCAACCAGCACAGCCGCCAGCGTCGCCGCCGCCTGCACCACGCTCAGCCCGAACAGCACGTTGCCTTCGTCACGGGTATAACCAAACAGGTGCTGAGCGATGCGCGACGCAAGCCATTTTGTGGTGATCACGCCGCACACCATGGTGCCCGCGATAAGCCAGCTGCGTGGGTCGCGGATTACCGCACGCAGATCAACCAACATGCCCACCGAAATCAGGAAAAAGGGGATGAACAGGGTTTTGCCAACGAACTCGACCCTGTTCATGAGCGTACTTTGCGCGGGGATAAGAGGATTGAACGCGATGCCCGCCAGAAACGCGCCAATGATAGGTTCAATGCGCGCGAAATGGGAACTGTAGGAATACACGCACACAACGCCGATTACAAATAGGAACTGCGCGCCGCCGTCCTCGCCCACATGACGAAAGAACCAGCGGCTCAGCCAGGGGATAATGGTTAAGCCCACGGCGATAAGCGCTGTGATGCCCACGGCGATACCAAGCCAGAAAGACAGGGTTAATTCGATGCCTTTTGTGGAGTCGGCGATAATGGCGAGCACAAGCAACGCAAGGGTGTCTGTAATAATCGTGGCGCCTATGGCCACGGCCACGGGTTCGGTGCGTACGATGCCCAGACGGCTGGCCACGGGATAGGCCAGCAGGGTGTGGGAGGCGAACATGCTGGCCAGCAACATGGCGGCCGGCCATTCCATGGAGAGTATATATCGGCCCAATAGCGTACCGATGACCTGAGGGAAGGCGAATGTCAAGAGGCCGAATAACAGGCTGCGCCGGCTTGAGCTGATAAAGCGATGCAGGTCAATTTCAATGCCCGCTAAAAACATGATGTACAACAAACCGACCGAAGCAAAAAGCAGGATGGCGTCGTTGCGCTCGAGCAAACCCAGTCCGTGTGGTCCCAACATCGCACCGGACAATAGGAGCAACACCATATCCGGTATTCTGAGTCTTTCAGCAATCAGCGGAACAATCAATGTAACCGAAACAAGGGCAGTAAAAAATAAAAGAGGGTCGCTTATGGCCTTCACACAGTTCTCCTATAGTCAGGCATATACCCCAAAATTTTGGTGGTATGGTCTTGGATACTGAAATGATATTGTCTGTTGCCAACCATCTAATGGATACCATGAACGGAGGAGCTGACGTATTGCACAAGCCTTTCCAACCATGACGTTTGGCGTTTTCGTCACATCCGGCGCCTGCACGTTCACATTGGTTTTTCTTGTAGCGCTCATCTTTGATAAAATGAGCTGGATGCTGCGCACCTGAAATATTCAGAGACAGCCTTCGACTGCAACAATACCGTAAGCCTCAGCGGGTTGCGGTACTGTATATGGTTTTGATCGAATCGGTTTAAGTGTTGCACAAATCAAATATGCCGGTCAATTTAGGGTAGGGATATCCTGATCATGCCCGGGTAAGGCCTGCATTAAGCGGATAATAACTAGGAGACCTTATGCCCCTGAAAAAGGACTTGACGCTGGTGGATGTTTTCGCGATAGCCGCAGGCGCCATGATAAGTTCAGGGTTGTTTGTACTGCCGGGCATTGCTTTCTCTCAAACGGGTCCTTCCGTCATCCTCTCGTATTTTATCGCGGGTCTCTTAATGATCCCGGCAGCCTTATCTCAGTCAGAATTGGCTTCGGCCATGCCTCAATCCGGTGGTGGTTACTTCTTTATAGTGCGCAGTCTGGGCCCCTTCGCCGGTGTGTTTGCCGGTCTTGCCGACTGGATGTCCATCAGTTTGAAGGCCGCTTTCGCGCTGGTGGGGCTGGGTACGCTGGCGAAACTGGCACTGCCCAACGCCGATGAATGGACCATTAAGATGGTGGCCATTCTTTGTTGTATGGGGTTCACACTATTGAATGTGCTCACGGTCAAAGGTACCGGCCGGTTTCAAGTGATATTGGTTTTTGGATTGCTTGCGATTCTGGCCTGGTACTCACTGACGGGTATCTTCGATGTGCAGCCAGTTCACTTCACTCCTTTCACGCCCGAGGGCTATGGCGCTATTTTCATGGTGGCGGGCATGGTGTTTGTTTCTTACGGCGGTCTTACGAAGGTGGCCAATGTATCCGGCGAGGTGCGCAATCCCGGGCGCAACATTCCCCTGGGCATTTTTTTGGCCTTTGCGGTGGTCAACATCTTTTATGTATTGGTGGTGTTCGTGACTGTGGGCGTGACGCCGCCCGAGATGCTTGCGAGCAGTTTGTCGCCCATAGCCATGGGCGCGGACCTGGCTATCGGCCGCACCGGGTATCTGGCCATCCAGGTGGCGGCGTTTCTGGCCTTCGTCACCACCGCCAATGCCGGCGTTTTGTCTGCGGCCAGGTCGCCCATGGCCATGAGCAGGGACGGGTTGTTGCCTAAGTCTATCAGCATCACCAGCAAACGCTTTCACACGCCTTATGTCGCCATTCTGATTACGGGCGGCATGATGTGTTTCACCATTGTCTTTCTCAGTATCGAGGAACTGGTCAAGGTGGCGTCTGCCGTGTTGATGGTCATGTTCATGCTGGTGAACCTGTCGGTCATTATCATGCGTCACAGCGGGTTGAAGAACTACCGACCGACCTTTCAGGCGCCGCTTACGCCGTGGATTCAGTTGGCGGCCATTGTGTTGTACACCTTGATATTGATAGAAATGGGGCATGTGCCGCTGTTGATGACCGGCTGCCTGGCGCTTGTGGCGTTGCTGTGGTATTTTGGCTATGTCCATACGCGAATTGATCGGGAATACGCCTTTGTGCATCTGGTGCAGCGCATTATTTCGCGCGAGTTCTTTGGACGCGGCCTCGAGGACGAGCTTAAGCATATCGCGCTTGAGCGCGACGAGGTGGAGCAGGACCATTTTGACGCTGTTGTGCAGCAGAGTACGGTTTTGGACATGGACGCCACCATGGANNACCTTGTTCCACAAGCTGGCCCATGTATGTGCGGAAAAGACCCATGTGTCGGAAGAGAAACTGTTTCGCAAGTTTATCGCCCGTGAAGAAGAATCAAGTACGGTGTTGAAACCTGGTTTGGCGATACCGCATATTGTTGTTGACGGCGAGCATCTATTTGATATCGTTATTGTTCGATGCAACGCCGGTATTACGTTTCCAGGCAATGACGCCCCGGTTACGGCCGCTTTCGCGCTGGTGGGTTCGCGGGATGAACGCAATTTTCATCTTAAGGCGCT
>NPIE01013026.1_pt1 | contig 10590 bp, 19 predicted proteins | sample 8637661 | NCBI WGS metagenome assembly NPIE01 (sample SAMN07420842, study PRJNA396082) | bioreactor metagenome | isolation source: sample BA12 brine-fed electro-methanogenic bioreactor BA | place: Japan: Kochi | collected 2016-12-09 | reverse complement strand
CTAGTATACAGGTTCACCTCCTATGAGGTACCGATCTCCCGGCCGAATAGCGCAGACGCTAGAAGCTGTAACAATTCCTCCCGGGTCTCCGGAAGGGTCCCCAGCCGTTGTATTCGCGAGGCCACGTCCTCCTTTACTAACTCCCCATAGATGGCGTCCGTGATCGCCATGGACTCGTGCATGAGGTTCTGACTCACCGCCTTGAATTCGTCCAGGGTACGGCATTGCTTCAAAGCCCACACGGCATGGCCGTGGCGAAGCTTGTGAGGGCTCAGGTAGTCGATGCCGGCCCGCAGACATAGCGCCTCCAAGTACTCCCTCACACTCCCGCTCCGATATTCGCCCACGACAGGGTCGAGGTCGAACTCCCCACAGCCCAGCAAAGGGGCGTAGAAATAGCCCCGGGCACCGACGGCGGCATAGACCTTCTGCCCCCAGGCGCGGGCCAGGTCCCGCAGATCCTGGAGATCCGGGTGGCCGAGCAAAAACGTATCTCCCGCCTTGCCGTTTTTCGTCCGCACCCCCAACGAGGGGTACTGCTGCAACCAAACCGGCTCCCGATCCCAGTGAATAGCCTGCAAGGGCAGGGTGGCGAACGCCGTCACCCGCATCCCGGAGAGGAAGAGAAACGCAACAGCCGCAATAGTGCGCTCCTCGGTCAGGGTGCGGGGGGTGAGCGCGGCCAGAGCCCGCACCTCGGCCAGGTTGAAGATCTCCCGCTGAGTCACGGCCCCCGGCTCGTCGTAGGCGCGCAGGCTCTCGATCCAGTCCACATCCACCCCATGATAGCGCTCCAGGCGCGAGCGTGCCCAATCGAAGTAACGCCGCGTGTAGAGGAGGATCTTTTCCCGGTAGGCGACGGAGGAGCCGGTCTCCTCCAGATACCGGGGGAGGGTGGGGCGGAGGGCGGGGGCCTGAGTGAGGGGGACGGAGGTGGCCCAGGTTAGCAGGTGGTCGAGGGAGGTGCGCACAAATCTCAGGGTCGCAGTGCCATTATGCCGTACCTCGGCGCAGTAGGTGAGGAAGCGGCGGGTATCGGCGTAGTTGCGCCGGTTGATCAGAGCGTGGGGGCGGCGTTTCATGAATCTCCCCCCCGGAAGCGATTGACGGTCGCGCCGCAAACGGGACATGCGGCGATTATCCTCTCGGCTCCGTTGGGAAGCGCTTGGATCTCGGTCTCGGCGGGGAGGGGAACGGGGCGGCGGCAGCGGAGACAGTAGACCTCGCCGGGAGCCAGGGGCTGCTTCCGCTGGCGGCAGAGATCGTGATACCAATCACGGAACTCATCGCCGGTGATAAAGACTCGGCCCTCCGTCGTCTTGCGGTGCGGGCAGCCAGCCTCAACGGCGCTGAGGAGTTGCCGTTTGCTGCACTCCAGTTCATTGGCGATTTCCCGGAGCGTGTACTCCATATGGAGCAGGCGCTCCAGGCGGGCTGCTTGTGACTGTTCAAGTTTATAACGGTGCATTTCGTCCTCCATGTGTGCTGATGTGTTGACACCAGCGACGAAGATACCATTTGGCGGCGCGAAACGCAACGCTGAGTGTATCCGACCGGGGTCGCTTCCCGGCCCCGGTCCCCTTCAATTTTAGCATAGTCTGTCATTTGTGATGAGTATAACCGGGCCAATGGCCTAACGTCCACTAATTCAGGAGGATTCGCATGGAACATGAAACCAAATTGATTCTTACGCTCGTTGTCTTGCATCTCATCAGCTGGGGCTATAACGCCTTGATCGGCTGGCTGGAAAGCCGGGGCTACCACGATGGGTTCGTCAGTCTCTTTGTGGTCGTCGGCGTGGGCTATACCGTGGTAGCCGTCACCTGGGTGATCGGGCTGGAAGCGGCGCTGATCCTGGCTGCCGCCTTTGTGGCCAGCGGGATCCCGATGGTCGCCGGCTCCATTGCCCGCCACATCCGGGCGCGGAGCACCGAAGAGCGCTGCCTGCGGGAGCATGCCCGCAAGCTCAACGGCAATCCCTAAAGCTATGAATGCCAGCACGCGCCGCCGCATCTGTGGCTACATCTGGAACGAGCAGATGGGACGTCTCCACCGCGCTCACGACGACATTCGTGCTCTCACCACCCAGATTCTCGAGAACCTGGAGGCGCATCCTATCGGCGTCCGCCTGCTGATCACTTACGCGGCCCAGATCGCGCTGCATTTGAACAGCGCTTCGGCGGCGCTGAGGGAGTTGGAAAGAATCGCCCAGGAGCACCGGGAGGAGTAGCAATGCAACTAAGGACGGTTAGCAGTCATTCTCGGGTTACATTCAGCGGGGTTTCCCGGCTGAGGGAGTCTCTAATCCCGCTCGAAAACGTCAGCTATGGAGGTTGCGCATGGTGCGCCGCTTTTTGACCCTGGTCACCCTGTTCGGTCTGGGACTCGCCGTCCTCTACCTCTCCGCCGTCGTGGCGGCCCTGCTGCATGGTCGCCGCTATTTCCCCCTGGAGGAGGTCAGCGCATGACCGCCCCTCACGTGGAGCTGGGGGCCTGGGGGGAACATCTGGTGGCCCGGCTTCTGGCTCAGGCCGGGCAGGTGGAGCCGGGGCAGCACGGCGATCTGCGCTTCGAAGGCGCCGTCGAGATCGAGGTGAAGGCGGCGCGCCCGAGCCGGGCCGACCGCGACCGGAAGCGCCCGCGCTATCAGTTCTGCCTCCGGCGCGACGGGCACACTAACCTCGACGATGTGGATGCCGTCGTCCTCGTCCTCTATCCCGAGGCTACCTGCTACGTGATCCCCGCTGCGGAGCTGCCCAGCCAGCGTGTCGTCAAGATCGGGCCGCGTGACAGTCGCCTTGCAGATTACCGGGAACGTTGGGAGCTCCTGGCCGAGATTCTGGAGGAGAAACATGCTCTCCGATCTTGACCGTGATCTGGGCCTGCGTCGCCCGTGCGATCTCAATCTCCTCTGGCCCCTCGTGGCGGGCATCTCCCGGCCTCACGATCCCCACAACCCGGCGCGCCTGCTGCGGCTCCGTTATCGCCCCGGCGGGAGCACCCGGCGCACGTGGCGGCAGGTAGCCGCTTGGCTCGGCACAGACGAGAAACGCGCACAAGTGTTGACCGGGCGCGCGCTGCAGGCCGTCTACCGCGCCCTGCCCAGGGGGATGCGCCGATGACGTTCTCCCTATTGGCTACAATCACCGCTCCTGCACGGCTGCCGGTGCCCCGGATGACCCACGTAGGCATTCAGTGGCGGCAAACCATTCGCATCCAGGGCGGTTGTGACGAGTGTCCCTTCCTGGCCGGCTGTCGGCGGGACGTCTTCGAGAGGGATGGCCTCGCGTGGTGTGAGTCCGTAAGCGAAGGAGACCTTCTGGAACCGGAGATCGAAGCCGAGTTTACACGGGGATTTGCGCGCTTGATGGAGGCCGTGGCATGAGCGGGTACATCGTCCGTGTGACAGAGCAGACCGGAGAAGTGCACCGGGTACTCGTGCCCCGGGCGTTATCGGAAGCACAGGCCATCGCCGAGGTGACGGTGCTCGTGGAAGGCCGGGTGCTGGGCGCCGAGCCCTACGATCCCGAGGCCGTGGTGCGGGAGTTGGTGGCCGGGGGCGCGGAGAGCCGGGAGCGCGGGCGGATTGCCGCCCGGATCCGGCAGATCGGCCACGACGTGGCCGTGATGGCGGCGGGCACGCAGCCGGATCTACTGCAACGGAAGGCGCGGGTGTACCTGACGGATGTCGACGCGCTCCAGGAGCGGCGCGCCTGGCGGGGCGATCTCGACGAGGGGCGAGCGATCATCACGCGGCTGGAGGAGTTCCACCGGCAGTTGTTCGAGGCGGGGCATGGCCCCGAGTTGAGACCATTAGACGATTCAGCCATTCAGTGAAGGGAACTCATGCACAGCGAAGGAGGCCAGACGTGGAACAGGTAACGGTGAGGGTTCAGGTTGATCGACGACAGATTCTGGAGATGATCGCGCAGCGGAAGGCGGAGCGGCGCTGCCCCATCTGCGGGTGGGGGCGCGAGGTGGAGGCGGATCCATATTTCGGCTGCTTCGAGCGCCACGGGTTCACATTCACCGTTTGCCCCAACTGCGGGCAGAACTGGCCAGATTAACCCGGAGGAGGAGCGCCATGATCAGCGGGTACTGTAACATTTGCGGCGGGGCTCTGTTTGACTGGAAGCGGCATGTTTGTCCTCCACGCTATCGGGTGCGAGAGTTGCTGGATGATGGGAATGAGTCTGAGTACTCGCTTATATTCGCAACGAACGGCCCTGCAGCGGCGGCTGAGAGTTACGCGGACTATAACGATGCTGCATCTGCTGATTACGGGCTCCTCGGGAGCAAGACGATGGTTGTGGAGGTTGTGGATGCAGGCGACGTTACGCATGTCTACAAGGTGCATGGGAAGCTGGTTCCAGTTTATAAAGCGGAAGAAATCCGTTGATAGGATGGGAGGTGTGAGATGGGTTTGGTAAAACAGGTTCCAGCGGGACGGCTCATGAACCACCGCGCGCAAGCCAGCCGGATCGCCGGCGATCTGCGACAGGCGGTGGGCCTGCCACGGGGCACGGTGGCTGTCCGTTGCCCCCTGTGTGGGATCAAAGTCTACGAGCTCGATCTGGGCTACGTGGGCGGCGAGCCGGCGGAGCATTTCTGCCAACGCTGTCTGGCGTTGCCCGAGAATGTGGTGCTTGCGGGGCTGGATAACATAGCCGCTAACGGACTTTAGCAGGCCTTCTACGCCGCTTACAGACGGGCAAAGAGGCCTTTTGACCGGCCCAAGTGGGCCAGATAACTTCAGCTAATGACGACAGGAGGTCGAGTCATGACGGTCGTGGGGATTGACGTGGGGTATGGATACACAAAAGCGGTCACGGGAGGGGGGCACGTCAAGTTGCCCAGCCTCATCGGCCCCGCCGTGCAGATCAAGTACCACAATGATCTGATCAGCAATGGCCACGGCTTGGAGATTGTCGTCGGTGACCAGCGATGGTTCGTGGGAGAGCTGGCGCGCCTGCAATCGCCCTACACCATCTCGCCCCGCGCCCGGGCGCGGGATGCGGTCATCGTGCAGACGCTGCTCCTGGCAGCGCTGGCCCAGCTGGACCTGGAAGGGACGGTGAACGTGGTCACTGGGCTGCCCGTCTCCTGGTACCATGACCGCGAGGCGCTGATCCGGCTCTTGCAGGGCCCGCAGGAATTCACCTTCAACGGCGCGATGCGTTCCATCGACGTGGCCCAGGTGCTGGTCGTTCCACAGCCCTTCGGCTCCTTCTTCCAGATGCTGCTGGCGGGCGATGGGCGGCTGCCCGAGGAGTCGATTCCCCTCACCCGCCAGCGGGTGGCGGTGATCGACGTGGGGACGCACACCACCGATTTCGCGCTGGCCGACGCACTGCGCTACGTGGAGCCCAAGAGCGGCTCTATCGAGGTGGCCATGGCCCGCGTGTATGAGCTAATACAGCGGGCCGTCGAGGAGCGCCATGGCCGCCCGCTGAGCCTCCAGGAGGCCGAGGAGGTCGTCCAGCAGGGGACGGTGGCGGTCCGGGATCGCGAGCACGAGGTGAGCGACCTGGTGCAGCAGGCCGTGGAGGCGGTGGCGCTGGAGATCGTCGGCGAGGCCCAGACGCTGTGGGGCGACGGTCTGGATCTGCAGACTGTGCTCCTGACCGGGGGCGGCGGGCAGCGTTTCCTCGAAGCCCTCCGGCGCGTTTACCCGCACGCTGTCGTCATGCAGGAAGCGCAGTTGGCCAACGCCGCTGGTTTCTACCGGTACGGGCTGCGGAAGTTCGCGTGAGGGTGCGCATCCAGTGCGCAGTGGGTAAAAACGCGAGTGCGCAGGTAGTGCGCAATGCCTAAGATTTCCGTTTTACTCCACGAGCAACGGGACGCGGACATCCTCCGCTGGCTAGAAACGCAGGAGAACAACGCTGCGGCCTTCCGGAGGGCGGCCCGGGCGTTGATGTCCCCCGGGCTCGGGCTCGACGAGACGACCTTGCGGCGGATCCTGCGCGAGGAACTGGCGCGAGTGACGGTGGGCGGCGCGCCACCCGCGAGTGGGGCGGAGGATGCCGACCCGCAAGCCGCTGCCCGGTTGGATAGGATGTTTTAGGGAGGGCACGATGGGCAAGCAGAAGATGACGAAAGCTGAGTTCCTGGCGGCTTACCAGGCGATGGCGGGCGAGCCGGCCTGGACAGTGGAACAGCAATTGGTAGAGCTGGACCGTATCTACCGGGAGCGAGAGAACACGCCGGAGCACCAGTCGCCGTTCCGGGACATACTGATCATTTTGGCGCTGATCGTGGTCATACTGATCATCGCGGTGGTGGTATTGTGAACCCCATCTACATCGTCTATGGAATCGCCGCGCTCGCCGCGCTCATCCTGGTGCTCAAATTCGGTAAGCTACTGATCTATGGCGTGCTGGGCATCGGAGGCGTGGGGGCCATCGTGCTGCTGGCGGCGACGACGCGGCAACAGGCAGTCGCCACGCAGCAGGTGGCCACCGCCGCGACGTTGGCCAGCGCCGGGCAGACGACGAGCAGCATCGGCCTCACCATCCTCGCAGTGTTGCTGGTGCTGGTGGTACTCAGCGGCGGGGGGGTGATCCTGTTCCAACGCGCCAGATTGCGCCGCTACACCGACGAGCCGGAGGGCTGGCGCACCTACCCACCGGCCCGCTCCCGCTCTCGCGGCGGCCCCTGGCTACCGGGGCCCAACGCCAACTGGCAGCAAGCCCTGCCGGATGGCGGGGATCAGGTAGGGCAACTACTCCAGGGGCTGCTTCAGCTGGAGCTGCTGTGCACTATGCGCTCGATGGGAGGCGCGCCAGGGCGGCAACGGTATGACTTGGCTACGCTGGAACCGGGAGCAGATGAGGAGTGGGATGATGACTGGAACGACTGGTAAGCGTTCCCCCTGGTGGTTGTGGGCGCTGGTCATCGGCTCCATGCTGGTGCTGCTGGCCTGCAACGAGACGACTGCGCCCTCGGGGCGCCCCATGAGCACGCCCGCCGCGCCAGCAGTCACCTCCACAGTGCTGCGGCCCACCGTCGAAAGCGCCGGCGTGGACCTCTACCTCAGCGAGATCGAGGCCCACGAGGCAGAGCGGGCCGCCCGGGCGACACTCCAGGCCGTCCAAGCCCAGCAGACAGCCACAGCCGTAGCCGTGCAGGCTACCGCCACCCAGCAGGCCTGGAACGCCACGGCAACAGCGGAGGTGCAACGGGCCCAGGCCACTGCCACCGCCTGGATCCTCACCATCGAGGCGGAGCAGGCCCAGGCCACGGCCACGGCGGAGGCCCAGCGACGCGCCGAGGAACGGGCGGAGCAGGCCGCCCACGCCACGGCCACCGTCGAAGCCCTGCGCTTCTCGGCCACCGCCACGGCTGACATGGTCATCTTCCAGGCCACAGCTACCGCCATCGCCGCTGACCGGGAAGCCATTGACGCGATCAATGCCGAGATCGTAGAGCGCGAACGGTTGACCACGGAGCGGGAGCGGCTCGTGTACCCCGTGCGAGCCTATGGGCCGTGGGCGCTGCTGATCGCAGTGGTGGCCATGATCCTCTGGGGCGGCTGGCGGCTGGTGCGCAGCTACGAGATGCGGCTGCGGGCCATCCCCCGCGACGCCCGGGGAGACGCGCCCGTGCTGGTGCTCCAGCAGGGCGGGCGCACCCAGGTGATCGACGTCGATCCCTACCTCTACGGGGCTGCCGTCATCGACGCCGATGGGGACATCCGCCAGCCCCAGCTCACCGCCGATCCGGAGCAACAGGAGCGCATCAAGCGCCGCGATCAGGTCATCGACTTGCTCAGCCGGGGCCTGCCGGGCGGGAACCGTTCCCGGCGGCCTGGCCCGGCTCAGGCTGGGAAACTGATGGGCGGACAAGGGCTCCCGTCGGCGGGCCCGGTGCGGGTCATCGACCCGCAACAGGTGCGCCCCTGGATCCGGGATGTCGAGCGCCAAGCACTGGCAGGAGCCGTCGTTGAGGGAGAAATCTTGGAGGAGTCATGAACACGCTTCACGTTTCGAAAGGCCATTTGCGGGAGGCAGAGGCCATCGCCCGCCGCGTGCCCCATGTGTTGCAACGGCGTGGTCTGCCCCCCGCCTTTACCGACTGGTTGCTCACGGAGGCCAACGGCCTTACCTGGCTCTTTGGCGCCGTAGATCTGCACCGCGTCGAACGCTTGGAGCGGTACAGCCATCCCGATCTACTCCACCACATCTCCACCGATATCGGCGGGCGTCCCGTCTACGTAAGCAACTCCAACGGCCTTCGCTACGGGATCCTGCTCTCCGCGCCGCCTCGGTTGCCGCGCAAGGCGGACTTTCCCGGCCTGCAGCGGGGGCAGGCGCTCCTCGGGCAGACCTACAGCCACGGGCCGCTGACCGTCACCTGGGCGCGGTTGAAGCACCTCCTCGTCGCCGTAAAGACCGGCGCCGGCAAGTCCAACTTCTTACGTTTGCTGGTCTACCAGGCCCTCGCCGAGGGACACCGGTTGCTGTTGGCCGACCGCGACAATACCACCTTCCCCATGTTGGCCAACCACCCGGCGCTGCTGGCGCCCATCGCCCACGACGAGCGGGCCCTGCTGGAGGCGGTAGAGTTGGGGCTGGGGGAGTGCGAGCACCGCAGCGCCCTGTACGGGCAGGTACCGGGCTTCCCCGACAAACTGGAGGAGTACAACCCCTTAGCCCTCGAGGAGAGCCTGGAACCGCTGCCGCGCCTGCTGGTGGTGCTCGACGAGTTCAACGCGGCGGTACTGGCTGCGGGCGGGGCCTCCGGTCCCCTGGCGACCGCCGTTACCGAGCTGGGCTGGCGCGGGCGGAAGTTCGGCGTCCACGTCATCTTTGCCGCCCAAGACTTCAGTAAGGCCGTAGTGGGACGCATCCGCGACCAGATCACTGCTGCGATCTGCTTCCGCGTCAATAGCCAGGCAGTGGCGCGGAACGTGGGCTGCTCTGAGGCGGTGCGGATCCCGGAGACCCGGCCCGGTCTGGCCATCACCGACCGCTGGGGGCCGGTGCAGACCTTCTACCTGCCCAAGGCGCTGCTCATCCAGGCCGGCCAGCAGCCGGGCGCTCCCCCTCTCACCGCGCAAGAGCAGGCCCTCATCGAGCACGCCCTGGCCGTGGCCGGCGGGCGGATTACCATCCCTCTGCTCAAAGAGTACGGCGTGACGGAGTGGGAAGCACGCAAGCTGTTGGAGGATTGGGAGTTGCGCGGGTGGGTGGAGAAAGATCCCCGCCGGGACAATGCCCGCTACGTCACCCCCAAACTCGAGGGCCTGCTGCCGGTTTGAGGCGGTTTGAGGCGGTTTGAGAGGGTTTGAGGCGGTTTGAGCGGTTTGAGGGTTTGAGGCATTGAGGGCTCATGGAGGCTTTATGATCGACAATCCGGTAGCAGTATGGACGGCCACCCTGGCGGAACTGGAACTACAGATGACACGGGCGACATTCGACTCCTGGTTACGGGACACCCGTGTCTCCGAGGCGAGCAACGGCGTACTTGTGGTTGAGGTGCGCAATCAATACGGGGTCGAGTGGCTGGAGGGTCGCCTGCGTCCGGTGATTGAGCGAACGCTGAACCATGTCGCCGGCCAGCAGATCGAGATCGAATTCGTGGTGGCCGATGTGGCCGATGTGCCCGCGAACGAGCCGGAACCCGCCGCGCCGGTGGTGGATGCCGTCCGGGAGGCGCAGATCTCCGCCCTCGCGGCGGCCTTGCAGCAGATCCAGGATCCGGAAGCCAGAGCCGTCCTCAGCCAGCAGATTTTGGCGCTGGGCGGCACGCTACCGGGCGAGCAGCCCGCTCGATGGACGCCGATTGACGTGGATACCTCGGGCCGCTGGTTTCCGGTTCCAGAATACGCCAATCGCTTCTGGGCGCCTCTTCTCGGGCGCGTCGCTTTCCGGGTTTGGATGCTTGTCCGGCAGCACGACACCCGACCGGCGAAGGTGAAAGCCCAGGACGAATGGACCCCTCCTCGCCGCTTTACCGCCCCAGAACTGGCCCGCGAGGTACCCTGTGGTCGGCTCTCAATCACGGGCGTCTGGCGCCGGTGCGCGCCAGAGCACCCGGACGCGGTCCTCCGCCGCCCGCAGCGGGCGGTAGGTCCGGATGACGGCCCGGATGAGGGTTGGTATCGGCGACGATCCGGGGCGCTGGAATTACTGCAGCTGGAGGGTCTGGCTCTCGTGGAGAGCGAGGGCCGCCGCCGCCACAAGACCTACACCATCCGTGTGCGCCTCGTTCCCCCCGTGTTATCTCCCGCCCAAGTGGAACAACTCGACGAGGGCCTGCAAGTACAGCATGATCGTTGGTTGGAAGGGGCGGGCGTGGACGTAGAAACGTGGCGGCAATGAGTCTATCGTTGCAAAAGCAACAATAGACGGCGTTTCTATCGTTGCTTTTGCAACGATAGAAACCGAAGAAGAGAACCCCGGCAGGCGCCGGGGTTTTTGCTTGTCTGGGGCTTACGTTCCTCCGTACGCGCCCAGCATCCCTCTATCGTTGCCTCCGGTCATGGCGGGGAACAGTCTATCGTTGCTTTTGGAACGATACATCGTTGCAGAAGCAACGACCAGAGGGGGGTAAGAAAAGAAAAAAGCTATCTGAAGAAGGAAGAAG